>Ga0099829_10000530_pt1 | contig 20292 bp, 21 predicted proteins | sample CZO8metaG_3_FD_79336 | JGI IMG/M metagenome (GOLD analysis project Ga0099829, IMG submission 79336) | Vadose zone soil microbial communities from the Eel River Critical Zone Observatory, Northern California, USA - CZOApr15con2H2.8 metaG | ecosystem: Environmental > Terrestrial > Soil > Vadose...
CTAGTCAACGTGAGGGGAAGCTGACGGGCTCAGACGAACAAAGCGCAGCTAATTCGGTGTTGATTGTGCGTGAGAGGCCCGAATAAGACGGACGTGTCTAATTGGAGTGGTGAGGACTCGATTCCCAAACTCCAGCCGCAGGCCGGGCGCAGCAATAATGTCCTGCTTGAGGGCACTGCCGCCCCACGTGCAGCCATTGATGCTCACTCGCTGAGGCGATGTGCCTTGTCGGTCGAACCATCCGCCCCAAACCCAGAAGTGCCTACCGCTAAGCGCCCAGAGCGTATAGAGAGAATTCCTCGTCGTAACCATCACACGGTCGCCAGAGCGCAGGTCCTCCCTTCGGACCTCCTGAAGGTAACGCGCGTGGTCGGTAATTGCTTCCAGCGTCTGGGCGGTGCCGGTCAAGTCTCATCCCTTAAAATGGATGTTGCACCGCTTTAGGCAGGCAAGTCAACGCGCAGCAGCCATTCCATTCTGGATGCCAAGATACTTTTAGAAGGAGGGTGTTTCTGTCACAGCGGCGTCACAATCGCGAAAAGAGCTCCGTAAGGTACTGGAAACAGACAGGATTGGCGGACGGGCCTGTAAGCCGGATTCGCCGGGCAGTCTTGCAAACAAAGAAGTTGTTTCGATTCAATCGCCCGTCAGTGTCAATGGTGTCAACTTTGTCAGGGTGGGCAGGTTTTGCGTCACACCGGCGTCACAATCCTGAGCGACGAAATTACTTTAGCTTCGCGTATTCGGACTTTGCAGCGATGAGGAGAGGAATGTCAGGGTCAGCGTCTTTCCAGAGCGTGAGGAAATCCTGATATGCCTGGCGAGCCTTGTCTGTGTCGCCTTGCAACGTATAGCCGCGGGCGATACCAAGACGTGCCAACGCGCCGATTGCTTCGTTGACTACAACACCGCAACGGCCCGGACGTTCGGGAGCTTTTCAAACCCAGCTTCATCTGGGTGATTGGGCTGGTGACATGTTTGTGCCCTATCTCGCAATTGAGGGACACAAGTAGATGGCTTCGGATGTGCAAAATTAGCGGCCTTAGTGTTTCCCCTTCGCCTTCGCTGCTCTAAACTTTGCCCACCGCTCTTTTGTTGCCTTCGAAATCTTCGCTCTCGCAGCCGCAGACATCGCCTGCTCTACTTAACATGGTCAACCTCTATGCCCGGACCTTCTGGGCCGCAGAACAGTGGCGTGAAACAATGGCTCCCTCTTGACATTTCTATCCGTTCTTGGATTTACGTTGATAGGAGGGTCAATTCGTTTCGCACTAAGCGAACACCCGAGAGATGCGCTGCGCCAAGTTCACCATTTCCCGACGAGGCATGATGATTTTGCGCTTGCCATCAGTCAGTTCGACCCATTCCTCTTCTTTCACAGCCTCTTTTCTCCTGATGAATTGTAATAAAAAGGCTGGAGGATTCGCCAGCCCCGGCCAGAAATTCCGCTCAAGTCCGCTCGGTCCCGCCATTTTCTTCACTAAGACTGCGAACAACTTACTACGCACCTGCCGGGTATTCGTCAAAGGGGCCTTTCCACCAATCTGGTGTGACGATGTCCACTCCGAAGGGCATCTGCCCCCTGTATTTCTGTACGAGCTCTAGCGTTTCATCCACGTAATCGTAAGGGTGTGAAGACGGCGTATCCCGGAAGAACTCCCACCGGATTACTTGCTCGACCGCACCCTTCTTCTTCATGAAACGAACCTGTTCTTCTGCGAACCTCCGCACGGATTCCACACCACACACTTTCTCAGCGACCCGCTTGGACACGATGTTCGCGTCAACTTCGATGGGGATATCAATTTCTGTTGCCGTTTCTATAAAATCTTTGAGCATTGTACGAAGGACTGAATTAGGCTTCATCAATCTTGGGAAACGCTCGTGCTGCACAATGTGTTGCAGTTCGTGCGCGTACGTCACTACACAACCCGTTGGGTCAATGCACGTAGTGTCCCGTATGTAGACCAAATAACCGTAGTGCGTCGTGCCGCTAGGAAGGTACCGGTCCCGAACGTGGGAAGAAACCTCATCCGTTGCCGTCGTGGAGAATTGCACACCACGAAAGTACGAGCCGACCTTCTCTGTCAGAAATTCATCGGGTGCGACAGCGAAGTAGCGGTAATACTTGTCTGCAGGCAGCCCGAAGTCTTTGTCGACTTGTTCACAAAGTGGTTTTAGGGTGGACTCGTTCATGGAGGAATTGTTGAAGTTCCAATCAACCTCATCAGCCATTCACGAATTCTACCATTCCTCGGCCAGTGGAAGCGGGTACGGGGCCGCCACCGAGTAGAATCAACGACTCATTTATTTTGTCTCTCAAGTCTTTTCGCAGAAGCGGAGGGGCGCATTTCTTGCGGGAGGCCGAAGAATACTTGTTCTAGCCGCGATTCGGATTGACGGCCACAACAATCGGGACTATCGTTCGTCTACCTTCCGGAGTGCCCAGCTTTCCCCCGCGGTGCGCTCCCCGGTGGACCAATTCAGCCAAGGAGGTAAGCATGTATTCACGCATCATCAGTTGCACGATAGATACGGCCAAGGTGAACGATTTCAGGAAGGACCTCAACGAGCAGTTCCTTCCTCGGATTCAATCTCAGCCTGGCTTTGTGGATAATATCGAATCTCTGGACCCGGCTACTGGCCAATTCTCCTGCATGACGTTGTGGAAGACTGCTGCGGATGTGGAGAATTACGACAACGGCCTTTTCCAGGAAGTTGCGTCGAAACTTTCACCACTGATGAAGGGAAGCCCGAATATTCAAACGCTGCCGGTGGAGAACTCTTCCGTGCATCACGTCAGGGCGGGGAAGGCCGCAGCGTAACGGTTTGAAAAAGGCCCGGTTTCATATAGGTCCCGTTTGACATAGGCAAGGAGCGCTCGCCGAGTGGACCCCAGGGTATGGTGTGCCCGGGCCGATGCCACACACGATAAATCCCAAGACGCCTGAAGGTGCGAGGGAATTGCTCTTGCCGCTGCCCGCTAGTGTTTGCTGCACAAGGCGCTTCGCTATTTTTTAAACATCGACGGGCTGTCCGTGCATAGCACGCCGTCCCTGACCACAAGGTGCCCCTGAACCATTAGAAGCCCAAAGTGTTCCTCTGCACGCGTTGCAGCCGACAGTTCTACGCTTTATTGTGCGATGGGCAATTGCGCGTTGGCCACTACCTGCCACTGGCCATTCTGCTTCTGAAATACGTGCAGGCTGCGGTGCGACTCGGTGACCTCTTTGCCATTCTGCATGCCTTTAGTTGTTCCGCGGTGTGTCATCACGACAACGTCAGAGCTGGGCATGTCGAACTTATATTCGTCTGCGGTATACGTACTATTCGTGACATCAGCGCTGAGAGCTTTATTGGAAGCAATCAACTGCTGTTTGTCTTGTGCTTCGCCTTTGGCACCGATGCCCAGCATGCTGTCGCCTATAATTTTGTCCAGCTTGGCGGTATCGCCTCCGGCCTCGCCCCATTCCTTGTCGAGCGCAATTAAAGCTTTTTGCACGTCGGCGGGTACGTTTTTGGCTTGGGTGCTGACAACCACACCCGTCAGGGCACAGGCAATAATAAACACTAGGATGCGTTTCATGATTTAGCTCCTTTAAGCTGGGCCTTCCACTTTGTCCCAGCGATGACGGAGTATGTTCTACATCATCCTTAGAAATACAACTATTTTTTTGGCGGGAACAAAGGTCTGGTTTGGGCTTGGTCGGGTGTGGAACTTGCAACGCATCTTGCAACAGAATCCAAACGCTGAAAGCAACGTAGGAACCCCGCTGACCTCGCTGGGACCTGCTTCGGTTGCAAATTCGTTGCGTCCAAGGGCAGGAGAAGCATACGATGAACAAGCTAGAGGTTTAAATCTGAACTTCTGGCTGACGCGTGCTCGACGGCAGGGCACCAAGTGAAAGGTGCAAGACCATGGCATCATCACAGCCTGAAAACCAGCTCGCTGTGTCTACGACCAAGCTTCTGGTCAAGTTGTTCATTGCTGTTATTCTTTGCGTCGGCTCAGTTGTCTATGCACAGGCGCAAGAGGCCCAGCCGAACAACACTAACGAATCCTGGACGGCGACCACGCAAACTTCTGTATACAACACCAATCCGTCGCGGACGATGGAGAGCCACGTCAAGTCCGGCGACCGGAGTGTGGATAAACAGAAGGTGGAGGTACTTGGGCCCAATGGCCGGTACCAGCCCGATTATGAAACCGACAAGGAAACGGTCCAGGTAAATGCTACGACGACCCGTACGGTGGAGCGCACCTACAGGTGGGATGTGAATGGACAAAGGAATCTGGTGCAGGTAACGGAAGAAGAAGCACGAAGCTCAGCCAACGGCGATGCCCAGGTGGTACGCACGGCCTCGAATTCTGATGCGAACGGAAATCTTCAGGTTATGCAACGTGAAGTCGCGGACACGAGAAAGACAAGCCCAGACGCGCAGGAGACGAAAACCACAATTTACCTTCTGGACGGCAACGGCCGCTTGACTCCGTCCCTGCAGACGCAGGAGCTGCAAAAGCGCAGCGCTGACCACAGGGTCGAGGTGAAGAAGACAATGCTACGACCGGGTTCCAGCGGCAACTGGGAAGTGGGCGAAGTAAAAGAAAGCACAATCAAGGAAGACGGCAAGAATCGAACCCGCGAAGAGCGCGTTTCGCGCCCCGATTCAGAGGGCAGACTTTCAGAAATTTCACGCACCGTTGACAAGGAGACAGAAACCGCCGCCGGAGAAAAAAGCAACACCGTCGAGACATATTCCACGGAAGTTCCTGGATTAGCTCCGGACGGCAGCCTGCACTTGAACCGGCGAGTAACGACCGTCCAGAAAAAGGATTCAGGTGGAGAAACAACCGAGCAGCAGGTCGAGCAGCCCAATTCGGGTGACCCGAACGCTGGTGTGCAAGTAAGCGCAAAAACTAAATATATCGTGAAGTACGGTGCCTCCGGTGCGCAGTAGACAAAAACCGTCCAAGCGCGTGACGTCAATGGCACGTTTAACGTGGTCAGCGTCGAGACGCGGAAATCTGACCAGGTTCCTGCCGCGCAGGTACAAATAGCACCCTCAGACAAACCCCAATAGCGATGCGTTCGATGTTGACTGCCTCTGGATACTGCAAACCGCCACTGCACCCGGTCGGGATACTATAGAGATGTGGATATCGCTCCGCTGTTGCGGCGGCATCGTGGGAAAGCGAAAACCATCTTGTACATCGCACGAATAATTGGGACGACACGATGAAGAAGGCGCTCCGAGCTTTCATTGACGATAGTGGGACGCACACAAACGACTCTCCGATTTGTGTAGCAGCGGGATATTTTGGCGGGACGCACTATTGGAAACAGTTCAACCTTGACTGGGAGAGGGCCGTTAAGAGTCGCGGTCTGGACGAATTTCACGCGAACAGATTTTGGTCTAGACCGGGCGGCAAGACCGTCGGAGAGTATGGCGGTTGGACTAAACAAGAGTGCGAAAGTTTCTTAGACGAACTGCTCGGTGTAATTGGACGTTACAAGATTTGGCCTATTGGCTCCGCAGTAGTTGCAGCAGATTGGAACGCACTGGGTTTGGACGAACGGCGCTACTTGACTGGCGGTGTATACGAGCACGGCAAATATCAAAAAGGCGGAGCACCGACGAAACCTTATTTCGCGGCTTTCCTGTTCGCTGTGCAGAGCATGGCGAGATACTGCGATGACGGGCACTTGGTTGAGTTCGTTGTGGATGAGAGCAAGGCGCTCAACGGGTATGCCCAGAGCTACTTTGAAGAAACGAAAACAAGCAAATATCCGCATGCATACAAACTCGGCACGATTCAACCGGGCGACAGCAAAGCTCTGCCCGGGCTACAGGCGGCGGATTTACTCGCCTACCTAACCCTCAGATTCACGCGGCTCGGAAATCCAGAGCCCGGACGAGAACTTGAAGACGATACGCCGTTGGGCAGAGCCGTTCGGAAAGCCCGTGATGTAAAGGGCGATTTCAAATTGCTCGGAAAGCTTGCATTCGATGTGCTATTAGCCGAGTTTAGGAAAAGCGTTACCAGTTCGACGGGGTGATGGCGGCCATAGTCTGGGTTACAGAACTGTCAACACTATTTGCGTTAACATCACAGAGGAAGGAAAACTGATTCTACTTCTTTTTGTTCCGAGTGTCCCAGAACAGTTTGACCGTTGCAGGCGCATGTCCCGCGTAGTGGTTTGCACCCCAGATGCCTATCTGGCGTGGTCAAGAAGGCTATGGAGGACCCCAAACTAGATGGACCGAGGCTCATATCACCCTCGTATCCAAATTAGCGCGGCTTGATGTGCGGGTTTGTCAGCTCGGCTCGCCGCCTCGTTCGTTTCTCCGACCTGCTTCAATCAGATTCAACACGCTTGCCGGGGTCTTGTCAGCCAGCACATGAGTCCACCTCTCACGGTTCGCACACAGCCCATACGCAAATAATTCAAACATTTTACCCTTGAGTGCGACGATACCAGCGCCGAATCGAGTTTCGCTCTTACCCGCCGGAACTACAGTCGAATCTGGGTCGAACGGAATTCGCAGATTGGAAGTAAAAAAAATGAACCGCTGCTTCCGGTCTGGGAGGAGTGGAGGGTGCGTGCTGAGGAAGTATTCCTTGCCGAGCAGGAACACGACGGACTCGAAGCCCTGAGCGGATTCCCATATTGCCTGCGGGATTCCCAGTCTCTGGGCGCGTTCGCGCACCCACTGTGGGGGCCTACCTTGAAAAGTGGCCTCGTATGGCACAAGCGTGCGATTTTCATCGACTAGTCCATATCCAGCAGAGATTATTTTCAGGGTGCAGCACGATGTGCCGAATGTGTGTCGAAGCGCATCGATGCCTCTCGCCATGTAGCGATGTTGCCAGCCAGTGTAGAGCTCTAACAGCCGGTAATCCCCAAGCGTATAGCTCAGCCTCACGTCGGCAAGACATGGGTGCATTATCAAAATCTGCTTCCGTGAACAGGTATGGGCAACTACCAATTTCCTTCTCGCCGGTGCAACTGCCAATCACGAGCAGATTCATCGGGCCGTCCGAGATGTTGGTACGATTAAGCTTTCTATCTGTGTGGGTAGCATTCGCCAGACGCACATTATTTTTTGTTCAGCCACGGTTCGCTTCCGACCTTCTCCTTCACGTAAGCGAGCACGTACCATTCAAGTTCAGCGACAACACCCAATTTCTGCAAATCCAAAGGTGTTCGTCCATTCTTGAGATATGTGCAGGGCACTGAGACGGAAGAGACAAAGAACGCCTTTCTTCCCGCAAACTTTGAATAGGGGATTTGCTTTGCTACATCGAAAAAGAAACGCTTGGCACCGCTGTGGTGCCCGCCATCTTCAAGGCCGATGATGAACTGCCTTAGTCTCTTCCGAACCCCAACGTGACTTACGCCGACATAATAAATGTCCTGCTCGTTTACCCTCCGTCCGACCAAGTCTTCATCCGTATATGCCAATACGTAGACGCCTGGATACCCCGAGTCAGCCAGTTTCGCGTAATCGTCGTGCAACCGAAGCCAAGTGCTGGCGAATAGGTCTTTCAACAGCTCGTCTATATTTGGAATAGGTGATTTGAGCCGGGCCTGTTCCAAAGCGATTTCCTCTGGTGTTATCCAACCCATCTCGGGATGCACTTTCGAGATGAGAAATCCAAGGCTGTGAAACACGTTGTTCGATGGCTCGCCCCCATAGAACTTTTCCCTCGGCACGCCGGTAGCAAGTTCGAGTATCCGCTTTGGGGGATACCGCTTCCCACCCTCCTCCACGGCATAGATAGTTCCTGCGTCCTGCTCAGTCGCACGGTATCGCAAGTCAAATTCATTCATTGCTGCCAGTAGCTGCTTTCTGGTGACTAAGTGCTCGCCTGATTGTGTTTTGAAAACGGCCGTGGTCATTGCTTCTCCGATTGAATCGGATTCCTCTCGAACCTGACCCAATATCCATCCCTCCAATTTTCGGATTCTACATGCAATCGGCTCGTTCGCCTTGCGCTCTTAGAACTCTACAAAACCCCGAGAATCCAGCCCTCAATCTCAGCCGTCTTGCGCTCGTGCAGTTCAATATTCGGGCTGAGGTATTTTTCAAGGCTGCCATCGCCGTCCGCACGTTGCAACCATTTGGCGATAGCAAAGGCGTCTTGCTGGTCGGACGTTCGCCCTGCGCTTGGGAAAGTCCTCCTCCAAAGCGCAGGGTAGACTTCCGCGACCACCGAGCGATTGGGCGGCACGCTCCAACCATCGAACGGCCAGAAATGCACGGGTTCCTCAGCGTGCTGCCGGATGTAACGCAGCCACGGAATGCCTGCGTGCGTGGACTTCGCTACCGACCCCTGCACGTCGAAATGGAACACGGATTTGGCTGTACGTGCTCGCAGTTCGGTCACCCGCCGCCAGCGAGGATTGCCTGAGCGGGCCGCAGCGTTTCCGATGCTGCCGTCTCGGACAAAATCAACGTAAATGTTATCGTCAGTCGGCCAGTGGCGGTGGAAATCGTCTAGGAAGGACGGCCAGTCGAGCGGCAATCCGTGCTGCTCGAAGTATTGCACCGGGAATGAAAAACCATGGTCGATGCCGACGAGCGTCGTCGGCCCTTCGCAGAGTCTCTCAACCAGCCACTCGGCGATACCCCTGCGAGTCCAGTATTTACGTGGACTGGGTGGCGGCTCGACTTCCTGCGGGGCGGTCGAACGGTCGGCTGCGTAAACGCGCAGACCCTTAAGACTCGACGTGGGCGTCTGAGCGCCCGAATTGTCGATGCCGACATACCACTCGAACGCGGGGTTCATATCTGTTCGCTGGTCGTGCTCATAATCTTCCATTAAGAAGCGAAAGTGACAGCCTTTCCTTTAGCTGGGTCGTTGACGTGCGCGCTGGATGGAACTGATTACAAGACGATTTCCCAACATTCTCTCCGGCGGGGCGTTGCGGCCAAACACTCGGGAGAGGGGTATTTTTAAGGGACCACGCATCATCCGATACACGGGCGGGGTGCTTGACGTAAGAGAGACGGTAGAGGATATTGACAAACTAAATTGAGGAAGTCCAATGAAACGACTCCTGCCCTTGGCAGCCCTTCTCTGGCTTCCGCTGTCTGCCTTTGGACAACAGCAAGCTTCTTTCCTCTCGCTCAGGATAACAGTCACCAGTACGCCAGCAGGGCACAGCGTCGCGTTGACATGGAACGCCGCGACCTGCCTAGACGTGAACGGCAACACGATTGCCTGTCCGTCCACGCCGACCTACGAAGTTTATAGGAGTGCGACGCAGGGCGGTGGCGAGACTTGTGTAAATGGACTTTGCTACAGCTATTGCTGCCGAATCGGCTATTCCGAAAAGGGAGTTCTGACCTACACAGACACAAGCGTGGCTGCTGGACAGACTTGGTACTACGTCGTTACGGCGGTACTCCCTGCATGTCCAGCGAAGATTACCATTACCACGCCTCCTTGCGGTGAGAGTGCTGTTTCAAATGAGGTCCAGGCGGTGACCCCAGGAAAGGCATCGCGGAGCAAAAAAAAGAAAAAGTTGTGGTTCTGAAAATGAAACGCGGAGACAGGGTTATGAGCCTATCATGTGGTTAAGTATTGCCATTTATGCTTGACCTACGTGCCATTCACATCTATACAGGTGGTTCTTGTTACAGGAATCCGGGAGGGAATTCAGGCTGTGCTATCACTTCCAGACATACTTACCGCAGGGGCATGAGACCGTCTCTGCAGGATGCTTCTTTTGCAATAGTTTCTTACAAACCGGACAGTTTTTCTGCCACATCTTCGCACCCGGCTTTTCTCTCACGAACAGGCCTTAAACGGAGTGAAATTGGCGCGGGCTACCCGTACTGGGCCTATTAAATTCTTGGTCTCCCTTGGCATCAAGAGCCATGGAGATTGGGGCCTCCGACCAAATAGCCCGCAAGGAATGCTCCAGCATTTTTGAGGCCAACACGAGAGCTGAGTTTTGACATTCGTGAACGGAGCCAACTCAAACGAACGAGACCACATTCCGCCGCACAAGGTGAAATGGTGAACCCCTGCAGCGGAATCTTGAACAGCCATCTGGAAAGCATCTTCCTATAGTGTGCACAGGATTCCCACGTGTTGTTGTGCCATCTTCGGTATCGCGTTGGCCAGTAGTTCGGATTTAGATGTTCAACGTTGCGACAACTCAGCAGTTTTACATCAAAGATTTGCCAGAAGATGCAGTCCGCGCCATGGCGAAAATAGACTCACTCTTCTCCAAGAATGCGGAAAATTCCGCCCCAAACTGAGGCACTTGACCATGCTATTTTTCACACCAAACCGGCGCTTGAAAAGCAATTGCACAAACCATTGCACAATTGTTGTCCACTCCTGCCCAACAACCATGATTTCAGACACACACCGAGATTCCATCCTGTTGAAAACATTCGGCCCACAAACAGATTTTCAGTCTGTGGCACCGAATGTCGCGGGTTCAAGCCCCGTCTCCCACCCCAACTTCCCTGCATTTCTCATCACATCCGGCTTCGCCCATCTACTGCGTCATATTGGCTCTCCCACTTTAGCAGTGGGCACATGGATGAAGGCGAAGGTAGATTGCAAAGTGGTGCGAGTCTACACTGAATCTCGTGACTCTCAGCCATTTTGCGGGACAATTCTGGACTCTTTCCGTTTGGAGCCTTGAATCCCTGTTTTTCCTTCCGCCCTTCCTCATCATCTTTGTCTCTGCTTCCCTGAGCCTTGCGATTGCATTCTTGAAGCAACGTCCATTTCGGAACCCTCTATGGAGAGGGTCACATTGGCTCGCACTGACACAGCTGCTGTTTTTTCCTGTCGTGATATCTATTGGAGTTTTGTACCCTGCTTCCGGCCCGAGCTTCTTACGCACTAGTCCGAATTCGATAGCAAGCACCACCGCTGGAATCCTTGGCTGGCTCTCACTAGCATTGGCTGGATTCTGGGTTTATCGAATGAAAGGATTTCGGTGGTTTGCATTTAGCCTGGTGGCAGTGCTGCAAATGATTCTTATGGGAGCGTTCTTCGTTGCGGGCATGGCTGTGAGTGGTGACTGGTTGTAGTGGATCGTTACTTTATTGCATTACGTTTCGGCCATCATCGGTTGGGCTGCTCAGTCGTCCCCTCCAAATTGCTAGCACTATGCCCACCGGGTAAGAGCCCGATGATTTAGTTTGGGTTGTGAGAGCTGACTGTGGATATGTTCGCTCATATCCACCAGGTGTTTCATGACTTCTTTCTTTTCTTAGGTTTTCGGCCTTCAAACAAATCCAAAATCTCATCCGGTAACGGTGCGTCGAAGTCATCGGGAACCTTGAACGTACCGCTACAGAGTCCAAGTTTTCGCACGGGCTTGGGCACGGGAACGGGAACCAGCCGGGCCACCGGAACACCGCGGTTCGTGATGATAATTTCCTCGCCGGCGACCACGCGGCGCAGCAGCCGTGAAAATTGGGTTTTGGCCTCGTGAATATTCACCTGCTTCATAAACTCATACTTGACTAAGTTATGTCATCCGAAGCTCCTCGTTTCGCAATCGGCCACATTTTGCCTGCCATGAATCATGGCTTCACTTCCCTGCCGGGGCGTGCTGCTTGATAGGGATGGAGTGTTAGTGGACTCGACAGCGGCGGTCGAACGCTGGGTCGACCCTGACAGACGACCCGTGACTCGCAACGCGATTCCAGATAGTGGCACCCTCAAACGCGCTTCGATTGGAGCCGCCTCATTCGATTCCGCACGCGGCGCGGGCATTCGCCACGAGTGCCGCCAGATCATCCAGTTTGGAAAAGACGGCAGTTATTCCAAAGGACTGAGCAATTCTCTCTATGTCCACACTATAGTCAGTCGCCAGCATAAAGATCTGCAGTTCAGGCCCGACTGCTCTCAGCTCCTGAGCCAATTCAAATCCGCTGGTGTCTGGCAATGAGAAGTCCAAGACGGCCAGTTCGGGCAATAGCCGCTTTGCCATATCCAGGGCTTCGGCCCCATTTGCGGCCTCCACGCAGGGGGCGAAGCAGCCGCCACGCTCGAAAAGCGTGCGAAGCTGTCTCCGGAAAGCGTCATCGCCATCCACAATGAGCACCGTAGGCATGCTTTGCCGCGTTCCAGGAAAATCCGTCAGGAGAAGTTCACCGAGCGAATCCATTCTGAGTGCGTACATATTGAAGTTCGCGAGCCTGGTCTTTCCGTCCACGCCGCTCCCCCGCAGATAAACCTTCGTTGGGCGGTCTAGTTCCCATGCGCTTCCGGTCGCAGCGCTTTACCGCAATGTGAACAGGAGGGAACTTTGCTTTGCCAAACGACCTTCAGAGGTTGCACACAGAATGGACAACGGCCCGACCATTTGTGATTACATTCCGGACATGCGCTGAGAATAAGGTCCGAGCGGCGCAAGAGTTTGTTGCCTTCCCGAAGAGAGACGAGAAATAGGCAATTCCTGTTTGTGCAGATCAAGAATTCTTCCAAGCGGAGAACCCCCTTACGAGCGGACAATCTTCGTACGGCGAGAGTAGAGGAGAATGACCCGAACTTTGTTGTCCGGCCTCGGACCCTTGATTTTCTTCCATACATGAGGTGCACTCCCATCAAACGCGTTCAGCCGGGCAAGCGGAGGCATCAACAACGCCGGTAGTTGTTCGGATCGCCCACCCCACCCCTGAAGCCCCGGCACCAATATCACTTTATGGAGCGTGGATTGTTAGGTGCAATCCCGAGAACTACATACCAGCAGTTACGTAATGACCACTGAACTCATTCACTCCCCAATCCGCCACGAGACCTTCTCGCCCCCCGGCGCCTCCGATTAGCTCGCTAACCACGCGAGCTTGGCTGCTTTCGTCTGAAAACCGGGTAGTTTTCGCAACACGTTCGGCCGTTCCGATTATTATGGAGAGATGACTCCAATGCAGTGTCGTGGTCTGCTGTTCGATATGGATGGAGTTTTGGTGGATTCGACGGCAGCGGTGGCGCGGGTGTGGGCCATCTGGGCGCGGGAGCATGGTCTCGATCCAGAGACCGTGGTGAAGATCGCGCACGGGCGGCCCAGCATCAGCACCATCCGCGAACTCCTCCCTCGCGCGGACCATGAAGCGGAGGATCGCGAAGTCGAGCGCCTGGAGATCGAAGACGTCGAGGGAGTCGCGGCTTTACCCGGGGCCGCAGAACTTTTGGGCGTTCTGCCGGCAAGCCGGTACGCCATTGTAACTTCAGCGACGCGGCCCCTGGCGGAAGTCCGCTTACGCGCCGCCGGGCTCATGGTCCCGGCAAATCTTGTGACGGCGCGCGACGTGCAGCGCGGGAAACCGAATCCCGATCCCTATTTGATGGGAGCGAGAATCCTGGGCGTCCCGCCGGCGGAATGCGTCGTGATCGAGGATGCGCCATCGGGAATTCGCGCCGGAAAGGCGGCGGGAGCGCGTGTTGTGGCGCTGCGCACCACCGCCGGCGACGCGGAACTCGAAGAGGCGGGCGCGGACTGGATCGTCGAGAACTGTGCCGAGATCATCTTGAATTTCAAATCCCCCCATAAGGAGTCTTTTTTCCTCAGCCGTCGAACAAAATAATCCCGGGCTTCCGACAAACAGGTAGAATCTCAGCTTTGCCAAACGGCGATCGATCCGTTTACGCCGAGGAGAGAACCGATGATGCGTGTGAAAAATCTGCGTGCGCTGCCAGTGCTAGTGTTGTCCCTGATCGCCAGCATCGCCGGATTGCGCGCGCAGGAAAAAGATGCCAAGCCCGCTGAAAAGCCCGCGGAGGCGGCGGCTGCCGCACCGGCCAAGGAAGAATCGTCCGTCACCGATCACACCATCAGGATCGGCGGGCAAACGATTCCCTACAAGGCCACCGCGGCCACGATTTTGCTGAAAAACGAAAAGGACGAACCGACCGCGCTCGTTTATTACACGGCGTACACGCGCAGCGACGCGAAGGACTTGAGCCAGCGGCCCATCTCTTTTGTCTATAACGGCGGCCCAGGTTCCTCTTCCGTGTGGCTGCACATGGGGTCGTTCTCGCCGCGCCGGGTCGTCACGGTCAATGCCGGTGCCACGCCGCCGGCGCCCTACAGACTTGCGGAGAACCCACAGTGCCTGCTGGACAAAACGGATCTGGTTTTCCTCGACCCCGTGGGAACGGGATTCAGCCACGCCGTGGGCAAAGCACAGGACAAGGATTTTTGGGGCGTGGATCAGGACGTCAAATCGCTGGCGCAATTCATCAATACGTATGTCAGCCGCAACACCCGCTGGAATTCGCCTAAGTTCCTGATCGGCGAAAGCTACGGAACGTTCCGTTCCGCCGCACTTTCGAATTATCTGCAATCGCATGACGGGCTGTACTTCAACGGCATCGTGCTGATCTCTTCGGTGCTGGACCTGGGAACCATTTCCTTCAATCCGGGCGAAGACAAGCCGTACATTTTCTATCTGCCCAGCTACGCGGCCACAGCCTGGTATCACAAGGTACTGAAAGACCGCCCGGACAATTTGAGTCCCTTGCTGGAAGAAGCGCGCCAGTTCGCACAAACGGAATATGCCGGCGCCTTGATGAAAGGATCGAAATCGGGCGAAGCGGAAAAATCCGCCGTGGCGAAAAAACTTTCGCGCTACACCGGCTTGAGCGAGGAGTATCTGATCAAAGCCCACTTGCGCGTCAATTTGCCGCAATTCATGAAGGAATTGCAGCGCACCCGCGGGTTGACCACCGGCCGCCTCGATGCGCGTTTTTCCGGCTGGAGCTACGACCTGCTCGGTGAATACGCCGAATACGATCCGCAGGATGTGGCCATCACCGGCCCATTCACCGCCGCATTCAACAACTACGTGCGCGATGAGCTGAAATTCGGACAGGACAAGGTCTATCACACGGGCTCCGACGAGGCGGGCAACAATTGGGATTGGAAGCATCGCGGCGGCGGAGAAAATTTCGGTTTTCCCGGTTCGCCGAACGTGGAAGGCGACCTGATCCAGGCGATGCTCGCCAATCCGCACTTGCAAGTCGAAGTGGAAAACGGCATCTACGACCTGGCGACGCCGTTCTTCGCCACCGAATACACGATGGAGCACCTGGGCTTGCCGGAAAAACTGCAGAAGAACATTCATCTGCAGTATTACGACGCGGGACACATGATGTATTTGCGGGATGAAGATCTCGCCAAACTGAAATCCAACATCGCCGGCTTCATTGATGGAGCGTCCAAACAGTAGGATATCCCTCGTAGGGGCCCAGCAGTTGTCCCGGCTTCGCTGGGATGCTGCGCCCTGCTTGGAACCGCGCTCTTTGCTTCCACCTACCTGTCCTTCCGGCCAGTTACCGGCAGGGAACCGTAGCCAAGACCTTATAAATCCAAACGAGCCAGTTCGCCTACAATCGTTTTGAGCACGCTGCGTGCGACCCGCCCTCCGTTTCATGGGCCTCGCAAGGATCCAACGAATTCCATGGCCACGCCGACACAAGAAATGCCGCCAGAACTGGCGGTCACGGAAGCACCAGCGACATCAGCAGCCCCCGCACAAAGAACCATCCGCACAGCGCAGTTGGTTGCCGCCATGCTGAAGACCAACACGCAAGTGAGTGATTTGATTTTTTCGCCCGGCCGAGCGCCGCAAGTCGAAGTATCCGGCCAGTTGGTCCAGTTGATGTTCAAAGGTCTCGAGTGCCTGACCTCGCAGGACACCAACTACATCGCTAACGAAATCATGGGTAAGAATGAAACGGCTGTCCAGAAGCTTGAGAAGGAAGGCTCCGCCGATCTTTCTTACGGAATCACAGGAGTTGCCCGGTTTCGCGTCAATATTTTCAAGCAGCGCGGCAGCTGCGCCATCGTCATGCGGGTCGTTCCAGACAAGATTCCAGGATTTGACGAGCTCCATCTGCCCGTGACGCTGAAAGAGATCGTTGATCTGCGGAATGGCGTGGTACTTGTCACCGGCCCGACCGGCTCGGGAAAGTCCTCCACGCTCGCGGCCATTCTCGACAGAATGAACGAAGAGAATGCCTACCACATACTCACCATCGAAGATCCCATCGAGTTTCTGCATCGTCACAAGAAAGCGACCATCCATCAGCGCGAACTGCATTCCGATACGCCGACTTTTGCGCTGGCCTTGCGCGCGGCGTTGCGCCAGGCGCCGAAGGTCATTCTCGTAGGCGAAATGCGCGACCGCGAGACGATTGAAATCGCTCTCGAAGCCTCTGAAACGGGCCACCTCGTCATGTCCACGCTGCACACCATCGACGCGGCAAAAACCGTCGAGCGCATCGTCGGCGTTTTCCCGATGACGGATCAGCATGCCATCCGCTCCCGCCTTTCGAAAGCCTTTCGCTTCATTGTTTCGCAACGCCTCCTTCCCAAGAAGGATGGCAAGGGGCGCATCGCCGCCGTGGAGATTCTGAAATCCACGATGCGCACCCGCGAATACGTCGAAAAAGGCGAGAGCGAAGGCAAGTCGCTCCTCGACGCCATGCGCGACGGCAGCACAGAAGGCATGCAGCATTTCGATGGAGAAATTGACAAGCTCATCCGCGAAGGAATCGTCGATTTCGAAACCGGCATCTCCTATTCATCCAACGCCGGTAACTTGCGCCTGGAAATGGCGGATTACGCTGAGGAACGCCGCAACAAGCCGCCGGCGAGCACGTCAAACCAGGCTACCGAGATCGAAATCGAAAGATAAGCAATCAGGAAAAGCGCGGCCTCCACGCCGAAATCGGTTATCCTGTAGGCGGCCTGAGGCGCGATCCAGGTCCGGAATCCAAAAATATTCCTTGAAATGAATTCTGCGAGCGGCAGCACGATGCTGCAATTCCCTACTGAAATTCTCGTCGTTCTGATCGTCGCACTCGGATTTATCTCGCTCAGCCTCTTCGCGCCTCGCTCCGCCGAGGACTTCTTCCATCGCTTTGAAGGTGGTTTTACAAAACTAGCGGAACGAAAAACGCTCGCGATCTGGCTCTTGTTTCTTTTCGTAATCACCGTCCGGCTGGCGCTCCTGCCGCGGCTTGCTATTCCGATTGGCGGCATTCACGACGAATTCAGTTACTTGCTGATGGGAGACACGTTCGCGCACGGACGGCTGGCCAATCCGACTCATCCCATGTGGATCAGCTTTGAAACGTTCCACGTCAATTGGATTCCCACGTATTCCTCGAAGTATCCGCCGGCGCAAGGACTTGTGCTGGCCATCGGTTACTTGCTCGGCCATCCGTGGATCGGTGTGCTCCTCAGCAACGCGGCGATGGCTGCTGCCGTTCTCTGGATGTTGCAAGCGTGGCTGCCCGCGCGATGGGCGTTTTTTGGCGGGATTCTCGTCGCGCTGAAGTTCGGCATCGCGAGCTACTGGATGAACAGCTATTGGGGCGGGGCCGTCGCGGCATCGGGAGGCGCGCTTGTGCTGGGAGCGTTGCCGAGAATTGCGCGAAGCGTGGAAGCGAAAGACGCGCTGCTCATGGGACTCGGGATCGCCCTTCTGGCCAACAGCAGGCCTTTCGAGGGCTTCCTCTTTTGCATCCCCATCGCCTGCTCGTTCTTCTGGTGGCTTGCCGGAAGATCAAAATCACGGATGCCCATGCGAACGCGCATTCGAAACGTCCTTGTACCTCTGGCAGCTGTCATGGCATTGAGCCTAGCCTTCATGGGCTATTACAACTGGCGATTGACGGGACACGCCGCAGTTTTTCCCTACGTCTTGAATGCCAGAACCTATGAATCCGCGGGACTTTTTCTTTGGGATCATCCCCGCGAGCCGCTGTATTACAACAACGAGCAGTTTGAAGAGTTTTATAGTGGGTGGGAACTCCAGAATTATAACAATTCCTGGCGCGACGCTTGGAAAGTCACCGCCGAAAAATTAACGCGCAGCGGCAGCACCTATTTCTGGTGGGGCGCGCTGCTGCTTCTGCCCGGATTGCCCTTTGCGTTTTTTGATCGCAAGTTGCGGCTGCCGGTGGCGATCTTTCTCATGGTCACGGTTGGATTTTTTCTTGTGATTTGGTCGATGCCTCACTATGCAGCTCCGCTGACCTGCGTGATCGCTCTGCTGCTCGTGCAAGCCATCCGGCACCTGAGAACCATCAACGTGCGTGGACGCCCGGTCGGCGCGGCGCTTTCTCGCGCGGCGGTCGTGTTGCTCGCCGTCGATATGGCGCTTGGCGTCGCGCATGGGGTTTGCGATCCGCTGAGTTGGACCTGTACAGGCGATCCAAGCCGCGCCGCGATCGTCGAAAAACTTTTGCACACTCCGGGAAAACATCTGGTCATCGTGCGCTACCCCGAGGGCTACAACGTGCACGACGATTGGGTTTTCAACGGTGCGGAGATCGACAGCGCAAAATTACTCTGGGCGCGAGAAACCAATCCGCAGCAAAACCAAAGACTCTTCGACTATTTCAAGGACCGTCAGATTTGGCTCATCGAACCGGAAGAAGACAATACCGAGTTGATTCCCTGCCCTCTCGCAGCGATGCCGCAAAAACATTAGCCGGCGCTGCTACTCTCTTTTTCTTAGCAACGACACATAATGCAGTCCTCGCCCAACGAGCAGACTGAACGGTGGCGGGTACAGCGGCACTTGCGTGGTCCAACTCACCTCCTCCAGCCCACATTTCGAAAAGTGCTCCGCCCATTCTTTGCGGCTCTGATAGTTGTACGTCAGCACCACGCCATGCGGACGGTTGCCCACCCAATCCATGAAACGCAGGGTCGCATCATCGAGAAAATTCTCGTCCAGATGATCCTTCAGCAGCACGAAGGAACGGCTGACGCGCGCGGCCTCGCGAAGCAGGACAGCCGGATCCTGCGTGTGATGCAACACATCCACGAACAGGCAAACCTCGAACGAGGCGTCCGGAAAAGGCAAGGAAGAACCGTCGAACGCGCGACATGCAATCTTGCAGCCCGGCCGCACGAGAAATTCAACACCCTGAATAGCAATGTCTGGACGGAGTTGCGCGATAAGGCTGCCGATCGTGCCGTCGCCACATCCGATATCCAGAACGGAAGCACGCTGCGGAATCTGCGCCGCAAGCATCTCAGCCAGGACGCGCGTGCGGCGTTCGAAAACAAAAATATGGTGCCAGCGGCTGATCCAGGAAAGCGGCCAGGGGGGCTGCGGTGTGGCGGCCATTTATTTCAAGTCGTAGTCGCCAATGTAGGTGCCGCGGCTGATTCCCAGCATGCTTAGAAAAAAAGAAGCAAAAATCACCTGCACGCCGAGAAACAGCCACATAGACCAGAAAAGAATCTGGCGAACTTCGAAGAGCGGACCGAATCCGCTGGCCGCCCAGCGCCAGGTGATCCAGGCGCAACCAGCAAAACCTGCAAGAAACAGAAGGCCACCGAGCAACAAACCGGACTCGAGCGTGACGCGCCGCAAAACGCGCTTCAAAGATACCGTCCCGCGATCGAAACGCTCCGCATAGCTGAAAACTTTTGCGAACGCTCCGATCGAAAGAATCTGCGCGCCCATCAGCGTGAAGATGACGCCGAAAATCATGGTGTGAATGTCGAGCGTAACCCGTGGCGTAATGGCCCGCCGCCCCGGCAGCAGCCAGAACACGATCGCAAGACCTACCGCAACGAGCAAAGCGCCCGGCAGAAAAAAAAGCCAGTTCGGCGCGTACAGCAGCATGAACCGCAGACTTCGCCAACCGTCTCGAAAACTCCGCAAGTGCGGAGCACGGCCGCGCTTGTCCGGCCACAAAATAATGGGAATTTCCGTGATGCGCGCGCCGATTTGCGCGGACTTGATGATCATCTCCAACGCAAATTCCATCCCGGAGCTGCGGACATCCAGCCGGTCGTAGAGCGCCCGCGTGAAGCCGCGCATCCCGCAGTAACTGTCCCCGATTCCCACATGAAATAAAGTGTTCAAGAGCGCCGTGAGCCCCGGATTACCGAAATACTTGTGCAACGGAGGCATTGCGCCCGGCTTGATCCCGCCGCGAAATCGATTGCCCATCACCACATCAAAGCCTTCGCGAAGTTTTTCGACGAAGCGCGGCACGTCCGTAAAATCGTAGCTGTCGTCCGCATCTCCCATGATGATGAAGGGGCCCCGCGCGGCAATGATTCCTGCACGCAAGGCCGCACCGTAGCCGCGCTCGGTCACGCGAAGGACGCGCGCTCCGTGTTCTTCCGCAATCTGAATGGAGGCGTCCGCCGAGCCGTTGTCCGCGACAATCACCTCGCCCGTAAGCCCCGCTTTGCGGAACGCGCCCATTGCTTTGTCCACACAATGGGCGAGCGAGTTCGCTTCATTCAAGCAAGGGATTACGACGGATACGTCCAC
>Ga0099829_10000534_pt1 | contig 20216 bp, 18 predicted proteins | sample CZO8metaG_3_FD_79336 | JGI IMG/M metagenome (GOLD analysis project Ga0099829, IMG submission 79336) | Vadose zone soil microbial communities from the Eel River Critical Zone Observatory, Northern California, USA - CZOApr15con2H2.8 metaG | ecosystem: Environmental > Terrestrial > Soil > Vadose...
CCAGCTCCAATTGTGTCAGGATGTAACGTTAGTGAACAACTTTAGAAGATCCAGAAATTCGTAAGTTGTTGAAAAGGTTTGGCGTCCCCGACGGGATTTGAACCCGTGTTACCGCCGTGAAAGGGCGATGTCCTAGGCCAGGCTAGACGACGGGGACCCTTCGACTTTGTTCAGGGCAAGATCTTCGGGATAGTCGTGTTATGCGGCTAGGCAATTGATGTTAGCAGCGCGGCGCGGACAGTGTCAAAAACGCGCGTAGCTTTCGGCCAAGCCTGGGATCTCTGCCTCTCTCTTCTCTTCCCTTCTGTTCTTGTCTTTTCTCTTTCGCCGAGAGTTTAGAATAAAAACCCCAAGGAGAATATGGCGGACGCCCTCTACTTCAGTCTCTGGTTCTCCGACTTCAGCCCAGAAGAGATGCTGGTGCGCGCTCTGTCGGTGATGCGGCAGTTTCCTTTCTCCAAAGGCCTTCCGGGAATTACTTATTTCGCTTTGCATCCGGTTTCGTGGAATGAGCCCACCATTCTTGAGCAGCGCTTTCATCCTGGAGCTACGCCCGAGGAAGCGATCGCCATCGCGGCAGACCTGCTGCACGAAGACTACGCGTACGTCTTCGAGGCGAAGTGGGACTTGTGGACGTCACAGACCGCGGAAGGAGAATGGACGTTGACCCCGTCCACGGTCACTTTTATTGTCCGCGGCGAGGAATTTGAAGAGGGTGAATCAGAAACGCAAGGGGAGGTGCAGTTGGATTTCGGGCTCGACACACCCTTTCTCCACGAAGAACTGCAACTCACCAGAGAAGTCGAGTCGCGGGTACGGGCCAACGTTCAAATGCTGGTGGACTTTATCAATCGTCTAGAGAAGAGTGGGATCGCCAGCACACGCTTGCTGTGGTCGGAGTCGGGCGAGAACCTGGCGCAGAAGCTGGTCAGCCGGCTGCAAAGAGTCCAGTAGTGAGTCGGCTGATAGCGCATCGGGTGACCTGGTGATCGGGTCATCGGTGATCTGAGCCACCTTGCTCGGCGGTTCTTACTTCACCCGAACATCCGATTTCTTACTTCAGGCTTACCAGGCGGTCAACCAATTCCGAATAATCTTTCTTTTCCAGGCCGTGGACTTCGCGGTTGTATTCATCCACTTTGGTTGAGTAGTTCATGGAGCAGAATTTGGGACCGCACATGGAACAGAATGCGGCTTCCTTGTAGAAGGCGTCGGGCAGAGTTTCATCGTGCATGGAACGAGCGGTTTCGGGATCGAGCGACAGAGCGAATTGCTTTTCCCAGTCGAACGTGTACCGGGCAAAACTCAGAGCGTTGTCGCGGTCCTGCGCGCCGGGACGGCGGCGGGCAAGATCGGCAGCGTGGGCAGCGATCTTATATGCAATGATTCCGTCTTTCACGTCTTTTTCGTTGGGCAGTCCCAGGTGCTCTTTCGGAGTTACGTAGCAGAGCATGGCGGCGCCATGCCATCCGATCATGGCAGCGCCAATCGCCGAGGTAATGTGGTCGTATCCGGGAGCAATGTCGGTGACCAGGGGGCCGAGCGTATAGAAAGGAGCTTCGTAGCAGAGCTCGCGCTCTTTATCCACTTGCTCTTTGATCTTGTCCATTGGCACATGGCCGGGGCCTTCGATCATCACCTGCACGTCGTATTCCCAGGCCTTCTTGGTTAGCTCGCCGAGCGTCTTCAGTTCTGAGAACTGGGCGTCGTCACTGGCGTCGGCAATGCAGCCCGGGCGCAAGCCATCGCCCAGAGAGAATGAAACATCGTACTTGGCGAAAATCTTGCAGATGTCGTCGAACCGCTCGTAAAGAAAATTCTGTTTGTGATGGTGCGCCATCCATTGCGCCAGGATTGCTCCGCCCCGGCTTACGATTCCGGTAATCCGCTTTGCCACCAGCGGAATGTATTGGATCAGTACGCCGGCATGGATAGTCATGTAGTCCACACCCTGTTCAGCCTGCTCCTCGATCACTTCGAGCATGATGTCGGCCGTGAGGTCCTCAATGCGCTTCACCCGCGAGACGGCTTCATAGATTGGCACGGTGCCGATGGGAACCGGCGAGTGGCGCAGAATGGTCTCGCGAATCTGATGAATATCGCCGCCGGTGGAGAGGTCCATCACGGTGTCGGCGCCATAGTGGACGGCAGTGTGCAGCTTCTTAAGCTCTTCATCAACGTCAGAGGTGACGGCGCTGTTGCCGATGTTGGCATTGATCTTGCAAAGCGACTCCACACCGATACACATGGGCTTAAGCTCAGGATGATTGATGTTCGCGGGAATAATCATGCGGCCACGGGCAACTTCGTCCCGAATGAGTTCGGCGGCGACCTTCTCGCGATTGGCGACGTACTGCATGTCTTCTGTGACCAAACCCTGACGTGCGTAGTGCATCTGAGAGAAATTACCGTCGGTATTCGCGGTTTTGCGCCTGGCAATCCATTCGGAGCGCGGTCGGGCAGCGCCGGTTCCGTTGTGGCCGTTTCCGTTGGTGCCCTGGGGGGAAGGCATGACTCGCTGTCTCCGAAGTCGAGCGTTGAGTTTCTATTATACGCGGCATCCGTTGCGCGTTTGTAAGGAAAGGAATTCCAGATGCAAATGTTTCGCAGCCGCTTGACCATTTGCCAGCACTGAAGGTGAGAATTTGCAGTCCGCCGAGGATAAACTACCGACTGACGAAGAGGGTGGCAAAGGACTGCGTCACGCTGATATAAATTCGGGATGGTTTGGTCCGCGGTACTTGGTTGGTCGGCAGCACCTAAAGGAAGGAGAAAGGTATGAGCACGGTACGAGTGTTGGTAGGTACACGTAAGGGCGCATTCATTCTTACATCGGACGGCAAGCGCGAGAAGTGGGATGTCAGCGGGCCGCATTTTGCGGGATGGGAGATGTATCACCTAAAAGGATCGCCCGCTGATCCAAATCGAATTTATGCGTCGCAAACCAGCGGCTGGTTTGGACAGGTCATTCAACGCTCCGACGACGGCGGCAAAACCTGGCACCAGCCGGGAACGCCTCCTGGAGAGGAGACCGGACCCGGAGGCATGCCGAAGGGCGAGAGCAATAAATTCGTTTACGACACGTCCGCCGAGAGCGGCGCGCCGATGACCACACACCAGTTTTACGACGGCAAACCGCATCCCTGGGAATTCAAGCGGGTGTGGCATCTGGAGCCGTCGCTGACCGATCCCGATACGGTTTACGCGGGTGTCGAAGACGCCGCAATCTTCCGCTCGACCGACGGCGGGAAAAACTGGAAAGAACTCTCCGGCCTGCGGGGCCATGGCACTGGTCCCCATTGGCAGCCGGGTGCGGGCGGCATGTGCCTGCACACCATCATTCTCGATCCCAAGAATCCGCGGCGGATGTGGATTGCCATCTCGTCCGCGGGAGCTTTCCGCACCGACGACGCTGGCAAGACGTGGAAGCCGATCAATCGTGGATTGAAGTCACAATATATCCCTGACCCGGATGCCGAGGTCGGCCACTGCGTTCACCACATTGCGATGAACCCGTCGCGCCCGGGCGTTCTTTTCATGCAGAAGCACTGGGACGTGATGCGCTCGGACGACGCCGGCGACAACTGGCGCGAGATCAGCGGAAACCTGCCAACGGATTTTGGGTTCGCTATCGACGTGCACGCGCACGAGCCGGAGACGATTTACGTTGTCCCGATCACCAGCGATGGCTTGCACTTTGTTCCCGAGGGCAAGCTGCGCGTCTATCGCAGCCGCACCGGCGGCAATGAGTGGGAAGCGCTCACCAAAGGCCTACCACAGAGCAACTGCTACTTGAACGTGCTGCGCGATGCCATGGCCGTGGACTCGCTCGATAAGTGTGGCATCTATTTCGGCACCAGCGGCGGCCAGGTGTACGCCTCGGCAGATGCTGGAGATAGCTGGAATCCGATTGTGCGGGATTTGCCGGCGGTGCTGAGCGTGGAGGTGCAGACGCTGGGGTGAGTGTGGCCGCTGAACGCTGGAGATCCGTCGCGACACTCTCGCGACACTGATTCGGTCTCGCAGTTTCAGAGGCCGCTTTGATGCACACTCATATGTAGGAGGCCCACATATGGGATCAAGAAAGACCAACAGATTCGTGTTAACCGAGGATGAGAAGACGAGGTTCCTAACGGAGGACTTGCCCGATGTACTGAAGTGGCTGGTTGTCGGTGCGGTCATGTGGCAAGCCGCTGAACCTAAGGAGAAGCGGGACGAACGATGCCCGCACCAACGCGCAGTCGGGATGTTCACAGGCTTAGTGCAGGCCCGTGCGCTCTACGATTTCTACTACGCCAAGAAGAAGACTGGGGACGACGATGCGCGAGCGAGCGACTTCGTAAAAGATTGGCCTCGAATAAGGTCAAAGATAAGGTCAGGCGTGCTTGCTCGTTACTTGGGCAAGCCAGTCAACAAGCGCGTATTCCACGCCGTCTATCGGCGAAGTGATCACTCGGGGGGCAACAGGAGCGACAGCGGTGAAGCCACCCATCTCAAGAATCAGGTACTCGCGATCGCACGCGAACTGTTGAAGATTTCGAAAGAGTTCGCGAGACATGTCGATCAGAAGTTTAACGCAGAGGCTCAATATGCCCTGCGCGCCGCCTGCAACGAGGCCCAGACCATGGCAAGAGCTTATGGCATCTCGAACCCACTGTTGGCGGAGTTAGTATGATCCGCGTTGAACTTCCTAACCATCTGCGAACCCTGGCCCACGTCGGCCGCGAAGTGACACTTGAAGTTGCGGCTCCGGTCACGCTGCGCTCGGTGCTCGACGCGCTTGAGGCCCGCTATCCAATGCTGCGAGGGACGATTCGCGACCACGTCACTCTGGAGCGCCGGGCGTTCCTGCGCTTCTTCGCCTGCGAGGAAGATTTGTCCCATGAGCCACCGGACGCGCCGCTGCCGGAGGCCGTGGCTTCGGGGAAAGAACCCTTGTTAATTATTGGGGCCATTGCCGGAGGTTAGCGAAAAGCCCCACCCTCTCGCAAAGAACGCGAGAAGGATGGGGCACCCGGTCATCTGGTGAACGAGGCCTTCTAAGACGTACACTGCGAGGCATCATGACCGCGAAAGCTACCTATTCAACTCCGATGCTGCATGTTGCGGAGATCGAGAAGTCGATCCGGTTTTATGAGCTGTTGGGATTTACCACCATCGCCACCGAGGGCAAGCCGATGGGATGGGCGCGCTTGCATTGCGAGAGTGGGTCGATCATGTTCCTGCGGGCGGAGAAGCCTCTCGATCCTTCCAAACAGGGATTCTTGTTTTATTTGTACACGCCCGACTTGGCCGGTTTGCGCGAACACCTATTGGCCAACGGCGTAAAAGTGCCTGCGATTAATTACATCGAATATATGCCCAGCGGGAAAGTCAACATTACCGACCCTGATGGCTACCACATCGAGATCGGACATTGGGGGAAAGCGGAGCAGGAAGCCTGGGAGAAGCGACTCAGCGCGAAGAAATAGCCAGCGGATACGCAGACGAGGGCCACTTTGGGAGTCAGCAAGCCAGCTCCCAGCTACTCCGCCGACGCAACCCCGGCAGGCCGGACTACTCGCACCGGCCAAGTCGCGCTGACGAAGCCAATGGCATAGACAATGCCGATCACAGAAAACCCAGCCACCAGATTCCATTGCGCAACCGCGCCGACGAGGTACGACTGCAAGACCTGCAGTGTGGTCCCTGCGGCGTAGAACGTGTTTTGGACGCGTCCCATGAAGTGCTGGGGAATCTGCTCCATCAGACTGGTGTTCATGGCTACGCCTGTAATGCCGCGGCCAGAGCCCATGAGCGCGTAGATGAGAACTGCGAGCATCAGCACCGGAGCGAGCGGGGCTGCGGTCATCAGCACGGCCAGCAGCCCGAGTGAGATCGCCATGGAGCGCCGCGCGCCGAATTTCCTGATGAACGCGGGAGCATAGAAGGCGCTGGCAAATGCGCCCACCCCCCATCCGGCGTTCAGCCATCCGTAGCCGATGGCGCCTTTGTGAAACACCTGATCGGCGAGGGGCGCAGTGACGACGATGCCTGTCATCATTGCCGACAGAAAGAGCGCCCAACTCAGACCCAGCATCACAATTTCGCGGTGTTTACGCAGGAACTGCAAGCCTTCGCGTAATTCGCGAAAGAATTTCTGGAAAGCAGTTTCGGCGGCGATTATTTCGGCGTGCAATTCAGCCGGGCGCGGCACCACATGGCGGCCCTTGCGCACCGCGAAATAACACAGGAACGACACAACGTAGGTGCTGAAGTCAGCGAGCAGGACTCCGCCCAGGCCGATTCTGTTGTACACAAATCCGACAATAGCTCCGGCAATGAGCCATCCTCCCTGCACGCCCGCCAGTAGAAAAGTGTTGGCGTGGACGAATTCGTCGCCAGGTGTCAGTTCCTGGATCAGGGCGGTGATCGTGGGCCAGAACATCCAGAAGCCGGCGGCCACCAGAGTGTTCATGGCGTATAACTCCCAGACCTTCACCTTTCCGGAAAAAGCCAGAATTGAAACCACCAGGATGACCACTGCGCGGGCCGCGTCCAGCATCATCACCAGACGCCGGCGGTCTTCTCGATCAATAATTACGCCAGTGAACGGGAGAAGAAGAATTGCCGGCAGGGTTTGCACTACAGCGAATGTCCCCAAGGCAATGGTGGAATGCGTGGCCTGCAGGATATACCACGCCACGGCCGCAGCATTCATTCCGCTGCCGATCATGGACACCACATTGGCCCCAAAGACGAAACGCAGCGACTTCCTCTGCAAAATCGAACGCATAACCTACTTTAAAGGACGGGAGAGAACTGCGCCAGGCGGCGACGCAGCAGTCCCCAGTTTACCAGCGCCATCTGAGTCTGCCGTGGCGCGTGAACAATCAAAATCAGCACGACGGGCCCGTTGGAGCAGCATTCTGCTACTCGCTCATACTTGCATACTGGCCTTTTCAGAGCTAGGATTCCGCACGCAGGCAGGAGGAATACATGACACGCGTGCGGGGTTCGATTTTTGCAGTGTTGTTCTTTTTCTTGATGTCGTCGCTGGGTTACGGCCAGGTGGATAAAATTGTGTTTCCTGCGGGGACGCCCGAGGACAAAGACCTCAACCTCATCACCAGCGAGCCGGATGCGCAAAAGAAGATTGCGATGTACGAGGACTTTCTCCAGAAGTACGCTTCCAATCCAGTTGCCGTGACCTATGCCGACTGGCAGTTGTCGCAGCAGTACCAGGCAGCCGGCGATTTGCAGAAGGCAACCGACTACGGTGACAAGGCGGTCGCGGGATCTCCGCACAACCTCGACATTCTTGAGTCGCAGGTGACGCTCGCGATTCAGACCAAGGACAATGCCAAGGCCTTTAAGTACGCAGTGCAGGGCGGCGAGGCTTATGACTCGATTGACCAGCAGCCCAAGCCGGCTGATATGACTGACGAACAGTTTGCTTCCACGATTGCCACGGAAAAAGACACCGACCAGAGCTCCTACGAGTTTTTCGAGGGTGCGGCATTCAACGCCATCGTGGCCGAAACAGACGCCAAAACTCGCATGGACTACATCGACAAATTCGCCAGCACGTTCCCAAAAACGAAAATGCAGGAGCAGCTTGCATCGTATGCAATGCTGTCGCTCTCCGAGCTCAAGGACACGAAACGGCTACTGGCATATGCTGAAAAGGCGCTGGCTGCGAACCCCGATAATTTGCCTGCGCTCCTCCTGCTTGCTAACGCATACGTGGACAGCCCAGAACCGGCGAAGGCCGTGCCGTATGCGCAACGGGCGATCGCGGCGGCGAAGGCAGATGATTCCGCGGCCGACCACTCACGCAAGGTGTCAGCGGGAGTGGCCCATTCGATCCTCGGCCGAGTGTACGCGAAGCAGAATAAAACAGCAGCTTCCATCCCTGAACTGAAGTCCGCTACCGCCCTGCTCAAAGGACAGGATGAACAGCAATATTCGATAGCCGCCTACTATCTCGGCTACGACTACGCCAAGCTCGGCAGGCTTACCGAGGCAAGGGCCGTGCTCACCGAACTTGTAGCCACGCCGAGTCCGGTACAGCAACTGGCACAGGACCTGCTCACCAAAGTGAATGCGGCGCGCGCGACAGGGCATTAGACTACTTCCGCATCAATTCATCGGAAAGCAAATGCGCCTTATAAGCCAGCGTGTGCGCGTGTGCCACGTCGCCTGCGTCCGAGGCATCCTTCGACTGGCGTACGTATGTGTGGATCTGGTCGAGAAGGCTCTGCTGCGGGGGAGTGAGTTGCCGGCCAGCGATGCTCTTCAGGTTTGCGTCAGTGGTGGCCAGGAGCTGGGTAGTAGTTTCGCGGCTGTGGAGTTCCTGCTCCTTGCTCATGCCGGGTGCGAGTTGCGTTGACTCGTCTTTTGCCCCGCCGTTGCGCACAACCACCTTATGGCCGGGAACCGACGCCTTTGTTCCCGGTTTCTTCTTTTTCGCTGACTTGGAAGTTTGGTTTGGCGGGTTCGTGGGCGGCGGAGGCTGAGGCTGAGTCTCAGGCGGTGGTTGCGCCGGTGTCTGCGGAGCCGCAGGAGCAAGCTCGGTCTGCGGCTGCGCGCTTGGAGGGGCCTGGTCTGGCGGTGGAGCTTGCGCACCCGGCGGCGGCTGATCTTGCGCAGACACAGGAATTCCCAGCGACAATAGCCCAGCGAACATCGCGATAGTGACCCATCGTTTCATGTTTTTCTTGTCAGATATTCTCAGGTTCGCGCCGCAGCTTCTTCCAGTGACGTTGAACGGCTCGCGGCCAGCGGCCCACGCAGGCGGAAGGTGGTCCCCTTTCCTTCCGCAGATTCGAAATCCACCGATCCGTAGTGCCACTGCATAATCTGATAAGTTGACGCCAGGCCGATTCCGCTGCCGGACTTTTTCGTCGTGAAGTACAATTCAAAGACTTTTTCCTGAACATCAGCGGGGATTCCAACCCCCTGGTCGCGGATTTCGGTGACCACGGTGTCCTCATCTTTATAAGCAGTGATGGTAAGGGTCCCCCCGCTTGGCATCGCCTGAACTCCGTTTAGCACCACGTTAAGAATTGCCTGCTTAGCGAAATCAACGTCAACTTTTACCGGGATCGGTTCCGCAGGCAGTTCGTGGACCAGCTTAACCCCGTGCTGTTCTGCGTCGGGAGTGGCCAGCAGGGAGACCTCATCCAAGACTGAACGCAGATCTGTGTCTTCGAGATGCAGATCGCGGGGGCGGGTAAAGTCCACCAGGATCTGGACTACGCGATCCAGCCGATGAATTTCACTCTCAATGATGTCCACGTGACGGTTCGTGTCCGGGTCAACTTGCCGCAACTTGTTGCGCAACAGTTGCAGGTGAAGAACGATGGCATTGATGGGATTTTTTACCTCATGGGCCACGCCACGAGTAACGCGGCCGCTGGCGGAAATTCGCCGTGAGAGTTCGATCTCATCTTCAATGCGGCGGACCGATTCTGCGTCGCGCACGGTCAGCAGCGCGCCGATCTGCGTACCCTTCTCCTGAATGAAATCGAGCGATACTTCCACCCGCCGCCCGTTAGGCATTTCGATCTCGCGCTGTCCAACATTGTGGTACAGGCGGAAGGCGTCGAGCATGAGCGCGCCGATTGGCGACTCGGCGGAGAAAATCTCTTTAGCGTCGCGCCCCAGCAGTTCGCCGCGTGACCGGCCCAGAAAACGCTCGACTGAAGCGCTGACCAGGACCACCCGCGAATCCCTGGTGAAGAGCATCAGTCCGTCCTGCAGACTGGACATGATCTGGTCCACATTGTTCTTCAGGGCGGAAAAAATCTCGCGCGCATCGCGCATTTGGCGGCCCAGGTGGGCAATCTTCAGGCTTACCTGTCCATACTCGTCGCGTCCTCCCTCAGGAGGGTTCAACTCCACGCCGTTGCCGTCCGTCATGCTGTCCAGGCTGCGGTTGATGCGTTCCAGAGGTCCGAGCGCAATGCGGGAGAGGGCCGCAGCCAAAATCAGAGAACACAGGACGGCAATTCCGGATAGCATCAGGGCGCGTTGCAACCGCGGCGTTAGCTCGTTGCGCAAGAAGACAGTAGAAACACCCACGCGAATGCTGCCAAATACCTGTCCGTTCAGCAGCAGCGGTATTCGGACTTCGTACACGGTTGGAGGGTTGTAAACCAGGCGCAGCTTGCGGCGGAAGCCCGCACTCTCGAGCGTCGCGAAGTCAGGGCGGTCGGCAATTTTCTTTCCCACTAGATTCGGGTCGGTGTCCAGGATCGCCTTTCCGTCCGTGTCCAGGATGGCCGCGTCATAAACGGTGGGCCAACTTGCGACCACAGAATCGAGCATGGCATTGAGATCGCGATCGGTCCCCAGGTAATAGGCGATGCCGCGGCGGACGGCTTCGGGATTGCTCGTATCCACACGAGTGCTGCTGAGATCGGGAGCGGCGTTAGCGGCCAAATACGCAAGCTGTGACGTCAGATAAGTGGCGTTGTCATGCGTGGTGGTGATTCCCTGCCGCAGAATTTGAGAGATATAAATATAGGAGGCTCCGGAAACCAGTGCGGCCACCATGAAGGTGACGGCGAGTACGATTTGAGTCCGGCGGCGCATGTGGAGAAAGTCAGCTCTTAGCTCTTAGCTGTTAGCTCTTGCTTTCATAAAGAGCAGGAAGTAACGCTTCCAAATCTTAGGGCTCCTTCAGTTCCTCTGCTTCCTCTTCTTTTTCTGCACGGCTCACGCTGTCTGCCGCCGAGTTTCCGTATTCCTTCAGCTTGTTATGCAACGTCTTCAAGCTGATGCCGAGAACCTCGGCGGCGCGGGTTTTGTTGTTGTTGGTGGACTCGAGCGTCTTCAGAATCAGCAGCCGCTCGGCTTCCCCTACCGTTGTCCCGACTCCAATGCGAATCGAATCCGCATCGTCGGCGGAGAGCCTTATGGGCGCGTGCCCGAATCCCGGCGGCAGATGCTTGGTCTCGATCACCGGGCCCTCGCAGACGATCACCGCTCGCTCCAGAGTATTGCGTAACTCGCGAACGTTTCCCGGCCAGGTGTGGTTCCGAAAAGCATTGAGCACGGCTTCGCTGACTGTAGCCACACGGCGGTCATGTTTCGCGCTCATCTCGGCGAGCAGGGCATGCACCAGGTCGGGAATGTCTTCGCGGTGCTCCCGCAGCGGCGGCATATGAATGTTGAAAACATTCAGCCGGTAGTACAAGTCGTTGCGCAGTTCGCCACGCGCAACCGCTTCTTCCGGAACTTTATTCGTGGCGGCCAGGACGCGGACGTCCACGGAAGTTTCGACTTTGCTTCCCAGCCGGCGCAGTTTGCGGTCTTCGAGAACGCGCAAAAGTTTGGCCTGAGTGCCAATCGGCATTTCGCCGATCTCGTCGAGCAGCAACGTGCCGCCCTCGGCTAGTTCGAAGCATCCGGTGCGGCGTTCCAATGCGCCGGTGAACGCGCCTTTCTCGTGGCCGAAGATTTCGCTCTCCATCAGAGTCTCAGGAATGGCGGCGCAGTTAATTGCCACAAAAGGTTTGGGACGGCGCGGGCTGAGCTCATGGATAGTGCGCGCCACCAGCTCCTTTCCGGTCCCGCTGGCCCCGGTGATGAGCACCGAGGCGGTGCTGGGCGCTACCAGTTCTGTGAGCCGGAAAATCTCCTGCATCTTCTTGGAAGGGCCGACCAGCGACCCCAGGGACCCGGCGTCACGCAGCTTTCGGCGGGTGACTTCGAGCTCCACCCGTGCGCCCAGCAAAGCAGATGCGTTCTGCAGGATGGTGCGCAGGCGACTGGTATCGATGGGCTTGGTGACGTAATCATAAGCGCCCATGCGCATGGCCTGGACGGCGCTGTCAATGGTGCCCTGCGCGGTCACCACGATTACAGCGATGGTCTGGCTGTCGTTGGAAATCTTCTCCAGCAACTCCAGGCCGCCCATGCGCGGCATTTTCAAATCCGTGATGACGATCGAGGGCGACCAGACGCTTACCTTCTCGTGCCCCTCCTGGCCATCTCTTGCCGTCTCGGCGACGTATCCCCATGAGGAGATCAGCTCGGAGAGACCGGTGCGCTCGTTTTCTTCGTCTTCGACGATCAGTACCTTTTCGCGGCTCATTGTCAGATACTCATTATTCAGGGTGTCTGCTGCCCATGCAAGCGGAGACCGATTTTGGCCGACTCCGCTGTCCATGGCATTTACAAGCATTTCGGCAGCCATAATTTAGTATGGATGCACAAATCCATGCCCGAAGCACCTTTGTGGGGAGCTAAAGATCAAAGCGCACGGCTGGCCGAACTGACGGCCGGGACGGACGACCGCGCGAAAGAACACCCTTTGCGCCGAGACGTCCGCTCCCTGGGCATCCTGCTGGGCAGAGTCTTGGTGGAGCAGGCGGGCGAACCGCTGTTCAAAGTTGTGGAGCAACTCCGGCGGCTGTTGATTCAGTCTCGTGGGAGCTCGGCGGATTCTCAATTAGATAGCGCGGGGATGAGAGAAGCCCGGGGCATCGTTGAACAGCTTGCAATCCAGGACGCATATCGCGTAACCAAAGCCTTCGCCATCTACTTTGAGCTTACCAATCTTGCGGAGACCAACCATCGCAAACGGCGCCGGCGGGCCGGCAAATTTTATCCCGAGCAGCCGCCCCTGGCCGGATCGTTCCGTGGAACACTGGCGAGAATGCGCGATGCCGGCATGACCGCCGACCAGGCGTTGCAAGCGCTGCGCCAGGTGAAAGTGGTTCCCGTGTTCACAGCGCATCCCACCGAAGTTGCGCGAAGAACTGTACTGCTAAAACGGCGGCACATCGCAAGACAGCTCGAACTGCTTGACAGTTTGCCGCTGCCGCCTGCTGAGGCGCTGGCATTGGAGAATGCGATCGCTACTGAAATCACCGCTCTCTGGCAGACGGACGAAGTGCGGGTGCAGAAGCCGCAGGTGACCGACGAAATCCGCATGGGGTTGGACCACTATCCCATGTCCATTTTCGAGAGCCTGCCGCGTCTTTATTCCGAGATGCGCGAGTCCTTCCGCGAGGTCTATGGGATGGAATTGTGCGCCGAACAAGTGCCGCAAGTCTTATTTTTTGGTTCGTGGATTGGCGGCGACCGCGACGGAAATCCGTTTGTGACCGTAGAGAGCACCCGCGAGGCGCTGGAGCGCGCCCGGAACACAATCCTGGCGCACTACATCTCGGAGGTGGACCGAATGATGGAACAGTTGAGTTCGTCCTGCCATCAGGTCGAGGTCTCCGAAGATTTTCGAGACAAGCTGCACGAGTACACGGCCAGCATGGGCGAGGAACCGGCACGGCTGGCGCGGATCTCCAGCACCGAGCTGTATCGGCGGTTCTTGAGTTTTGTGATTGTGCGGCTGCGGCAGACGCGTAGCGGTGAGGAAGACGCTTATGGTTCAGCGAGTGAGTTTGAGGCGGACCTCAGACTTGTGTATCACAGTCTGGAACGGAATCGCGGAGAGGACCTCGCCAATCTCCTTCTGGATCCCCTGTTGCGAAATGTGCGCACCTTCGGATTTCATCTGGCAGCGCTCGACATTCGCCAACATGCGGCGGTGCACAAACAGGCGTTGGAGGAAGTTCAGGCTTCGGGCTTTGGGCTTCAGGCTTCAGGAAAAGCTTTGAGTGACCTGCCATCTGCTGCCACTGGCGTGCTGCAGATTTTTCAGGGCATTGCCGAATGGAAAAAAATCTTCCCGGCGCTCGCGATCCGGAATTACGTCATCAGCGGCGCCGAGTCGAGCGAAGACGTTGACGCGGTTATCAAACTTGCGCAACTTGGCGGAGTCCAGCTAAAGACTGTGGGCGATGATCCCGGGCTCATGCCGCTGCCGCTGTTTGAATCCATCCAGTCATTGCGGGCTTCTGCGGGAATCATGGAAAAAGTGTGGAGCGATCCCGAGTATCGCAAGCTGCTCGATTCCTGGTCGGGCTGGCAAGAGGTCATGCTCGGCTATTCTGATTCGAACAAAGATGGCGGGATGCTGACCAGTATTTGGGAGCTTTATAAGGCGCATCGCGCCCTGCACCAGTCGGCGCGCAAGCACAACGTCAGGCTGCGGCTGTTTCATGGGCGCGGAGGGACGGTGGGCCGCGGAGGCGGACCGACGCACGCCGCCATCCTAGCTCAGCCCGCGGGAGATTTTTCTGGCGAAATCCGCATCACCGAACAGGGAGAGGTGCTCAACTGGAAATACTCCGACCCGGTCCTAGCCGAATGGAACCTGGAAATCATGATCGCAGCGTGCCTGGAGGCGCTTACGCGCCCCGATGGCTCGACCTCGGAAGGCGACAAGCCCTGGGCGGATGTAATGGAGCAGATGTCGGCGGATGCGTTTCGTTTTTATCGGATCAACATCGCCGAGAATGCCGAGATTCTGGAGTACTTCGAGCAGGCTACGCCGGTCAATGAACTGGAGCACGCACAAATCGGCTCGCGTCCGGCGCGGCGCTCGCAAAGCCGGCGCCTCGAAGACTTGCGCGCCATTCCCTGGGTCTTCGGCTGGATGCAAAGCCGTCACGCGCTGCCCGCATGGTTCGGAGTGGGATACGCATTGGAGCAATTTGCCTCGCAGGGAAGAAACGCGGAACAGCAACTGCGTGAGATGATCGCCCAATTCCCTCTGTTTTCCGACCTCATCCGCAACGTGGAACTGGCCATGGCAAAAGCCGACCTGGCGATCGCTCGTCTTTATGCATCGCTAGTGCGCGATCCAGGGTTACGAGAGCGAGTCTGGAAAATCGTCGCTGAGGAATTCGAACGCACCCGGCGGATGCTGCTCATGGTGAAGCAGCAGGAGAGGCTGCTGGAAAAGAACCCCGTGCTGTCGCGGTCCATCCGACTGAGGAATCCCTATGTGGATGCGATGAGCCTGATCCAAGTGGAACTTCTGCGCAGGAAGCAACAGGGAGACAACAGCGAGGACTTGAACTATGCGCTCGGGGCCACGATCAATGGGATTGCGGCTGGTCTGCATAATACTGGCTAACCCAGGTAGTGCACCTCGCCTGAATAGGTAGGGCGAATGTTGGTGCAATGGCGATTTGTCACCAACAACCGGATAGTTTCCGAGTTGCCGACTATCCAGGGATGAATGAGTTGGAGAACCCTCGCGCTATTCTCGTCCAATCCAGTTAGATCTCGCAAACCGGACCGGTAAGCGGCCTTGATTTTGGCACATCCAGTGGAGTGTTTTTCAGCGCTGCGAGCTTATTGGAATGTGCCATGAGTAGACTCATGGCCCGAACCAGGTACTGGGATTAGATGCCGGTCAGGGATACGCTGTTCCAGAAGAACGAACGCGTGTATGAACATCCTCGCACGTTTAGAGCACTGGAAGAAGGAAGGCGCAATATCGCTGGAGCAGCACGCGTTTTTGGCGAGCCTCTCCCGCGGAGAGCCTTTCTCCCTTTTTCTTGAGCTGAATGTTCTCCTCTACGCCGGTGTGCTGGCGTTCGTTGCGGGACTCGGCTGGACGGTCACCACATGGTCGCAGCAAATCGGGGACGTCCTCGTCCTGATTGTTCTCTCCACTATTCTCGCCGGCTGTTTTTGGTACTGCTTTTCCCGCGCGCCCGCCTGGTCCGCCGCGGAAACGGCTGCACCGAGCCCGATTTTCGATTACGTGCTTTACCTCGGCAGCCTAGTCTGGTGCGTAGAACTCGCTTACCTGGAGAACCGCTTCCACGTGCTCTCGGGACAATCGGATTTCTATCTTTTGGCGACCGGCGGCTTATTTTTCTTCCTCGCTTATCGTTTCGACAATCGCCTCGTGCTGTCGCTCGCTTTGTCCTCACTCGCGGGATGGTTCGGGCTCACCATCTCGCACTGGCCGTCCCATCAGGACGCGGCGTATCGCCAATATGCCCTCCTCTACTGCCTGCTGGTCGGCGTCGGCGGAGTGCTTCTCCAGCGCCGCGGTCTGAAACCGCATTTCTTCGGCACTTATCTGAACATCGTGGCCAACGTTCTTTTTTGGGCATTACTCTCCGGCGTATTCAATCGGCAAGGCTACGGCCTGTGGTTTCTCGCTCTGCTGATTGCGTGTGGCGCGTCTCTCGCCTGGGGCGTGACGCGCCGGCAGTTTGCCTTCGTTGCCTATGCCGCCGTTTACGGCTACGTGGGTGTTAGCTCGATGTTCCTTCGTGGCGTTTTTGACGAAACCGTTGTGCTCAGCTATTTCGTATTGACGGGAGTCGCAATGCTGGTGGTATTGGTCCAGATCGCACGCCGCTTCGGGAGGCCGGCATGAGACTGTACACGGCATCCAGCGAAGAGACTCTGCGGGCCCGCAAACTCCTGACCGACTGGGCTGCCGATGGCATCCTCACCAATGCGCAGTACGAGCGTCTGGAGCAGGAAACGATTTCTGAGCTCCGAACCACTAACATTTTTCTACGGCTGGTATTGTTCCTCTTCACCCTGATCAGCGTGGGCGGCGCGGTCGCGCTCTTCTTCGTGGTTTCGCGGCCATCGGAGCAAACCTCCGGCGTGCTCTTCCTCATCTTCGCTGCCCTCTGCTACGCGGCTGCCGAACTCGCCGTTTCCCAAGCCCGTCTGTATCGCTATGGGATCGAGGAGGCGCTCGCCGTCTGCTCGGTCGGGTTTCTGTGCGCGGGAATGGATCTCGCTCCCTTCAGTGGCAGGCCTTATTCTCCGAAGCCGTACGCAGCAGAATTCCTGGTTCCTGCAGCCAGCGCCGTCTTTTCGCTCTGGATTTGGCGCCGATTCGGGCTCTGGTATGCATTTCTCGCCGCAATGATCTTCGTCGTCTTTCTGCCAGGCTACTGGACCTCGTCGCACTCGGCGCAGCATGTGACCATTGCCGTGTTCTATGCGGCCGGCCTGATATGTGTAGCCGCGGTGCGCCCGCGCCACCACTTCGATTACCTGGCAGATGCTTATTCGCTCGTCGAAGCGTTCCTCTGGCTCGGCATTTACCTAGCCATCAACCTCCAGCTTTCGTCGTTGAATCTGCGCACGCAGTGGTTAGGTATTGGCACGATCGCCTCTGAATTCGCGCGGCCGTTCTACTGGGCCACCTGGGTGCTAATCTGGTGCCTGCCGCCGCTCGTACTCGCCCGCGGCATTCGGCAAAAGGACCGCTTCGTCATTGCGGTGGGCGCGATTGTCGCCATCCTGACCTTCGTCTCCAATAAGCCCTATCTCGGCTGGCCGCGGCATACTTGGGACCCGATGCTTCTGGGCATACTCTTAACCGGCGTTGCATTGTTCATTCGACGCTGGCTTGCTCGTGGCCCGAGCGGCGTTCGTTACGGATTTACGGCAGCGCGTCTGTCGGGCAAGGACAAGCGCTGGATGAACGCCGGGTCCGCTGTACTGGGCCTCGTGTCACCCCAGTCAATAACCCCAGCCCCGCAGACAAGCAGCCCAGACTTCCGCTTTGGTGGGGGAGCTTCGGGAGGCGGAGGTGCGAGTGGCGAATTTTGAAGCGCACTCAACTGCCGATTACTCCCGGATCACGGGCAACTCGGAAGTTAGCATGAGAATCGCTGGTCGAGCTCGCGGCTAGAGCAGTCCGCCTGTCTTTATCTCCAGAACATTCAACGCCATCTCCAGCTTGGTAATGGCCGCGCCGATTTCTGGATGCTTTCCGATCTTCTCCTGCAGGGCGTTGAGAATCTGGTGAGCGCTCGCAATATGCACGGCTGCCTGGGCGGGATCTGGCTGGGGATTTTGTTCGTTCTCCGTTTCCATGGTCACTGGCTCTCCTGTAGATCAATTCTAAACAGATCTCGTAGTTATCTCACGCATTCGACAGGGCGTCGCGGCTAAGTTGACCGCTGGAGCTACGATTAACGGGATCGCAGTCTGAGTTGGATAATACCTGCTAAGTCCCGATGCCCGCCGGAATGAGTGTAGTCACTCCGGCTTCTGAGTCCAAGGCTTGCAGATCCCTAACGCGAGCCATTTCGCCGATTTCCGTAGGAAACGTAAGTATCGCGCGCCACGTAATCGTCATCTTCATCTTCGCTGTGACGCGGTTTCGGTTTTAAAACCTGGGTAGTATTCTTGCGCTTAGGCGAAATTATCGCGGTTCCGTTTGGGGCTCGAACTGATTCAACCCGCGAGGCGGACTTTTGTAGGACCGAACTGGGGGCTTCGGCCGGCGTGCACACAGGGAACGAATTGCTGTGCAGCACGTGACTTGGAAGGGCCTGGGTCGCGTAATGCCGCACGGTTGAGATGAACCCAAACGCAAGCGCGGCTGAGAGTCCTGCCATTGCGACGGAAGTCCATAGCCGGGAATCGCGACGCAGGATGCGCAATTTCACTTTGTGCGAAAACAATCGCGCAAGTGCGACGCGCCCTCGCAGTGGCAGGCCAGTAAAGATTCGCGCTCCGGGGCTCCGCCGAGCGATCGGGTGAAGGTCGGGCGTCTTCACTGCCGGTTCTGCGGCGCCTTTATCACGCTGCGCTCTCGGCAGCCCCGCGAACCGGGCTTGTGCCTTCGCCTTCAATTCCCTGTAGCTGTGCCGTACCGTCGCAGTCGCGTTCCGCGCTGGGGCAACGATGAAATCGCAACCCCACCCAATGCGGGTGTTCCACTCTCCCCAGGGTGGGCGCTTCAGCATTTTCGCGCGAGCCTTACTAACTATCGCAACGGAACCGTCGCCGACTACGCCGATGAATTTGCGGGAGCTAAGGATAAGGTCCTTTACCTCTCGCCGCCCTGAACGTTCGCGCGCCACTTTGGGAACGTTTCCCATGGCTTCCTTCACTGGATTTGTTTCTTGTTTGACCGGATGGACCGCGGGAGATGAGCGTTCCACTTGATCATTGTTTTCCATTGCCCTAGTGTGAGCTGATTCTTGCGGAGGAATTGCCGAACTATTGCCGTGGGGCCCAGGCTTCACCATCTCAAGCTTGGCAAGCTTCTGCCAGAAAAGAGTCGGACCGCTGCGCACATCCTCGCTGGCCACAGGAGTCGCAGGCGATGACGCGCCCCCGGCAAGCTGAACCGGAGGTGGCACAATCTGAAGCGGTAACGCGGAGGCATTGCCCGGTTCAACTCCGGCTTTCGACTCTTCAGCAGCTTTCGACTCTTCCGCGGTCGCCGTCTCTTGCATTGCCTGCCAGACGAGACCGTGCGGGACTAGTGGTTCCTCCTCTTGGAGCCGGCGCTGCCGCTTGCCGAACATGAGGCTTATTGGATGCTATTGGCCTAAATGGGAACTCTTTACGAGCCTCTTTTTTCCTGGATCTCGCGCTACGCATGCGCGGCGCATCCGGCACCCCTACGTCCGGGCGCAATGAGGCCATTTGTGAGAACCTACCAGACCTCGTATATTCGTTTTGATAGCGCGGAGGAGTGAACATGCCGATATTCGAATACGTTTGCACCAAATGCGAGCATCGGTTCGAAGCTCTGATTTTCGGGAGCCAGAAGGCAGCCTGTCCAAAGTGCCAAAGCAAACATTTGGCTCCACAGCTTTCGGTTTTTGCGGTGTCTGCCCGAGGCTCTTCCGGGGAATCGGCGGCCACTTCGGGAGCTTGCGGCTCCTGTGGAGACCCGCGCGGTCCCGGGGCGTGCTCCATGCCCGATCTCGATTGAATCCCCGATCTCGATTGAATCAGAGATTCCGCGACCCGTGAACGGCCTACCTGCGCTTGCGGCCTAAGCCGCTGAGTCTAAGCCACTTCTTTAGAACTCCAGTACCCTCAGCGATATAACTCGGGTAAGTTTCCAGAACGCTCTGCCTCACGCACAATGACAATACCTAGAAAGTGCAGGGGGAGGAACAATGGATCGGCGCCAAAATCCGCGGATCGCGGTTCAGTTGCCAGTGCAGGTGTGGGGTCTGGATGCTTTCGGCCAGCCATTTATGGATCCGGCAATCGTCATCAACATGAGCACCGGCGGCCTGGTGCTGCAAGGAATTCGCCGCCGAATTCGTGCCGGCGAGCTTTTGGATGTGCGCATGGGTAAGAAGAAAGCAGAGTTTCGCGTGGTATGGGTGGGCGCAACAGGCGACTTGGGCATGCAGAGCATAACTGCCCAAGTCTTTCTGCCGGATTCCGTCCTGACGTACTGTTCGCAAGCCGCTGCCGCGTGTTAGAAGTGAAACACAGGCAAGGGTAATTCCTTTCAACTGCTTGCCGAGCCGGTATATACTGCCTTCACTACGGATCGCTGTTTTCTGCGCGCCCCAAACGCCAGATACCGTCAGGTTCTGATTTCGAAGGCAGTCTGAATGCAGGATCCCTCACGA
>Ga0099829_10000540_pt1 | contig 20130 bp, 12 predicted proteins | sample CZO8metaG_3_FD_79336 | JGI IMG/M metagenome (GOLD analysis project Ga0099829, IMG submission 79336) | Vadose zone soil microbial communities from the Eel River Critical Zone Observatory, Northern California, USA - CZOApr15con2H2.8 metaG | ecosystem: Environmental > Terrestrial > Soil > Vadose...
CGTCGGGACTGCCGGCGGAGTTCGACTTCCGGGAGGTGCCCTCCATCGTCTTCGAGCGGTCGGGACGCGATCCAGCCGTGCTCCGCACATTCGCACGCCACTACCGAACGGGCGAGCCGCTACCAGACAGTCTCCTCGCGGCGCTCCAGCAACCCGACGAGACCCGCACGGGTCTTGGCGTGCGCGCGTCCCTCGCGCGAGCCCGGATATCACTCGCTCTGCACGAGCGTCCATCCCCGACGACCGACATCGACTCGATCGTGCAGGCGCAAATCGTCGCGAGTAATCGGCTCGGCCGGGGCACGGGAGAATCGCACCCGGAGGCGTCCTTTACCCACCTCGTGGGGTACGAGGCGGCCTATTACACGTATCTCTGGTCCGCGGTGATCGCCGAGGACGTGCTCAGTCAGTTCAAATCTGGGTTGATGGATCCCGTCACGGCGCGTGCGTACCGGCGCGCGGTGCTCGACCCCGGACGGTCAAGGCCGGCCGGAGCGAGCATCGCACAGTTTCTGGGACGGCCGTTTCGCCTGGATGCCTGGGCAGCTACGCTGGGAGCGAAGTAGTCCTACTCGCTGAGACGTTTCGGCGCGCCCGAGTTCGGTACCGATTTCGGCTGCTGGGGCGGAGGCGGCTCTTCGATCGCATTGCCCGCATCCTGCAACCCGCGCTTGAACGCCTGAATGCCCTTGCCGATCGACGCCCCGATTTCCGGGATGCGCTTGGTTCCGAACATCAACGTGACGACGGCCACCAGGATCAGAATGTGCCAGATGCTGAGGTCTGCTAACATGGTTCAAAATATAGCAGCCTCTGCGAGACGGCGTTGCGCGACCGTCGCATTTGGTAACCGTTCAATCCGCACGGTCGGCCGCTCGAATCCCGACACCACGACCGTCGCCTCGATCGGGGCGGGGGCCGATCGCTGCACCTGGACACGGACCGTGTCGCCCAGTCGCACGGCTTGCAGCTTCGCCCGAAGCTCGGACCAGGTGCGCACGGGCATGCCGTTGATCCCGACGAGCCGGTCGCGGCTGTGCAGCCCCGCCCTGCCCCAGCTGCTCGACGGATTGCTGATGACGAGTCGCAGTCCGCTGTCGGGCGAGGGCGGCTCGTACCCGTACATGCGCAGGTCGCGCTCTGGCTCACCGTTGTACACCGCGGGTCCCCGGGTCACGCGCGTCGTCAAACCCATAAGGCCGAGGTAGCGGTCGAAATCGATGACCGCGGCGTGCCGCACGTGAGCATCGAAGAAGGGCGTGACATCGCAGCTGCAGACCGATTCTACCGCCTGCTCGATCGTCCGCCCGTCCACGTGGTACGGGGTCGGCACGGCACGGGACGGTGGCGGGCGGATCGCTTCCACCCGACTGAACAGCAGGCGCATGACATCATCCATCGAGCGCTGGCCGTTCGTGTTATTGCGAATGATGAAGTCGAGCATCGTCCCGATGAGCTCGCCCTGGAGATGCGTGCTCGCGCTGTAGTCGCCCAGTTCACCAGGTTGAACGTTGTACGCTACCTGGCTGATCGACTCGGCGGAGAAGCGTGCGTACGCGGGATTGGACAGATAGCTCCCGATCAGGCGCTCGAGATGAGCGGTGCGCGTCGAGTCGCGCAGCGGAATGCCCGCACGCCGGGGGAGGAGATCAGCGTAATACATCGTGAGCCCTTCGCTGAACCAGAGGCTCGCCACGGGCGGCTGCGTGTGGTAATCGAGGTCCTGATACTCGACCGGACGGATCGCCATCAGGTTCCAGGTGTGCACGAACTCGTGGGCCGTCTCCTGGATGAACGCGTTCGGATTGCGCGCCAGCTCTTCACTCTGGGCGCCGAGCGTCACCGAATTGCGATGCTCGAGGCCGCCGCCGTAGGCACCGTCTTCGAACATGAACGTGTACTCGCGATACGGCGCGCCGCCGAATAGCGCGAACGACTGGTGCACGACGCCCTGAATCCCTGCGACGAATGCCACGGTGTCGAACGGCGTGGCGTTCGGCAGCGGCCAGTAGACCACGTGGTGCGGCACGCCGGCCTCGACGAAGCTCCATTGCCGCAGGCGGCCGACCAGAATTGGCGAGTCGATCAGCGCCGCAGCGTCAGGCGCGATCAACCCCCACATGCGGGGGCTCCCAGTCTGCACTTGGTGTGGCGCGCGTGGCATGGAGTTCGTCAGCCCAGTCGCCACCTCCCAGCTCGAGGGCAACGAGAGGGTCACAGCTTGGGGCATGCTCTCCGCGCCGAGCAAATACATGAAGGCGTGCGGGCCCCCGACCAGGCCGCCGGTCGCAGTGAGAAATGGTCGCCACGAAGCCCGCGCCCCCGGCTCAGGCGACGGCAGCGCGACTCGATACCGTACGGTCACCCAGCCCTCAGGCGCGGAGAACTCCCACAGCGCACTATCAACTCGAGTGACGGTGCCACTCGGCTCCACCGCGACATCGCGCACGTAGCGCCAGTAGCGGTCGTCGTACTCGGGATGCGCGGCCATGGCGAGCCGGAACGTTCCGCTCTTGTTCTGAAACCGCATCTCGATCGTCCAACCGGACAGATCGGTGCTGTCGACGCGGAGTGTGTATTGCACGACTTCTTTGACAACCGGACGAGGGTGCTCGGGCGTGCCGAGCGCGAGCATCAACGCGAGGAGTGAGTTCATGGCCATAGGACAACGCCCGGGGTAGGTTCGTTTGAATGTCTTTCGCCTGGGTCCCGACCGAGCCCTATCTCGAGCGTAGCCGGCTGCGCCGCTTCGCTGAGTCTCACGGCTACGCCGATTTCCCCGCCCTCCATCGCTGGTCCATCGAAGATCTCGACGGCTTCTGGCGCGCCGTCGACCGTGACCTCGGATTGGTCTGGAAAAAGCCCTACGGCCGCGTGCTCGATAGCTCCCGCGGCATCCCGTGGACCACCTGGTGGCTCGGCGGCCGGATGAACTTCGTGGCCTCAGCGTTGCGTCACGATCCGTCGCGGACGGCCGTCATCTACGAGGGCGAGGAGGGCGTGACGCGACGGCTGACCTACGGCGAGCTGGGCGCCGCGGTGCGGCGCTGCGCCGCCGGCCTCCGCGCACTCGGGGTCAAGCCCGGCGACCGCGTGGGAATCTTCCTGCCCCTGACGCCCGAGTGCGCCATCGCCACGCTCGCCGTGGCCGCGATCGGCGCGATCTACACGCCTATCTTCTCGGGCTACGCGAGCGACGCGATTGCCGGCCGGCTGTGCGATTGCGAGGCCAGCGTGCTCATCACCGCCGACGGGTTCCTGCGGCGCGGGCAGGTGATACAAATGAAGGAGACAGCGGACGCCGCGGTGGACGGCGCGCCCAGCGTGCGCACGGTCATCGTCGTGCCGCGGCTGGGCCGGCAGGTACGACTCCGCGATCGCGAAGTCACGTGGGACTTCATGATGGCGCAGGGCGAGGACGAAAGTCTCGCCGATACCTCGCCCGAAGATCCCTACATGCTCATCTACACGTCGGGCACAACGGGGCGGCCGAAGGGCGCGGTGCACGTGCACGCCGGCTTCCCGGTCAAAGCCGCGCAGGATCTCGCGCACGTGTTCGACCTGCAGTCGGGCGACCTGCTGTGGTGGTTCACAGACATCGGCTGGATGATGGGACCGTGGCTGATCGCGGGCGGGCTGATCAACGGCGCGACGATCCTGCTCTATGACGGCGCGCCCGACTTCCCCGACGCGGCCCGGGTGTGGTCGATCGTGGAGCGGCATCGCGTGACGCACCTCGGCATTTCACCGACGGCGATTCGCGGCCTGATGCGCGCCGGCGAGGAGCCGGTGCGCCGACACGATCGGTCGTCGCTCTTCGTCCTTGGCTCGACGGGCGAGCCCTGGAATCCCGAGCCGTGGTGGTGGTACTTCGGTGTGGTCGGAGAAAAGCGGGCGCCGCTGATCAATTACTCGGGGGGCACGGAGTGCTCGGGTGGCATCCTCGGCTGCACGACCTGGACACCGCTCAAGCCCACGGCATTTGCGTGCCCCATCCCCGGGATCGCGGCCGATGTGGCGGATGCGCAGGGCCGGTCACTGCGTGGCGCCGTGGGTGAGCTCGTCATTCGCCGGCCCTGGCCGGGAATGACGCGCGGATTCTGGCGCGACCAGGAGAAGTACCTGGCCACGTACTGGACCCGGTTTCCGAACGTCTGGGTGCACGGCGACTGGGCGCGCGTCGACAGCGACGGCTTCTGGTACATCGAGGGCCGCAGCGACGACACGCTCAAGGTAGCGGGCAAGCGCGTCGGGCCCGCGGAAGTCGAATCCGCGGCGACCGCGCATGCCGCGGTGCTCGAGGCGGCGGCGATCGGCGTGCCGCACGAGCTCAAGGGCGAGGCGATCGTCGTGTTCGTGGTGCTGCGTTCAGGTCACGACGCGACCGACGCGCTGGGGCGCGAGATTGGGGATTCCATCGCGGAAAAACTCGGCCGGCCGTTGCGCCCGGAGGCCGTGCGGTTCGTCAGCGATCTCCCAAAGACCCGCAACGCCAAGATTCTCCGCCGCGTGATTCGCGGCGCCTATCTCGGTCAAGCGGACCTGGGTGACCTGTCGGCGCTCGAAAATCCTGCGGCGGTGGAGGCTATCCGCGGAGGTGGCCCGTGACGCCATCCCTCGCCGCCCTGGTCATCGCGAACGCCATCCCGCTCGTGGGCGTGCTGTTCCTCGGCTGGACCGTGTTTCCTCTGGTGTTTCTGTACTGGCTCGAAAACGTGGTCGTCGGTGGCTTCAACGTGGCAAAGCTGCTCTTCGCGCAGCCCCGGCAGCCGGCGTACTGGTTGGGGAAGGCCTTGCTCGTCCCGTTCTTCCTGGTGCACTTCGGGGGGTTCACCTACGTGCACGGCGTCCTGGTGGTCGCGTTCTTCGGCCCCAAAGGCACGCAACCGTTCGACCTGCTCACCGCCGTCCCTGCCGCGATCCGCGCCAATCAGCTCGGCTGGGGTCTATTGGGCCTCGTGGTCAGCCACGGCCTTTCATTCTATTGGAACTACCTAAAGAGCGGCGAATACGAGCGCGCGTTGTTGAACGCCTTGATGTCCCAGCCATACGGTCGAGTCATGGTGCTCCATATGACCGTGCTGCTCGGGGGGTGGGTCGTCATGCTGCTGGGCTCGCCCCTCTTGGCGCTGGTGGTGTTGGTCGTGCTCAAGACGGCAGCTGATTGGCGGACACCGAGCCGAGCGGCGAAAGTTTGCGCCGTCCGGACAGGAGACGCGAGCTGGGATGGAACCCGCCGGCGCTTGACGGCTTGCCGTCCGCGGATAGTTTCGCCTTTCCTCCTTTGTTGGGTCGTTCGCCGTCGTGAAGAGCCTGATTAAAAAACTGAATGGTCCGTGGCACAAGCGTGCGCTGCAAGCCTTCATGGTCATCGTCCTCGCGCATTGGGCCGAGCATCTCGTGCAGGCCTACCAGGTGTACGTGCTCCGGTGGCCGATGCACCAGGCGCGTGGCGTGCTCGGCCAGGCGTTTCCATGGCTCGTGCACTCTGAGGTGCTGCACTACGGCTATGCGGTGATCATGCTGGCCGGCATCTGGGCGTTTCTGCCGGGCTTCGTCGGGCGCGCGCGGAGCTGGTGGCTGGCTGCGCTCGTGATCCAGTTCTGGCATCACATCGAGCATGCGCTGCTGCAAGGACAAGTCATCGCCGGCCACCCGTTGTTCGGGGCGTCCGCCCCCACCTCCATCATTCAACTGTTCGTTCCGCGGCTCGAGCTGCATCTCGCGTATAACACGCTGGTCTTCGTGCCGATGATCATCGGCATGTCCTACCACGTGTTCCCGAGCGCGCCCGACGCCGCGCGTATGCACTGCACCTGTTCGCTGCGTCTTCACACCGCGACAACCTGATCCTTCACCAAGAGCCGGATTGATATGAAACGATCATTGCTGACGTTATTGGGACTCGTCCTCGTTGCCGGTCCCGCGTTCGCACAGCAACGGACGATTGCCGGGAAGGTGACCAGCGAGCAGGGCACGCCCTTGTCGGGGGTGTCAGTCACCGTCAAAGGGACATCCACGGTGACATCGACCAACAACCAGGGCGACTACGCGATCGCCGCGACCGCGGGCCAGGTGCTCCAGTTCCGGCTCATCGGCACGGCGCTCGCGGAACGCCCGGTCGCCACGGACGATGTCATCAACGTCCAGCTCCGCCGGGTGGCGCTGGATCTCGACGCGGTGGTCGTGACGGCACTCGGCGAAAACGCGTCGGCGCGCTCGTTGGGAACGGCGCAGCAGACCGTCCGCGGTGCGGAGATCGCACAGACCCAGCGCGAGAACTTCTTCAATGCCCTCTCGGGGCGCGTGGCCGGCGTCGATGTCACCAGCACATCCGGAGTGCCGGGCGCGTCCTCGTCGATCGTCATCCGCGGCGTCAGCTCGATCAGCAGCAGCAATCAGCCGCTCATCATCGTCGACGGGCTGCCGATGGACAACCGCACGGTCAACACCGGCGTGCTCGCGTCCGACAAGAGCTCTACGACGGCGTTCAGCAATCGCGGCGTGGACTTCACGAACCGCGCGGCTGACCTGAACTCGGAGGACATCGACGGGGTCACCGTGCTCAAGGGTCCCGAAGCCGCCGCGTTGTACGGCATCGACGCGGCGAACGGCGCGATCATCATCAAGACCAAACGTGGCAAAGCCGGCGGTGGCATGACGTACAGCACCACCCTGCGGGCCGAGCGGACCGCGGCGAACTACCAACTGCAGCGCGTCTACGGTCCGTCGGGCGTCGTCGTGGGCAGTGGCACGGGCACACTCACCTCGTTCCTGTATTTCGGCGCGCCGTACGCCCCGGGGACGCAGTTCTACAACAACGTGGACGGCTTCCTGCGGACTGGGTTCAGCCAGAAGCACAGCCTGTCGTTCAGCGGCGCAACGGCCGACAACACGATCAACTACCGCGTGGCCACGTCCTTCGAGAAGCAGAATGGCGTGGTCCGGAGCTCGGACCTCAACCGCATCAACGTGACCGCCGCCTCGCAGGCGCGGATCAATTCCTGGCTGAGCACCGATCTGTCGATGATTTACACCTACGCGAACAACAATCAGGTATACAAGGGCGACATCGGCCCGCTCATGGGGCTGATGCTCTGGCCGCAAAGCGATGATGCCAAGGACTATCTCACGCCGGCCGGCACGCGGCGCCGGCTCACCGCGCTCGCAGCCTCCGCAGAGCTCGACAATCCGTACTTCAACATTGCGAAGAACGCCATCAACGCCAAAACCAACCGGTTGTTGGCCAACGTCGGCTTCATCATCACGCCCTTCTCGTGGGGCAACATCAAGACCAACCTCGGCACCGACGCGTATACGACGCAGAACTTGCTGCTGCGGAACCCCGAGAGCGCGCTCGGCTTCGCGTCGAACGGGTTGCTCGATCAGGCGGACGTGATCACGCGCAATCTGAATGCGCTCACGGTGCTCAACTTCAACAGCCATCCCATCACGAACAGCATCTCGATCAGCGGCCTCGTAGGCCACCAGGTGAGCGATGCGAAAAGTACGACCGACGCGCAGACCGGCATCGGCTTCCTGGATCCGAACTTCGTGTCCATGAACAACACGTCCACGAGATCGACGCTGACGACGATCGAGCAGCGCCGGCTGGTGAGCCTGTTCGGCCAGGCGGTGTTCAACTACAAGGACTTCTGGTATCTCACCTTCACCGGCAGGAACGACTGGACCTCAACGATCCCGCGTCCCCGGAATTCGTTTTTCTACCCGTCCGTTTCGACCAGCTTCGTTTTCTCCGACGCGTTTCCGAGCGTCCGCCGCTTCGTGACCGGAAAAGTGCGGCTCGGCTATGCCGGCGTCGGCAAGGACGCGCGGCCATATGCCTATCGCCCATCGCTCCAATTCAAGACGACGTCCTACGGCGGCTACGGCTACGACTTCTGGGGCCCGAACCTCGCTTTGAAGCCCGAATACAAGAAGTCCGTCGAGGGTGGCGTCGAGCTCGCGTTCTTTAACGGCCGACTTGGACTCGACGCGACCGCGTATCGCGCGACGACGAAGGACCAGATCGTCAACGACATCCGCGGCAGCTACGCAACGGGCTTCATTCTGTTCAACCTGAACGGCGCGGCGACACGCAGCCGCGGCCTCGAGCTGACCGTCCGCAGCACCCCAATCCTGCGGCCGGCGTTCTCCTGGGACATGGCGCTCAATTGGACGAGCTCGGGCAGCATCGTGACGCACCTGCCCAATGGCATCCCGGAGTCCTACGTCTCCGACACCTGGCTCTACGGCAACGTCCGCAACGGGACCCAGGTAGGCCTGTCCACGATGTCGCTTACCGGATTCTTCTACCTTCGAAACAATCAGGGGCAGCTGCTGATCGACCCCGCTACGGGCCTTCCCATCCGCTCGAACGCCGTATCGGCGAATTTCGTGGATCGGGGATACGATCGTCAGCCCGACTTCACCATCGGCATCGGGAATACGCTCCGCTACAAACGGCTCTCGCTCGATTTCCTGCTCGATATCCGCAAGGGCGGTGACATCTTCAACGCGACCGAGCACTATCTCACGGCGCGTGGTCTGAGCATGGAAACCCTCGACCGCGACCAGCCACGCGTGATCCAGGGCGTCTTGCGGGACGGAAAGGAGAACAGCGCGAACCCGACCCCGAACAACATCGTCATCGTTCCGGGCGCCCAGGCGGTCTACTACACGAACATGAGTGAAGAGCTGTTCATCGAGAAGGACATCAACTGGCTGCGCCTCAGGGATATCACGGTCCGGTACGAGCTGCCGGGCCGGTTGCTCCGTGCCCGGAGCGCGAGCGTGTATCTCACGGGCACCGACCTGTTCATCATCACGAACTACACAGGGTTGGATCCCATCGTGAACGGCAACACCGCGGCGGTCGGAGGTTCCGGCGCTGTGGGCATCGACTTCGGGAATTTCCCTATGCCGCGCGGCGTCAATTTCGGCATCAGCGTGGGATTCTGACCATGAAAAGAACATCCACGGCTCTCTTGATCGGCGTCCTGGCGCTCTCGGGCGGATGCACCGACTTCCTCGACGTCAATACGAACCCGAACGGCCCGCAGTCGGTGTCGGCGAATCTCTACCTGCCGCCGATGCTCCACTGGATGGTGACGTCACCCCAGTTCGACGGCCGCTTCGTGGGGCACTACGCGCAGGAGTGGTATTCCACGTCCACCCTCCTTTCGCCGCCAGGGACCTGGGGCAAGATGGGCTACGATCCGGGCAGCGACAACGGCGCTCAACAATGGCGCGACGTGTATTGGTCGCTGGGTCAGAACCTGATCGACATGAACACGAAGGCCACCGCCGAGCAGCGTTGGGATCTCCTGGGCGTCGGTCTGATCCTGAAGGCCTGGGGCTGGCAGGTACTGACGGATCTCCACGGGGAGATCATCGTCAAGGAAGCGATCGACCAGTCACGGACCCAGTTCGACTACGACACACAGGATTACGCCTATCAGGAGGTTCAGCGGCTGCTCGATAGCGCGATCGTGCTCCTCAATCGGACCGACGGCGCCGTCGACGTGGGATATCTCGGCGTGGGCGACAAGATTTACAACGGAGACCGGACGAAGTGGTTGAAACTGGCCGTCGGCATGCTCGCCCTGAACCTCAACCACTATTCCAACAAGGCATCCTACGATCCTGCGCGCGTAATCCGGCTGGTCGACTCGTCATTCGCAAGCAACGCCGACGACGCGCTGCTCGCGTATCCGTGCACATCCACGGATTTCGCGGACTGCAATTTCTGGGGACGTACCCGCAACAACATCACGCTGTACCGGCAAACGCTATTCGTTGTGAACCTGATGAACGGCACCCAGTTTGGCGGAACGGTAGATCCCAGGATGAGTCGCATCCTGGCGATCGACTCGGCCAACACGACGTACCGCGGGCTCGATCCCAACGTGCCAGTCTTCGGCGCGCTCACCGCGGCGCAACAGCCGCGGAATTTCTTCGGATACACCGGCACGGGCGGACTGGGTTTGCCGTCCCGATACATCTTTGCCGACCGGTCGAAGCTTCCCGTGATGACGTACTCGGAGCTGCAATTCATCAAGGCTGAGGCGGCACTGCGGATGGGCGACCAGGTAACGGCGCTCGCGGCCTACACGAACGGCATTCGGTCGCATTTCCAATTCGTGAATGACCGCAGCACCGAAGCGGGCAATCCCGCGTCGATTACGACCGCCACTCGGGATTCCTTCCTTGCGTCTCCGAACATCGTGCCGGCGACGCTCACGCTTTCGCACATCATGTCACAGAAGTACATCGCGCTCTGGGGCTGGGGGCATAACGAGCTCTGGATGGATGTGCGCCGCTATCACTACGCCGACCTCGATGCGGTGAGCGGCACACAGGTATTCCGCGGGTTCACACCCATTCTGCCGGCCAATCTTTACTCCGCGAACGTCGGGAAACTCGTGCAACGGATACGACCGAGGTTCAACTCGGAGTATGTCTGGAACCGGGCCGGGCTCGATGCGATCGGTGGGTTGGCGGACGATTATCACACCAAAGAGCTGTGGATTACACAACCATGACAAAACACATGAACGGATACCGGATTGCGGCCCTGCTGCTCACGACCGGACTCGTGACCGCATGCGACAAGAACGCGGTCCAGGTGCTCCCCGCCGATTCGCTCCTGGCCTCGCGGATCAAGTTCTTCAACTTCGGCGTGAATGCCCCCGGCGTGAATTTCTACTCCGACGCGGTCAAGCTGACCGCGATACAATCGGGCACTGGATCCGAGGCGACCACCGGCGTCGGGTACGGCAGCGTGGGGAATGGCGGCGCCTATTCGCAGATCGCTCCCGGATCACACACCCTGACCGGGCGGATCGCGGCGACAACCGATAAAGACCTGCCAATCGCGACGGTTACGACGACGATCGCCGACGGGAAATTCTATTCGTACTATATGTGCGGATTCTACAATACCACGGCGAAGACCTCCGACGCCTTCGTCCTCGAAGACACCTATCCCGCGCAAATCGATTGGTCCGTGGCGCTGCTGCGATTCGTCCACACCATCCCCAATGCAAGTCCGCTCACGCTGTATGCCGCAAACACGCTAACCCATGACACCCTGCCGGTCGGTGGTGCTGTCGCCTACCAGAGCGGCGGCGCGTTCACGGCCCTGCCGCCGGGAGTCTACGACCTGTTCGCGCGCTACACCGACTCGACGACGAACAAGGTCACGAGGACAGGTGTGTCGCTGTTCCCGGGACGGGTCTACACCGTCGGGGCGCGAGGAGACATCACCATCACCTCGACCACGGCCACGAATCGGCCGTTTTTGGACAACACGACCAACCGATAAATGCAACGACTCGATTTCGCGCTCGTGTGGGTGGCGCTCCTGATGGCGGGGTCGGCATGCGCCGCCGGTACACACGCAGGCGGTGCGCCATCCACGGATCACAACACCCTCACCCGCGAGGAATTCAGCCAGCGCCAGTTCAATTCCGCGTTCGAGGCGATCGAGGCGCTGCGGCCCAGTTGGCTGAACCGCCACGGACCAGGCGGCATCATTCAGATCTATGTCGACGACATCCACCTCGGGGGGCACAATCGAGCTCCGCTCGATTCGATTGGTGAGTGTGGCATTGATCCGACATCTCGACGGTATCCAGGCGACGGCCCGATACGGTGCGGGCCACGAGGACGGCGCCATCCTGGTCCGACTCGCCCTGCAGGACGGTGACAGCGGCGGCTTGACTTTCGTCGTCCATTTGCGGATTATTCTGCCGAGCGAACAAGCCAGACCGATCGAGGACCTGGGACAGCGTCTCAGGTCCTCTTTCTTTATGGCCTCGCTCACCGGCGCCGGAATCACAGTACGCGGCGCACCGCATGGTGACGACGCGCGACGCCGGGAACAGTTTTTAGCACAGGAGTTTCATCAGATGGCACGTATCACCGGTACCGTGAAGTGGTTCAACGACGCGAAGGGGTTTGGTTTCATCACGCCCGAAAACGGCGAGAAGGACTGCTTCGTGCATCACACCGCAATTCAGGCGCAGGGTTTCAAGTCTCTCGCCGAAGGCGAGCGCGTCGAGTTCGAAGTCGTTCAGGGCCAAAAGGGCCCGGCGGCGCAGAACGTCGTCAAGCTCTCGTAACCACTGCGGTACAGCAGTAACGCACGGCGCTCTCTCACGAGGGCGCCGTTGTTTTTTTCGTGCTAAATCTAGGACCATGACTCCTAGCGCTGCCTGCCTCAGCGTAGTCCTCGCGCTCGTCCAAGGCCCCCTTCCCGAACATCCGCGTCCCGACTTCCAGCGCGCCCAATGGCTCAATCTCAACGGCCGCTGGCAATTCTGGTTCGACCAACAGGACTCGACCCGCGGCCGACGCGAGATCGTCGTGCCGTTTTCCTGGGGCGCGCCCCTCTCCGGCGTTCCCGACAGTGGCGACATCGGGTGGTATGCCCGCAACATCACGGTGCCAGAGGCGTGGCGCGGGCGACGGGTCTTCGTCGTGTTCGGGGCGTCGGACTGGCACACCACCGCGTGGCTCAATGACCAGAAGCTGGGTGAGCACCAGGGCGGCTACACTCCGTTTTCCTTCGAGCTGAAACAGCGGCGCTTCGGCGCACGCCAGCGGCTCGTCGTCCGCGTGGACGATACGCCCCACCCGTTCAAGCTCGAGGGAAAACAAGGCTACGGGAAAGCGCGGGGGATGTGGCAGACCGTGTATCTCGAGGCGCGCGGCAGCGATCCGCTGGAGTTCGTGCATTTCACGCCGCATGCCGACCTCGCGGGGGTCGGCGTCGACGTGCGTCTGGAAGACCCCGCCCCGCGCGCGCTCACCCTGCGGCTCGCGTTCACGAATCGCGCGGGTGGACCGGTCGTAACCCACACGATCCCGCGCTGTGCGAGGACCGCGCACCTCGACATCCCGCTGCCCGAAGCTCGGCGCTGGTCGCTCGACGATCCCTTCCTCCACGAGGTCGAGGTACGCGTGAACGGCGCGGGACTCGCCGAAGACTGGGTGCAGACGTACTTCGGCATGCGGACGATCGGTGTGGTGTCGGTCCAAGGCACGACCAATCGCTACGTCGCGCTCAACGGCACGCCGATCTATCTGCAGCTCGCGCTCGACCAGGCATACCACCCGCAGGGCTACTACACGTTTCCATCGGACAGCGTGCTGCGCGACGAGATCCTGCGCGCGCGCCAAATCGGGCTGAACGGCCTCAGGGAGCACGTGAAGATCGAGGCCCCACGCAAGCTCTACTGGGCCGATCGCCTGGGCGTGCTCATCATGGCCGACGTACCGAACTGGTGGGGTCCGCCCGATTCCGCGGCGTTCCGAGAGCACGACACTGCGCTGCGCGGCATGATCGCACGCGACTACAACCATCCGGCAGTGTTCAGCTGGGTGCTGTTCAATGAGACGTGGGGTCTCGAGACCAAAGTCGACGGGCACGATCGCTATTTGCCCGCGACCGAACGTCGCGTGGTGCGCGATTACCGCTTGGCCAAATCGCTCGATCCCACGCGACTCGTCGAGGACAATTCCGTGTGCTGCGGCAGCGGACACACCGAAACCGATCTCAACACCTGGCACGACTACCTGCCCGGCTGGCGTTGGGAGACCCGCGACCAGCTTGGAGGCGACAGCACCTTCCGCGGCTCGACCTGGAACTTCCGTCCCCCGTGGCGCCAAGCGAGTCAGCCGATGTGCAACTCGGAGTTCGGCAACGTGTGGGGCTACGAGGGCAGCACGGGCGACGTGGACTGGAGCTGGGACTACCACCGCGCCATCGACGCGTTCCGCCGCCACCCCAGGATCTGCGGCTGGCTGTACACGGAGCACCACGACGTCATCAACGAGTGGAATGGCTACTGGCGCTTCGACCGCTCCTGGAAGGAGACGGGATTCGGCGACCTGGTGCCGGGCATGTCACTGCGCGATCTGCACGCGCCGCTCTACATCGCGGTCGGCGATCCCGAGCTGACCCGCACGGTCCGTCCGGGCGAGCACGTTGACGTCCCGCTCTATGCGTCATTCCTGACGGGCAGCACAAAACTCGGCGACTCGCTGACCCTACGGTCCGAGCTGTACGGCTGGAATGCCCTCGGCGAGCGGCGCACGTGGGACACGACGGTGACGCGCGTGCCGTACCGGCCGTGGATGTCGCGAGCACTGCTGCCGCTCGCGGTGACGATGCCGAACGAGCCGGCCACGGTTGTGCTGGCGACCCGTCTCGTCGATGCGAAGGACTCCGTGCTACAGCGCAACTTCACGACATTCGTAGTCGAGGGCGATGCGCCCACGAATGCGACGCTGGCCGATGACCGGAAGGTACGCATCGCGCGCGTGCCCGCCGCTGCCGTGAGTGACGCGCGGTGGACGCTCAAACAGTGGACGGTGTTGGGCGATCGCAAACTGGATGGCGCAGGCAGCGGATTCTTCGAGTATCGGATCCCCTGGCCTGCCGGACTCGACTCGAGTGCGGTCGCGGGCGCAACATTTCTCGTCGAGGCGTCTGCCAAGCGGTTGAACGGAAAGGATCGCGATTGGACGGTCTCGGACAATGGCGATTACATGCGGGGCGGTGGTTTCCACGATCCCAGCCGCAATCCGAACAGCTATCCGATGACGGGGGCGACGCCGTTTCGCAGTGCCGTGACGGTGCGCGTGAACGGTGAGCCGGCGGGCCGCTGGGATCTGCCCGACGATCCCGCGGACTCGCGTGGCATCCTCAGCTGGCACGCCCAGCCGCATGACGGACATCTCTACGAAGCGGGATCCTACGGCGAGCTGCTTCGCGTGCCGATCCCCGCCGCCGCACTCCGCGAGGGCGCCCGTACTGGGGCGGTGATCGTCAAATTGGAGGTCGATGCGGCGCTTCCCGGAGGACTCGCGATCTATGGCTCACGGTTCGGGCGGTATCCGATTGATCCGACGGTGGTCTTTGCACTGCGAGACACGATGAAGCACTCGCCCTTCGGACAGCTTCCCGATGGTCGGACAGTAGAAAAGTTCACGCTCACGAACGCGCACGGCATCGAAGTGCGGGTGATCACCTACGGCGCAATCATCACTTCGATTCGGACGCCGGACCGCTCCGGGCATCTCGACGACGTCGTGCTCGGCTTCGACAGTCTCGCGGGATATCTCAAAAACGTGCCCTACTTCGGCGCGATCGTCGGCCGGTACGCCAATCGCATCCGGAATGCGCAGTTCACCCTCGACGGCACGACGTACCACCTCGCCAAGAACATCGGTGAGAACACGCTGCATGGGGGCGTCCGCGGATTCGACAAGGTCCTGTGGACCGGCGAGCCGTTCCAAACCGACAGCGGCGCCGGCGTCACACTACAGTACACGAGCAAGGACGGTGAAGAGGGTTACCCCGGTACGCTCGTGACGCGGGTGACCTACACCCTCACGCCGCGCGATGAGCTGGTCGTGGACTACGAGGCCACGACCGACAAAGCCACCCCGCTGAATCTCTCGCAGCACACGTACTGGAACCTGCACGGCACGGCAGTCGGGGGGGGCACCATCCTCGATCACGTACTGACGCTCAACGCGTCGGCATTCACGCCCGTCGACTCGGCCGTGATTCCCACGGGCGAGATCGCGCCGGTGGCGGGAACGCCGCTCGATTTTCGAACTGCGACGCGGATCGGCGACCGGATCGGCCAGGACAACGAGCAGTTACGGTTTGGCCGGGGATACGATCACAACTGGGCCCTCGACCGACCAGGCGGATCCGGTCTTGTGCACGCCGCGCGTGTACTGGACCCGACGAGCGGGCGAACACTCGATGTCAGCACGACCGAGCCGGGCGTGCAGTTCTACGCCGGCAATTTCCTCGATGGCACTATTAAAGGAAAGGGCGGACGCGTGTACGCGCACCGCTCGGGACTCTGCCTCGAGACGCAGCATTTTCCCGACTCGCCGAATCACGCAAACTTCCCCTCGACGATCCTGCGACCAGGCGCGACCTATCGTTCGCGTACGGTGTTCGCGTTCGGCGTAACTCGATGAGCTAGAGTCTTGCAGGCACCCGCGGACGGGTATAGGCTCTCCTGATGCGACATCGAAACGTCATCCTCGCCGCGCTGCTGATCGGTGCGAGTGCGCCGGCCGGCGCCCAACGCGTGCCAGCGCGGGCCGCTACACCGAACGTGGTTCTCGTGTTGATGGACGACCTGGGCTACGGCGACCTCGGGAGCTACGGCGCGCCGGACGTGCGCACGCCCAACATCGATCGGCTGGCGCGCGAAGGCGTACGTCTGACCGACGCCTACGCCAATGGCGCCGTGTGCACACCCACCCGCACGGCCTTGATCACCGGCCGCTACCAGCAGCGCGTTGGCCTCGAATGGGTCCTCACGTTGGCGCGGCCGGCGGATCGAGAGCTCGGCCTGCCTGCCCTGGGAACCTCGTTACCGGCACTGCTCAAGACGAACGGGTACGCGACAGGCCTCGTGGGCAAGTGGCACCTCGGCTTCAAACCCGAGTTCGGACCCATGGCCCACGGGTTCGACGAGTTCTACGGTTTCTTGGGCGGCGCGCACGACTATTACACGAGCGGTGTCGACGCGGCCGGTACGGGGCAGTCTGATCTGTACGAGAATGCGACGCCGGTCGAGCCGAAGGGGTACCTGACCGACGAGATCACACGACGTGCCGTGAGTTTCATCACGCGCCATGCGGACGGCCGTTTCTTCCTCGAGGTCGCCTACAACGCCGTCCACTGGCCCTTCGAGCCTCCCGATCGGCCCCCGCTGACAGCGGAGAGGACCTCGCCGAGTCGGCTCGTTCAGATGCCCGACGACTCCGTCCCGGCCACGCGGCAGGACTATGTACGGATGCTGGAGCGCGCCGATCAGGGCGTGGGCGAGATCCTGTCGGCTGTCGAACGGCGCGGCCTGGCGAGCAACACCCTGGTGATCTTCACCAATGACAATGGCGGCGAGTGGTTGTCGCGCAATGCGCCTCTCTACCACCGCAAGGGGTCGCTGTGGGAAGGTGGCATCCGGGTGCCGCTCATCCTGCGGTGGCCCGGACAGCTCCCTGCCGCCAAGACCTCTACCCAAGTAGCCATGACGTTCGATCTCACGGCATCGATCCTGGCGGCCACTCGAACGCCGCTGCCCGACGGTTACCACCCCGATGGGATCGACCTGCTGCCCCTCCTGCGGGGTGACTCCCCGGTGGTCGAACGCCGGCTCTTCTGGCGCATCAATCGCCCCAATCGCCAACAGCAGGCGGTCAGGTCAGGACGCTGGAAGTTGCTGGTCGACGGCGGCCAATACCTGCTGTTCGATCTCGGCGACGACCCGGGCGAACGCACCGATCTCGCGGCGCGGCATCCGGACATCGTCGTCGCGTTGAAGGGCGCGTTGGCCGATTGGGAGAAGGATGTCGATCAAGGTCGAGGACCAAAATGACCCCGAACGATCCGTCGAACCCCCTCTCGCGCCGCGAATTCGCGGAGCTCGCCTCCCTCGCCGTGGTCGGCACCGTGCTGCCCGCTGCGCGTGCCGGGAAAGACGCGGCCCCGGTGATTCCTCAGCAGGCGTTCGCGCTCGAAGAAACCACCATCGCCCGGCTCCAGGACGGCTTGAAAGCCGGACGCCTCACAGCGCGCGCTGTCGCCCAGGCCTACCTGGACCGCATCGCGGCGCTCGATCGCCAGGGACCCACGCTGCGCGCGGTGCTCGAGACGAATCCTGACGCGCTCGCGAGCGCGGACGCGCTGGACGGTGAGCGGCGTCGCGGCAAGGTGCGCGGTCCCCTCCACGGCATCCCGGTCGTCATCAAGGACAACATCGACACGCACGACAAGATGCAGACGGCCGCGGGCTCCCTCGCCCTCGAGGGCAACTTCGCGGCGCGCGATGCGTCTATCGTCGAAAGACTACGCGCCGCGGGCGCCGTGATCCTCGCCAAGGCGAATCTCTCGGAGTGGGCCAACTTTCGGTCCAGCCGCTCGTCGAGCGGGTGGAGTGGGCGCGGCCGCCAATGCCGCAATCCCTACGTGCTCGATCGCACGCCATCGGGCTCGAGCTCCGGCTCGGCGGTGTCGGTGAGCGCCAATCTCTGCGCGGTCGCCGTGGGCACCGAAACGGACGGGTCGATCATCAGCCCCGCGAACACCTGCGGGATCGTCGGCTTGAAGCCGACGGTGGGTCTGGTGAGCCGCGGGGGGATCATCCCGATCGCCCACAGCCAGGACACCGCGGGACCGATGGCTCGCACCGTGGCCGACGCCGCCGCGCTGCTCACAGCGCTCGCGGGCGTGGACCAGCGCGATCCGGCGACGGCGGACGCTCAAGGCCATGTCGCCAAGGACTACACCGCGTTTCTCGATGCGAACGGATTGAAGGGCGCACGCATCGGTGTCCAGGCACGCACCGGCAACAATCCGATCGTGGACACGGTGCTGGAGCAGGCGATCGCGGTGCTCAAGGCCCAGGGCGCCGAAGTCGTGGACCCCGCCCCCATCGAAACGGCCGGCCAGCTGGGCATGAACGAGCGCGACGTGCTGCAGTACGAATTCAAGACGGATCTGAACGCCTACCTCGCCACGATGCCAGCCACCGTAAAGCCGCGCACCCTCGCGGACCTGATCGCGTTCAACGCGGCAAACGAGGACCGCGAGATGCCCTACTTCGGGCAGGAGACGTTCATCGCGGCGCAGGCCCGGGGTCCGCTCACCGACCAGGCCTACCTCGACGCGCGCGCCAAGTGCATCGAGCTCACCCGCACCAAGGGCATCGACGCGACAATGGACAAGTACAAGCTCGACGCGATGCTCGGCCCCTCGGGCGGGATCGCGTCACTCGTCGACCTCGCGGGCGGCGGTGGCGGTGGGGGGGGGGGCGGCCCCGGCAGCTCGCAGTTCCCCGCTGTCTCCGGATACCCACACATCACGGTACCGGCGGGTTTCCACTTCGGCCTGCCCCTCGGCGTCTCGTTCTACGGGCGCGGCTGGAGCGAGCCGGTGTTGCTGCGGCTGGCGTACGCCTTCGAGCAGGCGACCAAGGCGCGCCGGGCGCCCGGCTTCAACCCCACGCTGGCCCTGAGCTAGCGCGCTCGCGCCACCTCATACAGGTACTCGACGTACGACCGCACGCCGCCATCGATCCCTCGCACCTTGGGATTCGTGGACTCGATGACGTAGTACTCGTCGGGGGCATGCGCGCCGCTGCCGTGGCCGAGGCCGAAGTGCCCGGCCGCGAGCTTGAGGGGCTCACCCGTGAAGACATAGCCGGGCCAGGATCCCGCATTGCGCGGCAGCAGAATCGGCTCGACGCGTGAGCGGCGATACACCGTTTCCTCTACGCGGATCAGCATCGCGTCGCGGGGCGTGCTCGTGGGATCGTAGCCACCCGTCATGTTGACCTCGATGTCGCCGAAGCCGCGTTTGGCGAGGTGCGCCTTGAGCGCCGCGAGCGCGTCGGCGGCCGTCATATCGGGCACGAGTCGCAGGTCGAGCTTTGCCGTGGCCCGGTGCGGCAGAATCGTCTTGCCGCCAGGGCCTGTGTAGCCACCGACCAAGCCTTCGATGTTGACGGTCGGACGCGACATCAATCGCTCGAGCGCTTCGACCCAGCTGACGTCACCGACCCAGTGTTGGACGCCGAGCAGCCGCTTGGCCGCGTTCTCGTCCATGCGCGCCGCGGCGGCCGCGATCATCGCTTTTTCGTCCGCCGAGAGCGGCCGCGCCTTGTCGGCGAAGGTGTCGATCGCGGGGTCGTTGCCATCTGCGGAGACCAGCGTGGTGAGGGCCTGCACCAGATGCCACGCCGGACTGTCGACGCGCGCCTTGTTGCTCGAGTGAATGTCGGCGCGCGGTCCCCTCCCCCATTTCTCACCGCTCGAGACCAGCTCGACCTCGATCACGCCCTTGGCGCCGAGCGTCATCGTGACCTCACCATCGAGCCCTTGTGACGCCGAGGGCATGAAGATGCCGACCGATTTCTGCAGGGCCGCCAGCACCTCGGGACGGCGCACGATCTGCGGGAAATGTGGTGAGCCGATCTCCTCTTCGCCCTCGGCGATGAGCACGAGATTGACGGGCAGCTTGCGGCCCGCGCCGCGGATCGCGTGCAGCGCGGCGAGGAAGGTGGCCTCCGGACCCTTCTGGTTCACGGCGCC
>Ga0099829_10000558_pt1 | contig 19756 bp, 19 predicted proteins | sample CZO8metaG_3_FD_79336 | JGI IMG/M metagenome (GOLD analysis project Ga0099829, IMG submission 79336) | Vadose zone soil microbial communities from the Eel River Critical Zone Observatory, Northern California, USA - CZOApr15con2H2.8 metaG | ecosystem: Environmental > Terrestrial > Soil > Vadose...
CCACGAAAGATTGGAAGCCACGCTGATGGACTCACAGGCAATGGCGCAGACGGCCGCGACGCCGTCGATTGGCTATCGTACTAAACCCGCCCTCCGAAGCCCGCAGGCGCGCTGGCGGGCGTGGGCCGCGATTGTGGGGTTGGCCCTGGTGGTCAAGGTGCTGATCGTCCTGGCCGCCCTGGTGGCGTCCGGCCGAACGGCTGACCCGGCGACCGTCCTTCTCCAGTGGCGCCAGTGGGATGCCTCCCATTACCTCTACCTGGCGGGCTACGGCTATGCGACCACCGGCGACCTCCGCAACCTGATCGCATTCTTTCCGCTGTATCCGGCCGTCATCGCCTTGCTGGGGCTGGCCGGTGTCCCGCTGGCCGTGGGGGCGCTGGCCGTCTCCAACGCGGGCTCCTTGGTGGCGGCGGTCCTGCTCTATGAGATCGCCCGGCTCGACTCGGATGAGGCGGCCGCCTTCAGGGCGGCGGCCCTCTTCGTCCTGTTTCCGACCGCATATTTCCTGTTCAACGGCTACAGCGAGGGCCTGTTCTGCGCCCTGGCCTTCGGCTCGGTGCTGGCCGCCCGCTACGGGCGGTGGCTCCCGGCCGGCGGGCTGGGTGCGCTGGCCGCGGCCTCCCGAGTGACCGGCATCGCCCTCCTCCCGTTCCTGCTGGTGGAGATGGCCACGCTGCCGCTGGCGCCAACCCAGCGCCGGCGTGCCGTGGCCGGCGCGTCCCTCGTCCCCCTGGGATTGGTCAGCTACCTCGCCGTCAACTGGTGGGTGCTTCACGATGCGCTGGCCTTCGTGGACGTCCAGCGGCGCCACTGGTTCCACTGGCTGAGCGCCCCCTGGACCGGCGCCATCGAGGCGACCCGATGGTTCGCCAACCGGGATCCCTGGCTGCGCCTGACCGTAGGGGCCGGCGAGCTGCTGGGGGCCGCGGTTGCCTATGCCGTCTCGCTGCTCAGCTGGATGCGGCTGCGGCCCAGCGATGCCACGTATGCGCTGGTGATGACCGTCCTGGTGACCTTCCTGCCCTTCTGGCTGAGCATCCCGCGCTATCTCCTAGCGCTCTATCCCCTGTTCGTGCTGGCCGGCCGGGTTCGCGTGGCGTGGGTCCAGGGCGTGGTCGCGGTGGCCTCGCTCTCGGCACTGGTGGTGTTGAGCATCGCCTTCACCCGCGGCCAATGGGCCTTCTGACGCTAGGCCGGATTCGCGTTTAACCGACCCAGGCCAGCCAGAGGCGGTGGCTCAGTCGGCTGCTCGCGACCCTCCCGCGGCCCCACGCTCCGATCGGTCGGACGACCACGAGGGGCTCGCCGATTCGATCCGGGTTGGTGAAGGCGATCTGCATGGTCTCGAAGAGTCGATGCATGTCGGTCTTCGGTCCTCCAACAAGCACCAGCTGCGGCCCGGTGACGAGAATGCCGCGCGGACCGCTCATCGTCTGATAGGTGACCGCGATCGAGTCGCGGAACGTCCAGTAGGCGAGCAGTGAAATGCGCCCTCGGGGGATCTCTAAGCGGGTCGGCCCCAGGACCACCAGGCGACGGTCGGTCAGCAGCAGGATCGATGGCGTTCCCGGATCGCCGTAGTAATGGGCGGGGGCCTTGGCCAGGAGCCGCTCGCCGGAGGCGGGGATACCGGTGGCGCTGGGGTTCTGGTCGTAGCGCGCATAGTCGAAGTCCGGCACGCTGACCAGGGTCGGCCACCCGTCGCCGGCGCCGTCCCCGAGGTCGCGCACCGGAAAGCGCTCGATCGCCCCGGGCTTCTCTTTCGGCCCGGGCTGGTCCGGGACCGCGGGCGGATTGTCGAGGACCGATTTGGGCGCAGCGGCCGGGGCAGTCCGGTCCACGAACCACGAATCAGGCCCCTTCCAGCCCAGCAGGAGCGCCATGAGGGGTACGACCAGGAAGAAGCCCGCCCCCGCCACGAGCAGCCAGCTCGAGTTCGACACGAGGGTGCCCAGCTCGTCCGTCGCCGCCCCGTTGATGGCCAGGAGGTACCCGTTCCAAACCTCGATCTGGACGGTGTCCCCCACGGCAAACGGAGGATCGGGCTGCGCTCCGTTGCCCAGCCGAACCCACGTCGTGCTGTGGTGAAACGTAGGCACGTCCGCGGGGAACCGAATGTCGATGTGGCCTCTGGCCGAAAAGTCCGTCACCACCGCCGGCGCGTCGAAGCGGCAGGCTAGCGGGTCGGCCGACGCCTCCCGGCAGAGCGGGGCTCGCCGATAGGCGGCGAGTTCGGCGCTGGAGTGGGTCATCCAGAAGACTGCGCCCACGGTGGCCGCCAGACCGACCAGGGCGACGACCGCCATCACCACCATAAATGTCCGGCGTGATCCCACGATGGCGTTCTGCTTGACCGCGGCGCCGGCCGCGGCGTTCGTTGCCGGGGCGACGCTGACCGGTCGCATCGGGATCCCGAGATAGGAGGCGAACGATGCCATCCGCGCAGGCGTGAAGCGGTCAGCCCAGAGGATGGCTTTCCCGTCGCGGTTCACGAAGTAGTAGCGGGGGGTGCCGGGCCGGGCGGTCGTCACGTACTGAATGGCGGCGACGTCGTGGCGGGGCACCGTCTCCACGGGCTGGAACGCCTGCTTCCACCGGATCTCGGTGGCGTCGGCGCTCAGCGTGCGCGGCAGGAACGTCCGCCATACGCCGGCCACGACCAGGACCACCGCCAAAGCCAGGCGCCCCGCAGCCCCGCTGTGGTTGCCACCCAGGGAGAAGGCCAGGCCGGCATAAACCCCGACGATGACCACGGTGGCGATGCCAACCCGGAACGGATGGAAGTAGTGAAGGCGCTTGGAGGGCGCCTGGATGTCCGGGGTATAGGCCGGCATGGCCATGCCCGCTTCAACGTCGCCCGGCTCTCAAACTGGCAGGAACCCGGGCCGTCCGAACTCCTCTCGCAGCCGATGGCGCGGGCGCCCCGAAGAAGGCTGCGCCGCTAAATCACGCGGGTCAAGACCGTGCTGACCAGCACGTACACCAGCCATCCAAGGGCGATCCGGCCGAATGAGATATCGAAGTGGTATCCGAAGGCATTCAGGACTGCAAAGGAGAGGGCGAACAGCAGGATGTTGATCACGATGACAAACAGGCCGAGGGTCAGGATGCTGATCGGCAGCGTCAGGATCAGCACGATGGGCTTGATCACCGCGTTCACCAGGGCCAGGATCAGCGCCATGATGACGGCCGCCACGAAGAAGCCAGAGTGGACGTTCCAGATGAAGTAGAACACGACGAGCAGCGACACCACGTGAATCGCCAGGCGAATAAGCACTTCACTCATTCTAGTCTGGGAGCGGGGGCGGCACGATGTAGACGCGGTAGTGCTCGGTCTTGGTGAGGAGCGGCAGCGAGCGGTCGAAGAATCCTGGATCCGCATGCCAGGTGGACAGCTCCTCCGGCCCGATGAGCACGTAGTTCACGCGATACTGACGCAGAAGATCGAGGGCGTTGGGGGCGCCAATGAACATTTGCGCGATGTCTGACTCACGCCGCGAGTAGTCGATCCCGTAGGTCCACAGCCAGCCGCGATAACTCATGAGGACAGGACGTCCTGCCAGGTCTGGGATGGGATTGGTCACCTCGTCCCCGGTCAGGAAGATCGCGTGCGGATCGGTCGACTGGCGGATGGAATCGGCGAGCGCGATGTCCTCCCGGCTGAACCAGGAAAACGTGGGGCCCTGCGGGGGCAGCCATTGGCTCAGGGAGAGTACGCCCGACGCCACCAGGGTGAGTCCGACGACGGAAGAGGCGATCCAGCCGTCTCGCCAGCGCCGGGCCACCACGACGAGGCAGGCTCCCACCGCCACGCCTCCCGCCAGGTACCAGAACACGAGCACCTTGGTGTTGTCCCACTCCCAGGGCTGGAAGACGAACACGTTGGCCGCCAGGAACACTGCCAGGAACGGGGCCAACAGCAGACGGCTGCGGTGCGGGAGCGCGAGTGGCGTGAGGAGCGCGATCAGCAGGAGCGGTAGGAACACCCCCGTGTTCTTGATCCAGAACCAGACCCAGACCACCGGCAGAAGGAGCATGTTCCATCCTTGCAGTCCGTCATTGGCGACCCAGCCCAGCTGAAGGCGCGGGTAATGCAGCGCGCTAGGGGCGCTCAGGTCCCCCGGAATGGCCGCCGCGAGTCGCGGCAGCGCCAGGACCACCACCGCTGCCGCGAACAGCAGCCAGGCGGGACGCGGCCAGAGCAGCGCCCAGACGACCGTCACGATGCCCACGACCAGCAGGCTGTGAACATGGAACCAGGGGAGCAGCCCGGCCAGGGCGCCGGCCAGCAAAAACGCCACGCCATGCCCGTCGAGCTGGCGCCGGGGCTGGCCGAGGGCGGCCACGGCCTGCCGCCAGGCGAGCAGCGGTGTTTCCGCCAGGGCCGCGGTGAGCAGCAGGAGCACCGCCATCACGATGGCGGCACCGAAGACGAAGGAGCGCTGGGGGAGGTAGTAGCTGAGGATGGGGTTGTACCACTGAATGTTCACGGGGGGCGGATAGCGGTCGTAGGACTGCGAGGCGTGCAGGAAGGCCCCGATCACCCCCTGATGGGCCGCGTCGCCCAAGAAGAACCAGAAGCCAAGACCGCCGCCCAGCAGCGTGAGCACGACGGCGATCACTCCGCTGCCCAGGTTGCCGGTAAGGCGTCGGGCCCAGAGCAGGAGCCCGGACAGCGCCACCGTGGCCATCGCCCAGGCCGGCCAGGTGAGCGCCGCCGGAAGACTCCAGCCGCCCGCCATCAGCAGGGCGCTGGCAAAGTCGGGCGCGAACGGATAGCGGAACGGGGTCCCGGCAAACAGAGGATTCTGCGGCGGGAGGTTCTGGCCGTACACGAAGGTCGTGGTGTAGGCGGCGTGGAAGGACCAGTCCGACCAGGTGTTGTTGTAGTGCGCGAGCCAGGCCGCGGGCGTGACCTCCACCGCTCGGCCAAAGAGAAACGCCAGCGCGGCACCCACGACGATGATCGCCGCCAGCAGCCGCCGCTCGGCGAGAGACCGCGGCCACCACGCGCCGGCCTCCCAGTCTCGGATGAACTGCGCGCGCCATGTGGGACGACCGATCAGCAGGCCCAGGGCAGCCAATGTGGCCAGTGCTGTCATCAGCAGCGGCACGCTCGGGTGCAGACCCAGCACCAGGGCCAGCACGACGCCCAGCATGTCCACCCCGACGACGGCCGCGACCAGACCGCTCACCAGCCGCTCGCCCAGTGTCAAGAACGGGGGGAGGCGGCGGGCGATCGCCACCCCCAGCCCTCCGGTGGCCAGAACCAGCCCGAGGCCGATCAGAAACAACAGTTCCAGGAGGGGAACCAGATCCGCTGCGACCAGGCATCCTGGGTGAGCGGCAGCCCGGTCCAGAGGGGATAGAAGAAGAGGAACAGCCCGACCACGGTCGCCAGGTACGCGTAGATCGGCGGACCGGCCGAGAGCCAGGCGCGAATGGGTGGCCCGAGCCAGATGCGCTGCGGCCGCAGGTGCGTCAGTATCAGGGCGACGGCCAGGAACATGAACGGCAGGCCGCCCAGCATGTGGTAGAGGAAGAGGCCGCGGGGGACCAGCCAGAACGGCAACCAGGCCGCGCCCAGGCCGAACAGGATGAAGGCGGCCGGATAGCTGCGCCGGGCCGCCAGCCAGGCGGTCCCCACCAGGGCAGCCAGGCTCCCCCACCAGATGACCGGGTTGCCCAGATCGAAGATGAAGGCAACCAGCGGCAGCCGCGTGGATTGGTCAAGCCCCAGCTCGAGGTTCTGGCTGTAGTACGCCACCGGCTTATACAGGAAGGGCCACGAATAGGGAGGGCTGTAGAACGGATGCGGGGCCTTGAGGGTGTAGTGGTACCGGAACGTGTCGACATGCCAGACCACCAGCTCATGCCAGGTGCGGCCGAGGTCGAAGTGGAAGGGGCTGAAGCCCAGCGCCGGCGCGGTCATGTCCGTGATGCCGTGGGCGATGGTGAGGTACCTGGTGAATGAGACCAGGTAGATGGCCGGCACCAGGGCGGCCAGGCTACCCGCCGCCACGGCGGCGGTCCACGCGCTGTAGCGGACGTGTCCCGTCGCCAGTCTCACGGCCAGGATCACCGCGATGACGCCGACAGCCGCCAGGGCCGTCCACTTGGAGGCGACGGCCAATCCGAGCAGCACGCCGGTCAGGACGATGCTGAGCCGCTGCCGCCGGGGCGTGTCGGCGCGCAGGTGCAGGTGAAACGCCAGGTAGGCCGCCACCACGAAGGTGATGGGAAAGATATCGATCTTGCCGGTGCGCGCTTCGACCAGCGTCATGCCGTCGAAGGTCGCCAGGAAGGCGGTCACGATTGCCAGCAGACGGATGGGTAGTAATTGCCGCGCCAGCAGGTAGAGGAGGGGGATCAGCGCCGTCCCGAAGAGGGCACCCATCACCCGCCATCCCAGGGAGGTAAAGCCGAAGCGCCAGATGCCCACCGCCATGATCAGCTTGCCGAGGGGCGGCTCCGGGTCGAAGTAGTCGTGGCCCAGCAAGTCGTCATGCGCATCGTTGGCGAAGTACAGTTCGTCGAACACGTAAGGCGTGCAAGGCGCGATGCTGCTCGAGCAGGGCTCTTTGGGAGTCACCACGTACTGGTAGGAGTGGCCGACACCCCAGGCGGAGACCCAGGGCCACGACAGCGGATGGCTGAAGCCGTCCAGGAAAATGGGGCTGCCGAACCGCAGGATGGCGGCCATCACGGTCAGCCCTAGCAGCCAGACAAGGTCGCGCCGCTCGATGCGCCACCAGGCGGCGACCGTCATCCAGCCCGGATCCGTGGCTTGATCGCGGCCAGAAAACCCTCGGAATCGGAGATGGGCAGCACGATGTCCTGGCCCAGGAGGAACCGGGGACCCAGCCGGCGCTGGAGCTGGGCGATCAGGTCCTCCTGCCGCCGGTCCACCCGGATGTACACGGCCGGCTGCCCTCCCAGGCGACGGGTGAACCGGTTTCGATAGCGACGGCGTTCGGGCGCCGCGAACGCCACGTCCAGCGGCTGCCGGCGGACCCGGCTGATCGCCGCGTAGGGAATCGTGACTGATGTCATCCCATATCGGAGGCGGAGTCCATCGGTCCCTACTTCCAGATAGGAGATCCGCTGAAAGGTGTAGAGGATGGCGAGATAGGCGCCGCCGATGACGACGGCCTCGATGCTCGGGATCCACACCACCGTCCCGGACTGGCCCTTCGGCCTGAGAAACACCGAGAAGATGGCCAGCACGATCACCAGGTAGGCGATGAACCACCGGCTGTCCTTCCAGCGCTCCACGGCGTAGCGGATGGTGTAGCGGGGCGGCGTGGCAGTCATCGCGCCACCCGGACGGTGCCGGTGCGCTCCATCAGGTGGTCCGCTCCCTCGAAATAGGAATCGAGGTTCGGTTGCTCCCGAAGCCATTGCCAGTAGTCGCGCACCGTGCCTTCCAGGTTCTGCTTGGGCTCCCACCCGGCCGCCTTGAGGCGGGTGACATCGGCGATCACATGGCGCGGGTCGCCGAGCCGGTACAGCCCGGGCGTCTCGGGCGTGCCATCGCGCTCGGCGACGCGCAGCAGGATGCGGGCCAGCTCGGCCACGGCGTTGGCACGTCCGCTGGCCACGTTGTAGACACCGGGCGCCAGCGGGCCGACCGCCAGCACGTTGGCTCGCGCCACATCGTCGACGTCGACGAAGTCCCGCAGCTGGTTCCCGTCCTCGAAGAGCACGATGGGCCGGTCCAGCGCCAGCCGCAAGGCAAAAATGCGCAGCGCGCCGTAGTAGGCATTTTGAAACGGCTGCCCGCCCCCGTGCACCACTCCGTAGCGAAGCACGACGGTCTCGATCCCATGGCGGGGACCAACCAGCCAGGCGATCTCCTCCTGGGCCAGCTTGCTCAGTCCGTAGACGCTACTCGGGCGGGTGGCGGTCTCGTCCGTCGTCAGTGGCGCCAGCGGGCCACCGCAGCGCGGGCATACCGGCTCCCAGGCGCCGCGGTCCAGCGCCTCGGCCTGCCGCGGATCAGGGAAGACCTCCCCGTCCTGGGGGCAGCGATATCGGCCTTCGCCGTAGACCGCCAGGCTGGAGCCCACCACCAACCGCCGGACCAGCGTCTTGCGGTCCACCAGGAGCTCGCACAGCAGGGCGGTGCCCACCGCGTTGACCTGGAACAGTTTGCTGAAGGCGGGCAGGTAATCGTGGTGATCGGCCAGGTGCAGGATCACCTCGGCGCCCTCCAGGGCGGCCACCCAGTCGTCGCGATTCCGAACGTCGCCCTGGACCAGGCGCACGCCGGCGGGCAGTTCCGGGACGGCGGCGTGCCCGGGCGGCGCCAGGTTGTCGAGCACAGTCACCTCGTGCCCCTGCTCGGACAGGCGCAGGGCCGTCCGCGACCCGATGAACCCGGCTCCCCCGCTGATCAGGACTTTCAATTGGCGAAGTAATACTACGGGGACGGTTGGGGGCAAAGAAAAAGGCCGAGTGGGCCTCGGCCTTTCAAGGAAGGGGAAGTGGCCACACCTTATCGGACCTGCTGTTAAGGACCAGACAAGAGGTTGTGACAGTCGTGTGACACGACGGGACCGCCACTAGAGCTTGGCTCTGGCCAGGGCGGTCTGGCAGGTGCAGGAGGGCTTCTCTGGGATTCGGGGGATCAGGGCGGCCAGCAGGGTCCGCACGCTAGTGACGTTCTCCGCCAGCGCGCGCATCACGTCGTGGGCCTGGACGGCGGCCACCTTTGGGTCGGCTTCCAGCCCCGCGTCGTAGTCGGTGACCAGCGACAGGTTCAGGTAGCACATCTCGAGCTCGCGGGCGAGGATCACCTCCGGGTAGTTGGTCATCCCCACGACGTCCCATCCCATACGGCTGAACCACCGGCTCTCGGCTCGAGTCGAAAAGCGGGGACCCTGCACCACCACGATGGTCCCGGCCGGTTGGTGCCGCAGTCGCTCCTCAGCGGCCACCCTGGCCGCCAGCGGACGGAGCTCGGCGCAGTAGGGGTCAGCGCTGCTGATGTGGACGACCTCGGGACCGGGGTAATAGGTGTCGCCCCGTCCCCAGGTGCGGTCGATGAATTGATCGCAGATGACCAGGTCGCCGGGGGGCAGCTCCGGGCGCAGGCTGCCCACGGCGCAGGGCGCCAGCAACCGGCGCACGCCCACCTCATGCATGGCCCAGACGTTGGCCCGGTAGTTGACGTTGGGGGCCGGGATCTCGTGATGCGGCCCGTGCCGGGGCATGAACGCCACCCGACGTCCGGCCAGGGTGCCGAGGGCGACCGGGGCGCTGGGCGGGCCATAGGGCGTGTCCACCGTCACCGACTCGACCTGGTCGAGCCACTGGTAGAAACCCGAGCCCCCGAAGACGCCGAGGGTGGCCTTAGCGGGCCCAGCCCGAATCCACCGAGTCGAACTTGCATCTTGGGCGCGGGACGAGCGATCGGTGTGTCGTCTCCTGCGCGCGCTCAGTTACGCACCGACGGGTGCGCGCCTTCGCGTGCTCGTCGCCTCCTTCCGCTCATCTCGCCCCGCATCCCAATCTGCATCGTCCGATCGGCGGATCCGGGCTTTAGGCAAGGACGTGTCCGCGGGGCGAGACCTGGTCGGCATAGCGCGCCAGGTCGGTAATGATTGGCTCCGCGGAACAGACGGGGCACGCCGGATCTTTGGGGAACGCGATCACGCGGGTGTCTCCCCGCAGCCCATCGTGCTGCCAGAGACGGCCCTGCAGCGGCGCGCCGGCACCCAGCAAAACCTTGAGCGCCTCCTCCGCCTGCACGCTTCCCACTATCCCGGTGACCGCCCCCAGGATGCCAGCCTCTTCGCAGGACGGGACCGAACCCGGATCGGGCGGCTCAGCAAACAGGCAGCGCAGGCACGGGCCGCCCGGGAGCACAGTGGTCACCTGGCCGCTCCACTGGAGCACGGCCCCGTGCACCAGAGGCCGGCCGAGCAGGATGGCCGCGTCGTTGAGGAGGAACTTGGTCTCGAAGGCATCCGTGCCGTCAATCACCAGGTCGTAGGCCGTCACCAGCGATGCGGCGTTGGCTGGGCGGAACGTATCCCGCAGGGCTTCGACCTGCAGCGACGGGTCGATGGCCAGCAGCCGGTCGCGGGCGGCTTCCACCTTGGGGCGTCCCTGGTCGGCGTCCACAAAAAGCGTCTGGCGCTGCAAGTTCGACCGCTCGACTCGCTGGTCGTCCAGCAGGCCGATGCGACCCACGCCCGCGGCAGCCAGGTACAGGGCGACCGGCGAGCCGAGGCCACCCACGCCGACAATCAGCACCGACGCTCGGCCCAGCCGCTCCTGGCCGGCCGGTCCGACTTCGGGAAGGATCTGCTGCCGATGGTGCCGCTCGCCGCTCATCGGGCCACCGCTCCCACGAACGCGTTGTAATCCTGGAGCTGGCGGATACGGGGGTGATCGCCGCACACCGGGCAGGAAGGGTTTCGCCGGTAGCGGATCTCGCGGAAGGTCATGGCCAGGGCGTCGTGCAGTAGCACGCGGTTGACCAGCGGCTCGCCTTTCCCCGTCACCAGCTTGATGGTCTCGATGGCCTCGATGGTGCCGATGATGCCGGCCAGGGGGGCGAGCACGCCGACGTCTTGCGCGTCGCCGACCAGACCCGGCGGCGGTGGTTCCGGGTACAGGCAGCGATAGCAGCCGCGTCCCGGCAGGAAGACCGTGGCCTGTCCCTCGATCCGGAAGATGCTGCCGTGCACCACGGGCTTCTTCAAGAAGAAGGCCGCATCGCTGAGCAGGTAGCGGGAGCCGAAATTGTCCGTGCCGTCCACGATCACGTCGTACTTCTCCATCAACGTCATGGCATTGGATCGGTCAAGCCAGCGCGGGTGGATCTCTAGGCGGACCTCCGGATTCAGACTGGCCAGGGTGCGTGCCGCCGAGTCGGTCTTGCTGCTCCCCACCGTCTCGGTGCGATGGAGGATCTGCTGCTGGAGGTTGGCCAGGCGCACTTCGTCGTGGTCGATCAGCCCCAGCGTCCCGACACCTGCCGCCGCCAGATAGGTCGCCGCCGGCGAGCCGAGCGCCCCCAGCCCGACGATCAGCACGCGCGACTGCAGGAGGCGGTGCTGGCCGCGAAGCCCGATCTCGGACAGGGCGATGTGCCGCGCGTAGCGCTCCACCTGCGATGGAGCCAGCGGATGATGGGGCACGCTCAGCCTCGGGCCGCTCGCCGCGGCCGGCCCGGCACCGGTTTGAAGATCCCGTGGAACACGGGAGCTCCGCTTGGCCGGTCGCGTAGCAGGTCGGCCAGGGTGTGCGCGGCATACACGCGCCGGGCGGCGGCATCGGCCTGCTTGGTGACGCCGTGCAAGATGCAGCCATAGGGCGAGGCGTCCTCGTGGCTGGCGCAATCGGTCTCTGTCCCGGGGCCCTCCAGCGTGGCGATCACCTCATCGAGCCGGATCTCGGACGGCGACCTTGTCAACAAGTGACCCCCGTGGGGGCCCCGGACCGACCGGATCAAGCCAGCCCGCCGCAGGATCAGCAGCACCTGGTCCAGGAACGGGCCCGGGATCCGCTCCCGCCGGGCGATCTCCGCCGATTGGATGGCGTCACCGCCGTGGTGGGCGGCCAGCTCGAACATGGCCCGCACCCCGTACTCCGTCTTCATGGCGAACCGCGTCCGGATACCCAATGTTGACTCCCGGAGTCAAGGATATCAGCGACAGGCGAAGGGGCAGGTGGCGAAGGCCAGGAAGAACGTACCCAGGATGACCAGCGGGATGGCGGTGGCGACCAGGCTGAGGCTGCGCAGGCTGACCGTCCGGCGTTCAGTGGGGTTGTCGCCCAATCGGGAACGAACGACCAGCCCCTCCACGGCCAGGACAAAGGACGCACCACCCAGCCCAAGGGCCACCATGACGATGGCCCAGGGGGTCGAGGGGGGACCACTCTGGTGCAGGAACGCGTTGAAGGAGGCGGCCAGCACACCCACCAGGGCCAGCATGATGCCGAAGGGGACCAGGGTGAGATTGATACTCCGCAGCGGCCGGCCCGGCTCGCGGCGGCGGGAGAACTCCCAGGCACTGGCAAGCAGAAAGGCGATGTAGGCGGCGATCACCACGTAGAAAAAGATCGAGGTGGTGATCTCGATGAGACCGACGGCGGCCAGCTCTGTTGCCCTCACCAGCGGAGTATATGGACCGGCCGTGGCCTACCGATCCGGGGCAGCTAACGTAGCTCAAACGAGACCCCCCACCCCGACCCTCCCCCGCAAGGGGGGAGGGCGATCGGTCGGCTAAGTGAGGATCCGGTAGAGGTTATTCATCACGGCGATGGCCGTGATCCAGGCAGCCACCAGGTACGCGTTCCACAGGCCTGGGCGGCGACGCCCGACGACCAGCAGGAAGGCAACCAGCAGGGCGACCAGGCTCAGCTTCACAAGGTACACGGCCACTTCCCCGTCATGGGCGATGATCCAGGCGGCGATCCCATTGAGCTCCTGGCGTCCCTCCGACAACCCGATGTGGGTGGTGGCGACGTCCAGCACTTGCGCCAGGCAAAAGCCACCCAGGATGAACGCCCGCTTGCCCAATCGCCCTTCCTTCTTCGGTGCTCTGCCTGCCGCCCTACTTTACAACCGGGCTGTCATGAAGAGCAACCCCCATGATGCCCTCAACCGCGGTTACCGGAATAGGTCTTGGCGAATTATAGGGTCGCCCTCCGTGGCCGTAAAGGGCCACGCATGCACTATCGGTGCTAGCCCGCCGGTACCTCGCGCCGACCCCGACCAGCTGGGGACGCCCCCAGGTACAGATCTTGGGGGGACCGGTCTCCCGTTATTCGCTGAGGATCTGCCGCCGGCGCATCAACAGGTAGGGAAGGCCAAACACGAGGCCGCCCACCGCCAGCAGCAGGGCTCCGATCCGGACGTACCCGAGGAGGGTGGCATTGGGGTCCAGCTCGGGGTCGTAGATCGTCTGCACCGGGGCTTTGAACTGTTGCGCTCCGACCGACCCGCGCAGCGTCCAGCTCAGCACGGTGACCGGGACCTGGTTCCATTGCTGCTCTTCCGTGATCCCGGGTAGCAGGGAACACTTCCACTTCCCGACCAGGTGCACCAGCGGGGCGGGCGGCGGGGTGGCGGACTTTGGCACCGATGGGAAGCGCATGGCAAAGGCCGGCGAGCCGTCGTCCACCAGCAGGACGTCCTGGCCCGTCTGGTTGAGAAGGTAGAGGTCGCAGCCGCCTGGAGCCCCCGCCACTTTCAATCCGGAAATGGCCGGCGCCAGCGGCCCAATCACCGTGCGGAACGGCTCCAGGCTCGCGCCAGCGCCGACGCCCGCCAGCAGGAACAGCACCAGGCTTAACCAGGCAGCGACGACGACCCGACCCACGGCCTGTATAACGGGCCGGGCGGCCGAATCCGACTGGCGGGTGAGCCCCAGTATGCTGGGCGAAAAGGAGGGATCGCCGGTGTCATTCGAATTCATCCTGACCCAGGCCGACGGCCCGGTCGGGATCGTGACCATCAATCGTCCCCAGCTCCGCAACGCGCTGAACCACAAGACCATCGCCGAAATCGTCCAGGCGCTGGAGGCCTTCGACCGGGACCCGGCGATTCGCTGCCTCATCTTGACCGGTAACGACCGGGCGTTCGCCGCTGGGGCGGACGTCACGGAGATGGCCGGGGCCGGCGCTATCGAAGTGCTGAACGACGACAATTTCAGCCGCTGGGCGCGCATCCAGGCGCTTACCAAGCCGCTGATCGCGGCCGTTAGCGGATACGCCTTGGGCGGCGGGTGCGAGCTGGCGCTGATGTGCGACCTGATCGTCGCTTCGGACACCGCTCAGTTTGGACAGCCAGAGGTCAAGCTCGGTATCATGCCCGGTGCCGGCGGCACTCAGCGCTGGGTGCGGGTGGCGGGGAAGGTGCGCGCCATGGAAGCCATCCTCATCGGAGACCCGGTTAGCGCGGTCGACGCCGAGCGGTTCGGCCTGGTCAATCGCGTCGTCCCCGTCGACCGGTACCTCGAGGAGGCCAAGCGGATGGCCATGCTGATCGCCTCCCGCCCGCCGGTCGCCGTGCGGCTTGCCAAGGAGGCCATCAACCAGGCGTACGAAACGGCCCTCGGCGCGGGCCTCGCCTACGAACGGCGTCTCTTCTACCTGCTGTTCGCCTCGGAGGACAAGCGTGAGGGAATGCAGGCATTCCTCGAGAAGCGACCGGGCGCGTTCAAGGGTCGGTAAGTTTGGTATCATCGGCCCCTAAGGACAAGGAGGTGGTGCCAATGACAGAAACACCTCAGATAAGTGAGAGCGGCGCCTGAGGGCGCCGCTCTTTTTTGTGGTCCTTAGCCCGAATCCAGGTCACCCGGCGAATGGTCTTCCAAGAACTGCTGGGCGACCGACACGCGGCTAACGCCCTCCAGCTTGCGGATGTGCTGCAGGAGGTCCTGAATGCTGGCATTGAACGGGAGCTCAAGGTGCAGCTCCAGCCGCTCCTCGTTGGCGCCGGCCTCGAAGAAGACGATCGACTGAACGGTTGCGCCAATGGCGCGCAGCTCGCCCTGGACGTACGCCAGCGAGTCCGGCCGCCGGCCGAGGGTCAGCGAAAGGGTGGCCTCATTGTGGCGGCGGAAGAACCGCCGCTCGACCGGCTTGAGAACCATCAGCACGATCAGGACCAGGAGCGTGGTGATGAAGGCGGCGTAGAACTGCCCGAGCGCAGCGGCCATGCCGACGGCGGCCGTCGCCCAGATGGTGGCGGCCGTGGTCAGGCCGCGCACCAGGTCCTTGCGCATGAAGATGGTCCCGGCCCCCAGGAAGCCGATGCCGGTCACGATCTGGGCAGCAACCCGTGATGGATCGGTGTGCTCGAAACCGAAGGCGGAGACCAGGGTAAAGAGGCACGACCCCAGCGAGACCATCGTCACCGTGCGCAGCCCCGCGGCCCGCTCCTGCCGTTCCCGCTCTAGCCCGATCAACCCGCCCAGGAGCAGAGCCACAAACAGGCGCACCATCACGTCCAGAACGTCGATCCCGATCACGCCGATATGGTACGTCCGGACGGCCGGCCCGGTGCACGGAGTCTAAAGCCCGGATCCGGGCTTCGTTACGCGGCGAAAATCAGATCGTGCTCGGGTTCGTAGATGGCGCCGTGCCGCTGGACAAACAGGGCCTCCTGGAGGCCGAACAGTGCGTCCATCAACTTGCCGATGCCGATCTTGACCTTGAGGTTCTCGACGGCGGCGGCGCAGTTGGGAACGTCGGCCACCAACCGGATCAGTGTCCGCAGGCGATCCTCATAGGCCAGCGGGACCCGCTTCATGCCCCGCACGTTCAGCTCCTCGAGCTCGTACAGCATGCGATCAACCATCATGATCGGGTGGCGCAAGCGCTTGTCCTCCGCTCGCCGCACGCGATGCCTGTGTTCCGCTTCCCGGATCTCAACATTTGTCTGCGCCAGCATATCCATCATGGCTCTCCGTTCACTTCCACGACTGCGACTCCTCGGACGCTCACGAAAACACCAAGTCCGCAGGACTTATTCCCGGTTTCTGACCAGGTTGACTCCGGCGAAAGGCCGGCTCCCTACACTGAATTTCGTGGCCCTCCTGACGGTCGACCGCCTCACCCTCGCCTTCGGCGCGGAGATCATCCTGCGCGACCTGAGCTTCCAGCTGGAGCCCGGCCAGAAGCTGGCCGTGGTGGGCGCCAACGGCAGCGGCAAGTCCAGCCTGCTGCGAGCCATCATTGGCGAGCTCGTGCCCGTGGGAGGCAGCCTGGCCGTTGCTCCCCGCACGCGGGTGGCGCACCTGCCGCAGGAGCTGGAACCCGGGCCGCACGAGAGCGTATACCAAGACGCGTTGCACAGCCGGCCCGACATCCTCCGCCTGCGCGGCGAGATGGCCGATCTCGAATCGGCGCTGACCACCGCCCCACCCGATCGGTTGGAGACGCTGCTCGCCCGCTACGGTGACGTCCAGCACGAGTACCAGCGGCTGGATGGCTATGCCTACGACAACCGCGTAACCGAAGTGCTGAACGGGGTGGGGCTCCAGGCGGCCGAACAAGCTCTGCAGCCGGCGGCACTCAGCGGCGGGGAACGCCGGCGGCTGGCCCTCGCCCGACTCCTGCTCCAGGACGCGGACCTGCTACTGCTGGACGAGCCCACGAACCACCTTGACCTGGAAGCCATCGAGTGGCTGGAAGACTTCCTCCGGGTAAACCGAGCGGGCATGCTGATCGTGTCGCATGACCGGCGCTTCCTCGACCGGGCCGCGGACGCGGTCCTGGAACTGCACGCCGGAGGTGGTGAGTGGTATCCAGGCAACTACACCCAGTACGTCCGGCTGCGGGGAGAACGGCGCGCTCGCCGGGAGAAGGAGTACGAGGCGCAGCAGGAGTTCATCACCCGGACGGAGGAGTTCATCCGCCGCTACCGAGCCGGGCAACGCGCCCGGGAGGCGCGCGGCCGCCAGACCAAGCTCGATCGCCTCCCCCGGGTGCAGCGACCGCCCGAAGACCGGCAGCTGCGCATCCGCCTGAAGGCCGACACCACCAGCCAGCAGCTGTTCTCCAGCGATGGCCTCCGGCTGGGATACGACAAGACCACCCTGGTGACGGTTCCCGCGTTCGTGATTGAGGCCCAGGATCGGCTGGCCGTCGTGGGGCCGAATGGCACCGGCAAGACCACCCTGCTCAAAGCGCTGATGGGTGAGATCCGGCCGCTTCAGGGCCGCGTCAAAAGCGGGGCCCGTGCTCGGCTCCGCTACTACGACCAGCACCTGGCCGACCTGGACCCGGAGAAGACCATCCTTGAGGAGCTGCGCACGGCTTCGGGGCTCCCGGACGAAACGCTGCGCACCTTCATGGGGCGGCTGCTGTTTAGCGGTGACGACGCCTTCAAACAGATCCGGGTGCTCAGCGGCGGCGAGAAGAGCCGGGTGGCCCTGGGCAAACTGATGCTGGATAGCGCCGGCGTGCTGCTGCTGGACGAGCCCACCAACCATCTCGACATTCCGGCGCAAGAGATGCTTGAAGAGGCCCTGGCCGATTACGAAGGCACTATCGTGTTCGTCTCCCACGACCGCTACTTCATCGACGCGGTGGCCAGCCGGCTTTGGGTTATCGAGGAGGGCCGGGTCACCCAGCACCTCGGCAACTACGCCGACTATGCCCGCCGCCGCCAGCGGCTGGCCGCGACCGCCGCCACTCCACCACCGGCCGTCTCTCGACCCGTACGCGGACGATCGGTCTCGGTGGCCGAGACGCCCGAGAGGCAGACCACCGGTCTCGAAGCCGAGATCACGGCCGCGGAAGCGGAGGTCCGGCGTATCGAGGCGCAACTGGCCGACCACCGCACCTACGACGACCCCGAGGAAGTGGCGCGGCTTTCTCAGGCCCACCAGGACCAGTCGCGGCGGCTGGACGCCCTCTACCAGCAGTGGGAGCAGGCGGCCGGCGCCTGATTAGACCAGCGGCGCTGCTCGGCGCGCTGCTGGCCGGCACGCTGGTGTTCGCCGGCGCCGAGCTTCTGAACTCCGACACGGCCGGTCCCTGGCTGGAGCTGGCGGCCGGGGCACTGCTCGGCCTGGCGCTGCTGACCGGCACGCTCTTCATCCGGGCGGCGGTCGTGCGCCGGCGGGAGCGGATGCCCCGCCGCGCCTGGGGGTGGGGGGCGGCGGCGGCCGGGAGCGCGCTGGTCGGTCTGGCGGCCATCCTCTTCCTCGCCACCAGCCTCCAGGTGGGCTCGACCCTGACCGGCGCCGACGTCCGGGAGACCCGCCCCATCCTGGACCGCCTGCCGGTGCCGCCCCACGCCCGCAAGGTGAGCGAGCATCCAGGCCTGGCGGGCAGCGAGAGCATCGTGGCCGACTATCGCCTCCCGGATCTGTCCCAGGTCGCCGGCTTCTACACGCTGGCGCTCCCGAAGGTGGGATGGACCTCCGAGGACGCGAACCCGGGGGGCGCTCTCCTTCGGTATCGGAAGGGCGACTTCGTGGTTATCGTCCTGATCGACGAGAGCGGGACGGCGGCCACCGATTTCACGGTGACCGTCGATCACGCCCCATCTCCCTCGGTCTCGCCAAGCACGTCTGCCGGCTAGCGACCAAGGTCTTGGGCGAATCGCACAAAAACCTCCGTTGGAGTCAAGGCGGCCACACCAATGACGGGGGCGGCAGCCAACCCTAGGATCGGTCCAGAGGGTTCGCTAATTTCATCGTGGAGGGAGAGCACCATATGGCAATCGACCAGGGGGTTCGGGCCAAGAAAGAGACCAGGGCGGACGCCCACACCGTTATCGATCTGGCCCACAAGCAAGGCCTGAAAATCGTCGACCTGAAGTTCGTCGACTTGATCGGCACCTGGCAGCATTTTTCGATCCCGGTCGGGGAGCTGACGCCCAGCCTCTTCGGCGACGGCATCGGATTTGACGGCTCCAGCATCCGCGGCTTCCAGCACATCCACGAGAGCGACATGCTGCTCGTGCCGGATCCCGCTTCAGCCATCGTGGACCCGGTACTGCGGGTGCCGACCCTCAGCCTCATCTGCGACGTGATCGACCCAATTACCCGAGAGCCCTACAGCCGGGACCCGCGCTACGTGGCCAGAAAGGCGGAAGCCTACCTGGGCACAACCGGGATCGCCGACACCAGCTACTGGGGCCCCGAGTTGGAGTTCTACATCTTCAACAGCATGCGGTTCGACCAGAACCAGTTCTCGGGCATGTACGAGATCGACTCCATCGAGGGGGTCTGGAACTCGGGCAAGAACAGTGAGCCCAACCAGGCCTACCGGCCGCGCTACAAGGAGGGCTACTTCCCGGTTCCGCCGACCGACAAGCTCCAGGACCTGCGCTCGCAGATCGTCCTGAAACTGATCGAGGCCGGCGTCGACGTGGAAGTGCACCACCACGAAGTGGGCACCGCGGGCCAGACCGAGATCGACATGAAGTACCAGACCCTGGTAACGATGGCCGACCGGGTCATGATCTACAAGTACGTCGTCAAGAACGTGTGCGCCCAGAACGGCTTCGTGGCCACCTTCATGCCCAAGCCGCTGTTCCAGGACAACGGGTCCGGCATGCACACCCACCAGAGCCTGTGGAAGGACGGCGTCCCGCTCTTCTACGACAAGAACGGCTATGCGCTGATCAGCGACCTCTGCCGCTGGTACATCGGTGGGTTGCTGGCTCATGCCGCGTCCCTGCTGGCGTTCGCGGCCCCGACCACCAACTCCTACCGCCGCCTGGTGCCCGGCTATGAGGCGCCCATCAACCTCATCTACTCCAAGCGGAATCGGAGCGCCTGCGTCCGGATCCCGATGTATTTCACCGATCCCAAGCAGAAGCGGCTCGAGTTCCGCACCCCGGACCCCTCCTGCAACCCTTACCTCTCCTTCGCCGCCTGCCTGATGGCCGGCCTGGACGGCATTCAGCGCAAGATCGAACCGCCCAAGCCGATCGATGAGGACCTGTACGAGCTCGACCCGGAGCTGAAGCGGCAGGTCAAGAGCACGCCGGGCTCGCTCGCTGAAGTCCTGACCGCGCTGGAGGACGACCACGCCTACCTGACCAAGGGCGGCGTGTTCACCAGCGACCTGATCGAGACCTGGATCGACTACAAGCGGGTACGGGAATACGAGCAGGTCGCGCTGCGACCGCACCCCTGGGAGTTTTACCTGTACCACGACATCTAGCCGCTCGCGTCCCTCCGGCGGCTGCCTGGCGAGGCAGCCGCCCCTTTTCATCTTTAGGAAGGAGCCTCATCATGAAGACCGAGATGCCGACCCAGGACAAACCCTGGCG
>Ga0099829_10000559_pt1 | contig 19749 bp, 20 predicted proteins | sample CZO8metaG_3_FD_79336 | JGI IMG/M metagenome (GOLD analysis project Ga0099829, IMG submission 79336) | Vadose zone soil microbial communities from the Eel River Critical Zone Observatory, Northern California, USA - CZOApr15con2H2.8 metaG | ecosystem: Environmental > Terrestrial > Soil > Vadose...
GAGCGCCAAATCCGCGAGTTTGCCCACCAGCGCTTCGGGCCTCTGGCCGGATACGCCCAGCAGCACTTGTTCCACGCCATTCGGCGACGAAGGAAAGGGGAGTGAGTGCGTGGGCGTGGACGTACTTCGCCAACGTGAAGGCCTCGTTACTGTGCCCGCTTCGCACCATGATTGCCCTGAGGCTCACGCCTGACCGTCCAGCAGGGTGTCGTGACAGTGGTGAAGGTCGTGGAACCTGATCCCGGGGACCCAGCCCGTCCGAGATTCCTCGCATGACTCTCTGCGTCAGGTTCTGGCCGTGAGGAGTCTTGCCATTACGCTGCGATGGCTAGCCCACCTCGTTGCAACGCTTGGTGAACCTCATCTCAAGCCTGCAGTTCCGGTCCTTTCATCCCACCCAGTGGTCGGGACAAACACTCGGTGAAGAGCTCAGCTACTCCCCGGACATCGGCGCCCAAGCAGACACGTGTGTTCGGCTCCTTCCCCCATCGCCCTTCGAAGTCCGCCACTGTCTCGCCTAGCGTGAAAGCGCCATGTGTCTCAATCTCGACATATAGGTTCTCGGTCGTGAACATGTCGGGTTTGATGGCGTAGGCTATGCAGACAACGTCGTTATACTGAACCCCTCGACCTTCGAGAACCACCTTCACGCCGCGCTTCCGATAGGCTTGTTCGATGAACGGCGTCATCCGCAGCAGGAAGCGCCCCATCGGGGTGTCGGCTTCACGGATACGCGCCAAATTGGCATGACTGATAACAATAGGGCGACACACGTCCAGGCCGACCTGCACCATCGGAACACCGGCATGATAGACAATCCTCGCTGCTTCAGGATCGTTGTAAAGATTGGCCGAAGCGGCTGGAGTGACATTCCCCCAGGTGGAGACGGCCCCACCCATCAGGATCAGCTCTCGGAGATTCCTCGCTGCCCGAGGTTCGAGCGTCAGCGCCAGAGCCAGATTGGTCAAAGGTCCTAGGGCAATCAAGGTAATGTCGCCAGGGGCGCTCATGATCCGTGAGATGATCGCTTCGACCGCCCCACCTGGAGCCGGAATCGACGACGGCGGAGCAATCTCGATGTCACCGAGCCCGTTTTTTCCGTGGATGAATTTCGCGAAGTTAGGTTCCCGGATCAATGGGCGCGCGGTGCCCTGATAGACGGGGATATCAGATCGCCCTGCCACCTCAAGAAGGCAGAGTGCGTTCCGGGTGGTTTGTTCAACTTCCACATTGCCGAACACGGTTGTGAGCGCTTCTACTTGTAAGACCCCTGAGGTCAAGGCGCAGAAAATGGCTGCCGCGTCGTCGATGCCTGGATCCGTATCGATGATGACGCGCTTCATCGGTTTTCGACAGTCGCGATCAGTAGCAGGTCGTGCATGGCAACTAGTCGCCAGAGTTTGGCAAAACTTCGCACAGTCAACCCTTCAAGCCACTCATCACGACGCCTTGGACATAGAAACGTTGGAGAATCAGGAAGGTAATGACGATAGGGAGGGTTGCCAGTGTGCTTGCCGCAAAGGTCAGATCCCAGCGCGTCTGAACTTCTGTGACGAAACTGGCAATGGCAACCTGGATGACTCGTTTCTCAGCCGATGGTGCGGCGATGAGGGGCCACAAGAAAGCATCCCAGCTTGCCTGGAACCGAATGAGCGCGAACGCCACGAGAGCAGGGATCGAGTTGGGCAGGACGACGTGTCTGAAGGCCCCAAAGTACGACGACCCGTCGATCCGTGCTGCCTCCTCCAGCTCTTTCGGGATGTCTTGGAAGAACTGACGCAAGAGGAAGATCCCCAGAGGGTTGGCCACCCACGGAATGATGAGCGCCTGGTAGGTGTTCACCCACCCCAGCGATCGAACCTGGAGGTACAGAGGAATCGCGAGTACCTCGAACGGGACAATCATGGTAGAGAGGAACACGACGAAGAGTACGGTGCGCCCGGGAAACTCGAGACGGGCGAAAGCATAGGCTGCGGGCGCATTGACGATGAGGCTGAGGATCGTTACCGAGACGGCGACGAAGAGGCTGTTGAGGAGGTATCGAGACAGTGGAAAGGGCACGAGGTGAAACAGCTCGCGATACGCCTCCAGGGTGAAGTGTTGGGGGATAAACGTCTTCCAGGACACCGGGTAGACGTACTGAAAAATCTCTACCTGGGGTTTTAGGGACGAAAAGGCCATCCAGAGGTAGGGGACGAGGAACCCCGCAGCAAGCCCGCAGAGCGCGAGATACACGAACCCCTGCCCAGCCACGCGCTCTACGGATCTCCGGCGCAGCTGCCGCGCCCGAGTGTCCCCGAGATCCTTCTGGTCCGCGATCGTAGGACGGTGCCCAACCATGTGCCTTAGTACTCCTCTGAAGGGCGTAACAAACGGAACTGAACAACCGTCAAGATGAGGACAATCCCTAACAAGATGAAGGACATCGCGGACGCATAGCCCATCTGAAAGTAGCGAAAGGCACTTCGAAAGATATAGAAGACGATGGCTGTTGTGCTATCGGCAGGGCCCCCGTCAGTCATGAGATACACGGGGGTAAAGACTTTGAACGCAGAAATCGTTCCGATAACGATGACAAAGACAGTAGCCCGACGGAGCAACGGCAAAGTGATCCACACGAAACGTCGCGCTTTCGTAGCGCCATCGATTTCCGCGCTCTCGTATAGCTCCATCGGGATCGCCTGAAGCCCCGCGAGAAAGATGAGCATGTAGAATCCTACGTCTTTCCACACGCCCATGAAGACGAGACTCAATAGCGCCTGCCCGGGACTGGCAAGAAACGGCTGTGCACCCAGGCCCACGGTCTGCAGGAAGCTGTTGATGAACCCTTGCGAGTTGAACATGAGCTTCCACACCGTGCTGATAACGACCAGGGAGGTGATGACTGGCAGGAAGATGGACGATCGGAAGAACGCCAATCCGCGGACCTGTTGCTTCAGGAGGAGGGCGAGGACCAACGCCGCTGCCGTCTGGATTGTCACTAGCAATACCGTGTAGAGCAGTGTGTTCGTCAGCGCAACTCGGAAGACTGGGTCCGTCCAAGCGCGGTCATAGTTACTAAAACCGATGAAGACCTGCTCGGGGTTGAGCAACGAGTAATCGAAGAAACTGATTCGGAAGGCTTGCATGATGGGAAGAATGGAGAACAACAAAATGCCGCCAGCAGCCGGGAGAAGGAACATGGCTGCTGTCCAATGCCGTTCGCGGTGCAGACCCGGCGCGCGCACCGTCATTGAACAGTGTCAGGAGAAACTACCAAATCATCAGTCCGCCGCGCGTTTGCGCGGCTCCGCCTAACGGCCTCCTCGTGCCAACGCGACATCGAGTCGGGCGGCGGCATCGTCGAGGACCGTCTGGACATCGCGCCCCAAAGCAGTGTCCTTCGCCACCGCGAGGAAAGTGTCAAACAAGAAGTTGTATGCTGCAGTCGGCTGTCGGTGCACTGCACACTTTTGCAGCTGCTCCGTGAATGTGTTCCATGGGTACTGCCGGAACTGTGGTGACGTCTGGATCAAAGACTTCCGCACTGGGAGATACCCGCTCAACCGGACCCAGTCCGCATGCTTGACCCGGGTCAACCAGTCGACGAGCGTCCAAGCGACGTCTGGATTCTTCGTCTTAGTCGCGATTGCGACATTCCATCCTCCTGCCGTCACAGCGCAGCGCTTGCCCCGAAACATCGGGACAACAGCATACTTGAAGTCCGGGTAGCGTCTGTCGAGTACTGCGCGATACGTACTCGGGGCCTGAAAGATCGCCACCTTGCCTGCCGGGAAGCCATCGGGGATAGGATCGAATGCGATGACTTTGTGCTTGACGAAAAGATCTTGATACCACTTCAGCGCTTCGACAGTCGCGGGCCCGTTCAAGAAGCCGGTGGCTTTCTTCAGATCGGGACTGAGCACGGCGCCGTTGTTCTGGACAATAACAGGCAGGATCGACCAATCGCTCAGGTGCCGCTGTACTGCAAACCCCCAGGCGTCCGTCCGATCCCCGATACGCTTGGTCAATCGTGCGGCGACACTGACAAAGTCGTTCCATGTCCAGGCCTCATCCACACGTTGCGGGATCTTGATTCCAGCCTGTGCGAACATCGTCTGGTTCACGTACAACCCTTCAGTCAATTCATGCATAGGCACGCCGTAGATATGTCCCTTCCAGACGGGCTCGAGGAGACCAGACTCGAGGATATCTGCCTTGTTCTCAGGGGTCAGATACTTCTCAAGGACGAGCAGGCTGCCCTGGGCCGCAAACGCCGCAGTACGCACGTCCATCCAGAAGACGTCGGGCGGCTCACTAGCTGCAAACGCAGTGGCGATCCTTTGATGATATTCATTAAAAGGAAAGGCATCGCGCTGAACCGTGACATTTGGGTTGGCGTTCATGTACCCCCGGAGCAATTCGTCCATGGCCGCCTCAAGGGCGGGATCCGCTTGCATCCAGAAACGGAGAGTCACTTTTTGCTGTGCGAAGGCGGTCGGCGATGACGGTGTTGCAGTAATGAGCGCGCAGATCAAAATAGCGAACACGCCAGCCAGACCACGGGTCGGCGGCAGACTTCTCATGTTTCCCCTCCTTCTGATCTCCAATCGGTTGCCCTAGCGACTTCGTCCTGTGTGAGGGATGTCCTTCGACGATGCATGGAGAGCGTCATGGGGGATTCGTCCCGCCGTTGCATTGACTTGAGGGGGAGACGGGCAATCGATGAGGAAGAAGAGGTCGACGATCGGAAAACAAGGCCGTAACAAAACACAACTAACCGGTCCATTGTCTTCGAGCACGAGGACGCGAGAGGGGTTTCTTCGAATGAAAATTTACACAGCAGGCCCGCTCTTCACCCCATATCATCGCGCATTCATCGCCCGCCTTGCCCAACGCCTGCGCGAGGCAGGGTTCATCTGCTACGTCCCTCATGAGCGTGGCGTTACTAAGGAGATTGAGTGGGCGTCTGGCCACCCGCGCACAGCAAAAGGTATCTTCGAGATGGACTACGAGATGGTCGCTGGGGTGAACGCCATCGTGGCTCTTCTGGACGACCCGGATGTGAGTAGTGGCACAGCGTGTGAAATCGGCATTTTCTACGGCCTGATGCAACACGACCCTTCGAAGAAGGGCATAGTTGGCCTGCTGACAGACGCCCAAGCATGGAAGCGTGCTCAGGTTGGTGCCCCACCAGTCAATGCCTTCACCCTTGGTTGTGTTGAAGATGTTGGGAAAACCTGCCGTACAATCGAAGAAGTAATCGATCAGATGAACACGTGGCAGCACGAGCTACGGGAAGCTGGTGTACTTGATTGAAAGAGCGAGGGGGCCCGACCGTGAAAGTGTTCTTGACCGGCATCATTGCGACGCCTTATGCGCGGGAGTATCTCTCTACGTGCGCGGCGATACTCCGCGAGAACGGATTCGAGTGCTATACACCCACCGAAGGTGGCTGGCATCCTAGTGGAAGCGACCAGGCAGAGAGCACGCTCCAAGAGGACTACCAGGCGTTGGAACAAGCAGAGGCCGTAGTCGCTGTCTTGGATGGATACAATGTCAATGACGGGGTGGCAGGCCAAATTGGGTCATTCTATGCTTTGATGCAGCGTGATGGCTCGAAGAAGGGCATCTTAGGGATTTTGCACGACACCCGAGTTGCTCGATGGGACTGGTCGGCCGGCGCCAGAGCGCTCAACTATTACATGTTGGGCTGTGTTGAAACACGGGGCCAAGTTTTTCGATCCTTCCCTGAAGCGTTGGCCGAATTGCGCCGCTGGGCTGGTCACGCTGAGCGGTCCCCTCTGAAAGACCCATATTCGCCGGGCTTAGGCCCCGCCTAAAGAACCAAGACCGGTCTGTTCCACGAAAGCCTCACCGCCTTCGATCGATCTCGAACTCTGGGAATGCTCTAGGTGTTTGCGTGCATGTTGCTCGACCCGACATCGATCACTGCCAGGAGAAGGCCATGGCGCGTACGGTGTTGATCAATGGGACGGTTGTCACCCAAAACGACCGAGCCGACGTGTTCGAACCGGGGGCAGTGGCCTGGGAGACAAATCGTATCACCTATATTGGCCCGGTTCAGGGTTTTTCGATCACGCCGGAGGATCACATCGTTGACATCGCAGGGCGGCTAGTCCTACCAGGTCTGGTCAACGCCCACACGCATACCGCGATGACCTACCAAAGAGGGCTGGTTGAGGACGTAACTCCACAACAGTGGTTCGCTCGCACTGCGGCTCTCGAAGCCCAGATGTCCGAGGAAGATCTCTACTGGTCCGCGTTACTCGGTTGCTACGAAATGATCCGCAACGGGATCACCTGCGTGGCCGATCGCTTCTCCCACATGGAGGTCGTGGGTGAGGCCGTGGCGACTAGTGGACTCCGCGCCGTTCTGGGCCCCTCCCTCTACGACATCGGTCACCAAGCGAGTCTCAGTGCGGCCACCGCCCTCGTGAAACACTGGGGAAGCTCGCCCGAGAATCGAATCTCCTGCGGACTTGCTCCGGTCGCCCCAGATCTGGTTTCATCAGGGCTTCTTCGCGATATTCGCGCGGCTGCGGATAAACTCGGCGCACGAATCTTCATCCATGTCGCTCAGACCCAGCACGAGTTGGATGAGGTGAGAAGGCGCGGGTTTGAGGGTTCGGTTCAGTACCTGCATGCTTTGGGCTTCCTCGGGCCTGATGTGGTTGCTGCTCACTGTCTGTATCTCTCCGAGACCGAGATAGCCATGCTGGCAGAAACGGGGACGAAAGTAGCGCATTGCCCAACCAGCAACGCAAAGATCGAGGCTCGTGTCGCACCTGTGGGCGGCTTGCTCGCCCATGGCGTTGAAGTCGGTCTGGGAACCGACTGTGCCTCTTGCAACAACACCATGGACCTCTTCGAAGAGATGAAGATTGCCGCTCTTCTCCTCAAGGTCGCCCACGGGCAACCAACTGCTCATCCCGTGGAGGGCATCTTGCGCATGGCCACGCGAAGTGCGGCGCGCGTGTTGGGGCTAGAAGCCCAAGTGGGTTCTCTCGAGGTAGGGAAGCGGGCAGACATTATCACGTTAGACCGCCGGGGGCTACACTTCTATCCGCGGAACAATCTCTTCGCAGATCTGGTCTATAGTGCCAAGGGCGCCGATGTGCGAGATGTCTTTGTAGACGGGCGGCTTCTAGTGCGAGATGGTGAGATCTTTGGTGCGGACCTGGACGAGGCCCGAAGTCGTGCCCTGGCCCGGCACCTCAGAGCATCCTGACAAGGGATTAGATCCGTCACTTCGCCAAGTGTACTCCTAGCGGGTGACGTCGATCCGGCCATCCCCATCGCCGATGATCTCCCCGATGTGGGCGATGGGAGCGACTCCCCGGCGCTGCAGCGCCGATGTCAGAGCATCCAGACGGTCGGCGGCTACCGCGATCAAAAGGCCCCCTGAGGTTTGCGCGTCACAGAGCAACAACTGATCGCCTTCGTCCATCCCCGCAAAGGTCACGCGCGGCTTGAGGTACTCAAAGTTGCGCGAGGTTCCGCCGGCGATCGCACCGTCCAGTACTAGCCGCGTAGCCTCCTGGAGGATCGGGACGCGGGAGGACCAGATCCGGGCGCGGACACGGCTCCCTGAGGTCATTTCGTACAGGTGGCCCAGGAGTCCATACCCTGTCACGTCGGTCGCCGCATGGACGCCGACTTCGACCATTGCCTCCGACGCCTCACGATTAAGGGTCTCCATTATGCGTATGGCCTCGGCCACGGCCGCAGAAGACGTCTTGCCCTGTTTGATACCGGTTGTCAGGACGCCGATGCCGAGCGGTTTGGTGAGGATTAGTTGATCGCCGCCCCGTGCTCCGACATTGCGGATGACTTTATCCGGGCGCACGGTTCCCGTGACGGCCAGGCCGTACTTGGGTTCCGGGTCGTCGATGCTGTGCCCTCCGGCGATAAGGACGCCGGCTTCGCTCGCCTTGTCCGCCCCGCCCCGCAGGATTTCTTCCAGCACCGAGAGCGGCAGCTTGGCCCGAGGGAAGCCGACGATGTTGAGCGCCAGGAGGGGCCGCCCGCCCATCGCGTAGACGTCCGAGAGCGCATTCGCCGCCGAAATCGCCCCGTAGTGGTATGGGTCATCGACCACGGGCGTGAAGACGTCCACAGTCTGCACGAGGGCCAGATCCTCGGTGAGCCGGTACACGGCCGCGTCATCGGCGGTACTGGTTCCCACGAGGAGGCGAGGGTCAGTAATCTTGGGTAGCTGGCGCAGGACCTGCGCCAAGTCCTCAGGACCTAGTTTGGATGCTCACCCGGCACAGGCCACCATTGTGGTCAGTCGGATACGCTCGCGTGGGGACATGGGGCTCACCTCCCTTCGGATCTGGCGTGGGCAATTGCAGACATGCGCGTCGGCGTCATTGTACCATGCGAGGTAAGAACCTCCGTCCGCGGCGGACCGTGCGGCACACGCCGCAATCGAGGGGCAGGCCGCGCCTCGCGCGTCACGAATCACCCGGAGCAAGGATGAACCTGCACCAGTTGCGGATTTTTGTCACAGTGGCGAAGCGAGGCAGCTTCTCGCGCGCGGCGGAGGAGTTGCACATCAGCCAGCCCTCCGCCAGCATTCAGGTGGCAGATCTGGAACGCGCGCTGGGGGTTGATCTGTTCGAACAGGTGGGACGACAGATCCATCTTACGGAAGCGGGGCGTGTGCTGGAGGACTATGCGCGCCGGATTCTGGCCCTGACAGAGGAGGCGCGCACAGCGGTAAGCGAGACGGCCGGGTTGCGGCGCGGGCATTTGGCCGTCGGCGCCAGTCCGACTCCAGGGACTTACCTCCTGCCGCGGATCATCGCCGGGTTCCAGGAACGCTACCCCCAGGTCTCCATTTCGCTCCACATTGCTGCGAGCACCGAGGTCGGGGAGCGGTTGATGCGCCACGAGCTCGACCTAGGCGTCGTCGGAGGGAAGATGCACACCCCCGGATTGCAGACCGAGCCATTTCTCGATGACGAGATCGTGCTAGTGGCTGCCCCCACGCATCCGCTGGCCGCAGCAGGGAGCACTAGGGCGATGGCGCCGCGATCATCGAGTGATTCTGCCCGAGCCCGGGTCCGATTCCCGTGGTGCCGTAGACGAGGCGCTGTCAGACGCCGGGCATTCGCTGACCCCGGCGATGGAACTTACAGGAAACGAGGCGATCAAAGAAGCGGTGGCCGCCGGACTTGGGGTCGCGCTCCTCTCGCGGCTCGCCGCCCGCGCGGAGGTCGCCGCAGGGCGGCTGGTAGTGATCCCGATCTCTGATTTGGTAGTCCGACGACAGTTTTCTCTCGTTCGCCTCAAGGACAGGCGCCTATCCCAGGCGGTGCGCGCGTTCAGCGAGATGCTGCGCGCATCCGTGAGCGCCGCGAGGGCGTGAGCCGCCCGATGCTAACTCAGCCTTTTGAGGTGATCGAGCATACTGCTGATGTCGGTATTATTGCCTATGGGCAGTCGTTGGAGGAGCTGTTTGCCAACGCGGCCGTCGGGATGATGAGCTTTCTCATCGACCTCGACTCCGTCCGTCTGGTCCAGCAGCGGACAGTCACTGCCGACGCCGATGACCGCGAGGGACTGCTTATCGCGTGGCTAAACGAGCTGCTGGTTCTCCTCAACGCCGACGGGTTCGTTCCGGGACGATTTACGGTGCGGGATCTTACGGACACGCGGCTGCGTGCGGACGTGGCGGGCGAACCCGTCGATCCCACGCGGCACCGTTTTCATCTCGACGTGAAGGCCGCAACCTACCATACTCTCGAAATCAAGCAGGATAGCTTGTGGCAGGCCCGCGTCATTTTCGACGTGTAAGACAGGCGTGCCGATGGTCCGCTGAGGTGGGATAAGCTCACGTGCTTGACTTGAAGCTCATCCGCGACAACCCAGACCTCGTGCGCGCAGGCCTGCGCAAGAAAGGCGCCGATGTGGCGCAGATCGACCGCATTCTGGAGTTGGATCGCCAGCGGCGCACGTTAGTGCAAGAAGTAGAGCAGCTCCGGGCCGAGCAAAACCGCGCCTCCGGTGAGGTCGCCAAGCTCAAAGGGGCCGCTCGCGAGCAGCGGATTCGCGCCCTGCGGCAGGTGTCCGACGGGCTCAAGGCCGTCGAGCCGAAACTCCGCACACTGGAAGAAGACCTCGACCGCGCACTGCGGGCTCTTCCGAATCTCCCCCATGAGAGTGTGCCCCTCGGGGAGGATGCGCCCGCAAATCTAACCCTGCGGACGTGGGGAACAAAGCCCCAGTTCGCTTTCGCGCCCCGCGATCACGTGGAGGTCGGTACGCGCCTTGGGATCTTGGACATGGAGCGCGGTGCCAAGGTGGCGGGATCCCGCTTCTACTATCTCCGCGGCGCGGGGGTCTTACTGGAACAGGCGCTGATGCGGCTGGGCCAGGATCTGCTAGTGGCCGAGGGATTCACCCCGGTCATTCCCCCGTTTCTGATGCGCCCCGAGCTCCTCGTCAGCGCGTACGGAGGCGCGGCGCTGGATACCCACCAGATCTACCAGGTGGTCGAGGAGGACTTGGTCCTCATCGGAACGTCGGAGCACAGCGTGGCGGCGATGTACAGCGAGGAGACCTTTGAGGAGTCCCGACTTCCGCTGCGCCTCGCGGGAATCTCCTGGTGTTTTCGCCGGGAGTCGGGCAGCTACGGCAAGGACGTGCGCGGACTCTACCGCGTGCATCAGTTTGACAAGCTGGAGATGTTCTCGTTCACGGCGCCGGAGACGTCGTGGCAGGAGCATGACTACCTCGTCTCCTTGCCCGAGCGCTTTCTGCAGCGCCTGGGACTGCATCACCGGGTGGTCGTGCTGTGCGGCGGCGAGACTGCCGCGCCATCCGCGAAGACGTACGACGTGGAGACGTGGATGCCGGGCCGCAGCGAATTTGGAGAAACGCACTCCTGCAGCAACTGCACCGATTTTCAATCCCGCCGGCTGGGGATCCGCCTCCGCCGGGGGGGGAAGGGCACGGTGTTCGCCCATACTCTCAATGGCACCGCCGTGGCCACGAGCCGAGCCCTCGTCGCCGTTTTGGAGAACTTCCAGCAACAGGACGGATCCGTCCGCGTCCCTGATGCCCTCCAGCCCTACATGGGGGGGATGCAGGTGATTGCGCCTCCGCCATGAGGACGCGGGTGACTCCGGAGAGCCCTCCGTGACGCTGCGCGTGGTCGTGTTCGGCGCGGGGGCAGTCTTGATGGCGCTGGAAATCGTGGGCAGCCGGATCCTGGCCCCCTATTTCGGCAGTTCGGTCTACGTGTGGGGCAGCCTCATCAGCATCTTCTTAGCGGCCCTGAGTGCGGGGTACTACCTCGGGGGAGTCGCCTCGGATCGGTGGCCGCAGGCGGTTTCCCTCGCAGTGGCGTTAACCGTCAGCGGCGTGTTGATCCTCATACTGCCGGTTGCCTCCCGACCCATTTTGGAGACAGTGACGCTGTGGGATCTGGGGCCGCGGGCCAGCCCCCTGCTCGCCTCGGTGGTGCTCTTTGTCCTGCCGAGTCTGCTGTTAGGGATGACCTCGCCGTTTGCCATTAAACTCGCGGCAACAGATCTCGCCACGGTCGGGGCCACGGCCGGGGTATTGTATGCGATTTCGACCGCGGGGAGTATTGCGGGGACGCTGCTCACCGCCTTCGTGCTGATTCCCGCGATGGGGGTGCGGGCGATCCTCTATGCGCTGGGGGTCACCTTAGTGGTACTCGCGGTACTCCTGGCGCTCCGTGCCGTCCGCCGTGTCGCCCCGGTGATGTCTCTGCTGCTTGTGGGGGTCCTGGCCTGGGACGGCAGTGCCGCCACGGTCGGCATCTCACGCTGGCTCGTGGAGAAGGACACAGTCTACCACCGCATCCGGGTCCACGAAGACGCGTCGTGGCGGTACTTGCGCTTCGACCGTTCGCTGCAGGGCGGCATGCTGTTGAAAGACCCCACGATCAGCCCGCTCCGCTACACAGACTATGTCCACCTGGCGTGGGTGTTCACACCCTCCATCCGGCGAGTGCTGGTGATCGGACTTGGGGCCGGATCGATTCCCAAGCAGTTCTTGGCGACCTATCCCGCGGTCTCGGTCGAGTCCGTGGAACTGGATCCTGCCGTAGTCGATGTCGCCCGGCAATACTTTGCCGTGCCCGAGGGGAAGCGGCACCGCATCATCGTCCAGGACGGCCGCCAATATGTGCGTCGCGCCGACGGCATCTACGACATGATTCTGGTGGACGCTTACTTCGCCGATGCGATCCCGTTCCACTTAGTGACGCGAGAATTCCTCGGACAGCTGAAAGCACACCTCGCGCCCGGGGGCGTGGTGGTCGCGAACATCGTGGGGGCGTTGGGCGGGGCGAACAGCAAACTCTTCCGCTCGGTCTACAATACCTACGCCAGTGAGTTTGGAAGTCTGGCGGTCTTCCCCGTCGGGTTTGCGACGGGCAAGGAACAGGAGACCACGCGCACGATTCTCCTCTTCGCCACGCCCACCGGCGGGCTTTCCCGCCCTGTGATCGCAGACAGACTCGGGGCCTTGCTGACCGCAAAGAAACTCCCCGAGCTGGTGACGAAGTCGTTCCTGCGCGACTACTACGACGCCCCCATCCCGACCACCGACATGCCCGTGCTGACCGATGATTTCGCTCCGGTCGATATGCTGCCCGTGTACGGCTGGGAACCGGAACACCGGTAACGGGCGGCGGAGGAAAGCCGACGGGCAGGACACCCTGCGTGCGTTTCTCGCCTGCCGCAAGAGCCCGAGTTCAAGCGACGCTGCTGGCCGTGCGATGCAACAGCCTTTCGGCGCCTTCGACTAGCTCGCGGACGATCTCCCCCGCCGGTTGAATCCGCTTCACGTCGCCGACCGACTGGCCCGCATACATTGCCATGGCCCGGATATTGCCGACAACCTGGCGGTTGGGTGGCGCTCCTCCGAAGCGCGGGACCGAACGGACGCCGTCGGGGTGGTGCCACTCGCCGACCGTTTCGGTGCTGATCGCTTGCGCGGCCTCGACGGCAGATCTCAGCACGCCATGAGTCGAGGGGCACAATGGACAGGTAACCTCGAAGAGGGTACTGCGCACACTGTCCTCGGCCCGGGCAGCGATCAGTGCCTGAACATAATCTGGGTGAGCGTTAGTCTCCTCGGCGGCCAGGAAGCGCGTGCCCATCCGTGCTCCCGCGGCCCCGGCGGCAAGGACGCCGGCCAGCGCGCGCGCGTTGCCGATGCCTCCAGCTGCCAGTACCGGTACTTTGACCGCGTCGACAATCTGCGCCAGTAGTTGGAGCACGCCGAGCTTACCCCGGATGTGTCCGCCCGCCTCGATCCCCTGGGCGATGATAAAATCGCAGCCCGCCTTCTCGGCGGCGACGGCCTCCTCCAGTGAGCCCACTTGCCAGCTGGCCAGAGCCCCGCCCTTATGGGCGAGGCGCACCAACTCGGCGTCGGGAAACCCCCAGAAGAAGTCGATGACGCGCGCCCCACGGGTCGCCGCCTGGACCGCTTCCGGCTGGACTAATGGGATCAGGAAGTTCGCGCCATACGGCTTGCGGGTATGGCGTCTGACCTCGTCCAGTCTGGCCTCCACTGCCTCAGGTGTCAGCCCAGCGACGGTGGTGACGCCGAGGCCGCCAGCCTCAGACACCGCTGCTGCCAGCTTGGGTCCGCCGACCGTGCCCATGCCGGCCAGCTGGATCGGGGCTTCCACGCCGACCAGTTTTGTGAAGGCGGTCCTCAACATGGCTGCAGTCTCCTTCTGAAGCGCAATGTCAAGCGCGTCGAGGTCGCTGACGCAGAGGGGGTCTACTTGGAGTGTTTGTCGGCGACCTTGGAGGCGCCGTAGGCGTCGGGCTTGGTGACCGCCAGATAGCCTGAGCCGGTCACCATGCCGACTACTTCGCGGATAATGCGCTTTGTGTCCCCGTTGGGCCCGACGTCCAGGTGGATTTCCACCGGCAGTTCGGAGTGTCCGTTCCGCGCCAGTTCAGCGCTGAGCAGTCCCGCGGTTTCCAGACTCAGCGAGGTTTCGAAGAGGATCCGCTGGCGGAGGCTCTCCATCTTTCGGTTGAGCAACTTGCGGTAGAAGTAGCGGCCGCCGTGCCCGACCCGGTGCACGATGACGGCGGTCACAAAGCAGGTTTTATCGCTGAGGAGCGAGTCGGTTCCGATGATGAGGTGGTAGTGCTGATCGGAATCCTCGCTCATGTACTCAACGAGCCGATCAAACATCGCTTGAAAGCTCAGTTTGCCGTATGTCGGACTGTTGAAATCCATGCTCTAGACGCCCTTATGGTCAGTATACACCGCGGCAATTCATCGCCGCAATTCACCCCAATCCGTCCGGGCAACTGACCGAGTTCCTAGTTAATGAACTTTAGACATGATGGAACCGTTGGTGAGCCATCGGGTGGCGCGTACCACGATCCCTTGTGTTCTAAATGGCGGCAAGCCTACAAAGGATCCCGCTCCCCGGCTCGTGGTCCGTCACATCTCCCGGCGTCCTTCGAGAGCTTTCGCGAGGGTCACTTCATCGGCGTACTCTAAGTCGCCGCCCACCGGCAGGCCGTGGGCAATCCGCGTAACTTTGACACCCAGCGGTTTGAGGATCCGGGCGAGGTAGATCGCCGTGGCCTCTCCTTCGACCCGGGGGTTCGTCGCGACGATGACCTCACTAACCTCCCCCGACTCGACACGGTGAAGCAGTTCGGCGATCTTCAGCTCATCCGGTCCGATGCCGTCCAACGGCGAGATCGCGCCGTGGAGCACGTGGTAGAGTCCGCGGTATTCGCGCGTGCGCTCCATGGCGAAGACATCGCGCGGATCCTCGACGACGCAGATGATGCTGCGGGTGCGGGTGGTGCTGGAGCAGATTGCGCATGGGTCGACGTCGGTGAGCTGGAAACAGATGCTGCAATAGTGGAGCTGGGCTTTGGCATCGAGGATAGCCTGGCTGAGACGTTCAGCGTCTTCTTTCGGCAGGCGCAGGATATAGAACGCGAGTCGCTGGGCGGTTTTCGGCCCCACCGTGGGCATCTTCGACAGTTCTTCGATCAAACGGGCCATCGGGTCGGCATACATCGCCGACGCGGCAGTCCGGATAGGATACCCCGATCCCGCCATCTCGGTCAAATCAGGCCCGGCGGGAGCGGCAACCCTCCAGTGAGCGCCCGCATGCGGTCTTCGAACCGCTGCTTCGCCGCGCGCTGGGCTTCCCGCACCGCGGCGACGATGAGATCTTGGAGCATGCCCACATCGGAGGGATCCACGATCGAGGGATCCACGGTGATCTCCAACAGTTCCCCCTGCCCGTTGGCGACGGCCCGTACGACGTTGCCGCCGGCGGTCGCCTCCACACGCTCGGTGCGCAGTTCCTCTTGCATCCGGGCCATGTCGTGCTGCAACTTCTGCATTTGCTTCATCATCTTGCCGACATCACGCATTAGACACCCCGGGGGATCACCACACGTCTTCTATCTCTAGCGGTGAGGGACCCGCTCGCATTCCCTAAACGGGGAGGTCATTCCAGGTGTTTGACTTCCAGGATCTGTCCGCCGAACAGCTGGGCTGTTTTTGTGACGAAGGAGTCGCCGTCGATGGGTGCTGTGGAGATGGCCGGGGTGGGGCCCTCGTGAATCATGCACTGCAGATGTAGACGGTGCTGCAAGACCCGTTCAACCGCATCTTCTACGACGGTGCGGTTTTCGGGACGGTGCAGGTTTTCCACGTGGAAGTTGTACCCGGGACGCAGACCGACGACGAGTGTCGACGCCTCGACCCGTAGGGGGATGCCCTCGATGATGAGGGCGTGGCAGAACATCTTCGTGCGCTTGATTTCTTCTAAGACCCGTCCCCACTGGCGGCGCACGTCCTCAACGCCAATATCCGGTCTATGCGCAGGCACGGCCGACAGGGGCGCGTCTGCGGGAGCGGCCACCGGGACCTCTGCCTTGCTGTCCGCTGGGCCCGCCGGACGTGATGGGGTGGCTTTGCGCTGCGGGGTCTCGGGGGCGCGTGGTGGCGCGGATGGTTTCTGGTCCGTCGGGGGGGCCTGAGTCGGAGGGCTTCCTGCGCGTTGCTCGAGGGATTGGACGCGGGCCAGCAAGCCTTCCAGGGACGGATCCATGTCCGGGCGGCATAGGCGGATCAACGCGATTTCCAGCAGCAGCCGGGGCTGCGGGCTGAAGCGCGCCTCGCTTTCGGTGGCGGATAGGATGTTGAGGGTGCGCAGGATGTTTTCGGTCGTGGTCCGCTCCGCCTGCGCGGTCAGTGTGGCCAGCCGGCTCGCGGTAGTATCGAGGAGATCCGCATCGCGGGCCCCGGTGGTGACGACGAGCAGGTCGCGGAAGTGATCAATGAGAGTCCGCGTCACCTGGCGCACATCTTTGCCTTCATCCACGACCTTGCTGACCAACGCTAAGCACTCGCCGACCTGACGGGCGAAGATGGCGTCGGCAAATTGCCGCGCCGTCTGTTCCTCGACGATGCCTAACACGGACACGACGTCGGCGGCCATGATCGGGCCGGACGCGAACGAGATCAACTGGTCCAAAATGGACTCCGCGTCTCGCACCGAGCCATCCGCGCTCCCTGCGATGAGAGCGAGGGCGGGCTCCTCAACGGTAATCCCCTCGACCTGCGCGATGTGGTGCAGGCGGGTGACGATCTCCTTCTGCGAGACGCGGCGGAAGTCAAAGCGCTGACAACGGGACAGGATCGTCGCGGGCAGGCGATGGGGCTCCGTAGTCACCAGCACGAGAACGGCGTGCTCGGGGGGTTCTTCCAGCGTCTTCAAGAGCGCGTTTGCCGCCTCGGTCGTCAACATGTGGGCTTCGTCGATGATGTAGACCTTGTAGCGCCCTTCTGTCGGGGCCAGCCGGATGCGATCCCGCAACTCGCGGATTTCCTCGATGCCGCGGTTGCTGGCGGCGTCGATCTCAATGACGTCGACCGAGTACCCGCCATTGATGGCCTGGCAGTTCAGGCAGGTGTTGTCCGGCGTGGGCGTGGGGCCCTGCACGCAGTTGAGGCATTTGGCTAAGATCCGCGCAGTTGTTGTCTTCCCCGTCCCGCGATGACCCGCAAACAAATACGCGTGCACGACGCGGTTGGTGCGGATCGCGTTCTGCAAAGTGCGCGTGACGCGCTCCTGCCCGATGAGCTCGTCAAACGACTTAGGGCGCCACTTGCGGTAGACCGAGACGTGGGACATCGACAACCTCAGATGCAGGACTTCACTTGCAAAGTTCGCCGGGGTGTGTGCATCTCCTTTGCAACGTGCACACACGGTCTACGCGCGTGTTCGTCTCTCACACGCGGCATGACCTGGTGTGATGTTCGTCTCGTCGCGACTGCGTCGCTGTGGGTCGGTCAGGATGGGTTCGAGGACCCACGCTCGCCTCAACGAAATGCATGTAGGTCATGATTCCGCTCGCCAGCCCGTGGGGCCCGTCCTCTCCGCTAGACCAAGTGTCGATCGGTCTCCTCATCTTCATCGTCGCGTCGCTCGCGGCGGCGATCTGGGTGTGGCGCGACATCCGCATCCGCTTTCCGCGCCGTCATGAGGAGACCTGGGCGTGGTTGTGGGAAGCCCTCCTGGTGGGCGGTACCCTCGTGGCCCTGCCGATTTTTCTGCCTATGTACCTGATCGGCGCGCGACCGGTCGGGGCCGTCACCGCGTGTCCCTCGTGCGGGCGGGGGACGCTCAGTCATCGCGCCACCTGTTTGCACTGCGGGCACCCGATTGCGTTCGAGGCGCCTCCGGCGTCGTGGGGGCTGGGCGAAGTGGTAGGTGTGGTGATCGCCATCACGGTGTCCCTCCGCGTTATCGCGGAAGCGGCCGGGCTCAATGACATGCCGCCGTTTACCGTGCTGACGGTCATTGGGGTGGCCCAGAACGCGTTGTTTGTGCTGTTGGTGGTGTATATCGTTCGGTGGCGATACCATAAGCCGCTGGCCGCCATCGGCCTCACTGCACAGCGTTGGCCGTGGTGGAGTGCCGTGGGGGTAATCGCGGGCGCGGTGATGATTCCGGTGAGCGTCGCCTCGGAGCGCGTAGCGACTCTGGTAATCGGGTCCTTTATCGGGACCGCCCGGGCGGAGGCGATTGCGGCGAACGAGAGCGCGAATGATATCCTCGCCAACGTCTTGCGCACGCCGCGCAGTTCGGTGGAAGTTGTCTGGTTGTTGGTCCTCCTGTGCGTGCTCGTGCCGATCGGCGAGGAAGTGTTCTTCCGAGGGTTCATCTACGGTACGTTGCGGCGCTGGGGAGGGGTGTGGGCGGTGACCCTCTCGAGCCTGCTGTTTGCCGCCGTGCACCTGCAGGTCGTGCATTTTTTGCCGATCCTGGTGCTGGGTGTCGTGCTTGCGGTGCTGTATCAGCGCACAGGATCCCTGGTCGCGAGCATAGCGGTGCACGGCGTGAACAACCTCATCGCTGCCCTGGCCTCCCTCTATAACTGGAACATTTAGTCCCGGATTTTCGTGTTCGTGAAACTGCCAAAACCAGGCCGGCAAGTCCTTCCGCTGGAAGCGCTTCAGGGCTAAGATGGAGGTTGCGACTAATTTCTAGACATGGGAGAGGGAAACGTGAAAATGAACCCCGTTGTCCACTTTGAAATGCCGGCAGTCGACAGCAAACGTATGGCCGACTTTTACACCCGTGCGTTCGGTTGGCAAACCAAACAGATGGGTCCCGAGATGGGAAACTATGTCGTGGTCACAACGACGGAACTCAGTGCGAATCAGCTCCCCCAGGAGCCCGGCCGGATCAATGGAGGCTTTTTCACGAAGACCAAGGAGAACCAACACCCGTCGGTGGTCATCGCCGTCGACGACATCAAGAAAGCGATGAAAAAAGTCGAAGAGGCGGGCGGCAAAGTACTTGGTGGTTCGCGTGGACACGGAGAACCTGATGACATTCCTGGCGTCGGACTCTACGCGTCATTTGTGGATAGCGAAGGCAACAGGGTTTCCTTGTTGCAGCCCGCGCCCAGAATGGACGTTCGTCCGGGCAGATAACGCAGCGGGGTGGCACACAGAAAGGTCAAAAGCTGGCCAAGCGCCCGGGTATGCGATCATTTCAGTGACGAGTATCATGAAACCACGGATCAGCGTAATCACGTTAGGCGTCGATGATCTGGAGAGGTCTCTTGCCTTTTACCGTGACGGGCTGGGTTTGCCGACGAAAGGGATCATCGGCACAGAATTTGAGGATGGCGCGGTCGTCTTCTTCGACATGAACGAGGATCTAATACTAGCTCTCTATCCGAGGTCTGCGCTAGCGAAGGATGCAAAAATTCAAGTGAGCCCCCCGAGCCCGTCACAGCTCACGATCGGGCAGCTCGTCCGATCCAAAAAGGAAGTCGACGCGATCATGCAGCAGGCGGAAAGAGCAGGCGCACACGTGACCGACCCTGCGCGCGACCGTTTTTGGGGTGGGTATTCCGGATACTTTCAGGATCTCGACGGCCACCTGTGGGAAATCGTTTGGAATCCTTCGGTGGAAGTTAAGGACTAGGGGACGCCACTACCACTCGTCGCGCACCGCTCTTTATCTTCGGCGCCGCGCTCCGTCTCACCGGTAAAGTCGGCCACGACGCAATTTTCATTGCAACAGACCACCCAAGTCTAGGTCAGACTGCGTCCTTCTCGCCCCGTAGTACAATTCAAGTGGCCGTGCTAGGTGGGGAGCTAGCGGTTCCCTGTACCCGCAATCCGCTATAGCGGGGCTGAATTCCCGTCCGAGGCACCGTCGTGCAGTCTCCGGCCGGTGTGCGC
>Ga0099829_10000567_pt1 | contig 19575 bp, 12 predicted proteins | sample CZO8metaG_3_FD_79336 | JGI IMG/M metagenome (GOLD analysis project Ga0099829, IMG submission 79336) | Vadose zone soil microbial communities from the Eel River Critical Zone Observatory, Northern California, USA - CZOApr15con2H2.8 metaG | ecosystem: Environmental > Terrestrial > Soil > Vadose...
CAATGTCTCCCAGCCGGGCGTTTATCTTGTTTTTCCTTTTGAGAACGCGGGAGCCTCACCGCGGCTGGACTGGCTCGGGGAAGGGTTGGAGGAATTGACCATCCAGCGCCTTTCAGCTGTGGGGCAGCAGGTGTATTCCCACGCGGGCCTGACGGGTGAACTGGAGCGCGCGGGCCTCTCTCCTTCGACCAAATTAAGCCGCGCTTCGATGCTCCGCATCGCGCAGGACCTGGACGCGGATTTCGTGGTATTCGGGAGTTTTTCGTCAAGCGGCCAATCACTCACAGTGCAATCGCGAATTCTCCGCGTGAGCCCGACGGCACTGCTGGCACCCGTCCGGGAATCGGGACCTTTGGAATCGCTGATGGAACTGCATACGCGCGTGGTGTGGCGGCTGCTCTCCGCGAACAATCATGCTTACTCGCGGAGCCTGGAGCAGTTCTCGAAGGCGCAGCGGCCGCTGCGTCTGGATGCCTTCGAACACTACACGCGCGGGCTTTTGGCGAACGAAGACGAACCCAGGATTCGCGAGCTGCATGAGGCCGCGCGGCTCGAGCCCGACTGGCCGGAACCGAATTTCGCCCTGGGAGAAGCGTATTACGGCAGGAAGGATTACAACGCGGCGCTGGCGTGGTACGCGAAGGTTCCGAAATCACACGACCGCTACGTGGAAGCAGCGTTCGCGATGGGCGTTTGCCGGTTGCAGCTCGATCAGCCGGACCGCGCCGAGGAACTGTTCGTCTCGCTGCAAGAGGCTTTGCGGAAGAACCTGGTGTCCGGAGCGGACCTTCCTGAAACTCTAAATAACCTGGCGCTGGCCCGGGCACGCCAGGGCAAAGCACCGGCGGCGCAGGCGGACCTCCGCCGCGCCATGGATCTCGATCCTGACGAGGACGATTACCCATTCAATCTGGGTGTGCTGGCACTGCGCGGGAATGATTTTCCTGCGGCAGCCGGATTCTTCCAGGAAGCTGCCGAGCGGGCGCCGGATAACGCCGAAAACCGGGCCCTCATGATCTATGCGCTGGAGAAAGCGGGAAAGAAGGCGGAAGCGGACCAAGGGCGCGAATCAGCGGCCGAAGCGCTGGGCCCGAACGCATTGCCCGCGATTAAACTCGATGAAAAAGGCGATGCGCTCTCGCGTCTGGAGCGCCTCAGCATGCAACTGGACACCACGGCTTTGCGATTGGAGATAAAGTTGCCAGACTCTTCCGGAAGCGAGGGAGCGGCGGTGGTGAATTCTGCGGACACGCCGACTGCGCATTTGCGCCATGGACGCCAGGAGCTTTCCGCGGGACGAGTGGACGCGGCGGAAGTCGAATTTCGCGCTATCCTGGCCGCTGATCCGGGCAGCCCGGCGGCGCACAGCGGCCTTGCCGAGATTTACCGCCGGCGTGGAAAGCTGGACGACGCGGTGAAAGAGATTCAAGCTTCCCTGCAGACGCGAGATTCGGCAGTGGTGCGCACTACGCTTGCGCGCGTATACCTGGAACAGAAAAAAACGGATTTGGCGCGCGCAGAAGCGGAACGCGCCCTCAAGCTGGCTCCCAATTATTCGGAGGCGAAGCAATTGCTTGAGCATCTGCAGAAGCAGAAGCCTCCGGGAGGTGCTCAATGAGAGCAAGTGGCGTGATCCCGCAGATATTTTCGCCGCGAATTTTACGAGCATCCGGCCGGCTGTTTCTAGGTGCGCTTTGCATCTCTGCGGTAGTTTTGCTTTTGCCTCACGCGACCGCGGACGAGCATCCGGCCAGCTCCCTCGTTCTGCAGCTCAACCTGGATCGAGAAGTGGAACCGGTGCTGGCAACGTACATCGACGAAGGGCTTGCGGATGCCGCTCGCCGTCATGCCGCTTTAGTGCTCATCACCATGGATACGCCGGGGGGACTGAGTGACTCGATGAAGGACATCATTCAGCACATTCTGGCCTCGCCGGTGCCCGTAGCGGTGTATGTCTCGCCAACGGGGGCGCGCGGCGCCTCCGCCGGATTCTTTATTTTGCTTTCGGCAGACATTGCGGCAATGGCTCCCGGCACGCACACTGGAGCCGCGTCTCCGATTCTTGCAATCGGCGGCTTTCAGATGCAGGTCGATGAAACGATGCGCAGAAAAATCATGAACGACGCGACAGCATTCCTGCGCAGCTATACGGAAAAACGCGGACGTAATCCGTCGCTAGCGGAAACCGCGGTGACGGATGCGAAGGCTTTCACAGAAAGAGAAGCGTTGCAGGGCAAACTCGTCGATCTGGTCGCGGCATCACCGGAAGATCTGCTGCATCAGCTCAGCGGGAGAGCCATCACGCGATTTGACGGCACGCGGCTGACGCTGTCGCTACCCAGTCCGGTGCTGAGCCAGTTCGAACTTTCTGCGCGCCAGAAGTTTCTCGCGCGCATCGTCGAGCCGGACGTATTTTTCGTGCTGTTGATCGTCGGCGTTCTCGGCTTGTATACCGAATTCACGCATCCGGGCGTGATCGCGCCCGGGGTGATCGGGGGTATCTGCGCGGTTCTGGCGCTCTATGCCATGCACATCCTTCCGGTGAATTTTGCAGGCGTGCTGCTGATCTTGCTGGCGCTGGCGCTTTTCATTCTGGAAGCAAAATTTGCGAGCCACGGTATTCTTGGCGTGGGCGGCATCATTGCCATGATGCTTGGCGCGATGTTCTTGATCCGCTCGCCGCTCACGACAGGAGGTGTCAGTCTGGGCGTGGCGGTGGCTGCGACGATTCCGTTCGCGGTCATAACGGTTTTTCTGATGCGCCTGGTGCTGCGCTCGCGGACTTGGAAAACGACTACGGGAAGGGAAGAACTCGTTGGCGCGCAGGGGGTTTCTGTTTCTTCGCTGGCTGCGGGTGCAGAAGGAATGATTCGCGTTCATGGAGAGCTGTGGCGAGCCGTTTCTGATCGTGCCGTGCCGGAGGGAAGACCGGTGCGCGTGGTGAGAGTCGAAGGATTGAAGCTCAACGTCGAGCCGGCGGAAGCATCCGCGCCGGAAAACAAGTAGAATTCGTCCACGTTCAGGAGGGCAAAAATGGAGATTGGTCTGGTTGGGACGGCATTGATCGTTGGTGTTTTTTTGATCTGGTTCTGGAATTCGTTGTACATCATTAAAGAATGGGAACGCGGTGTCGTGCTGCGTCTGGGCCGATTGTTGCCGGAGGCCAAAGGGGCGGGGCTGAGACTGGTTTTCTGGCCGATCGAGGCGCTTTATCGCATCAATTTGCGGCTCGAAACTCTGGATGTTCCGCCGCAAGACATCATCACGCGCGATAACGTCTCCGTGAAAGTCAATGCCGTTTGTTACTTTCGAGTCGTGGATGCCAATCTCGCGATGTCCCAGGTGCAGAACTATCAATACGCGACCTCGCAGCTCGCGCAGACCACGCTCCGCAGCATCGTGGGCCAGTTCGAGCTCGACGAAATTCTCTCGCAGCGCGATAAGGTGAATGCCAAGCTGCAAATCATCCTCGATACGGACACCGAGCCTTGGGGCATCAAAGTGTCCAAGGTGGAAGTGAAGCAGGTTGACATTCCGGAGCAGATGCAGCGCGCCATCGCGAAGCAGGCGGAAGCCGAACGCGAGCGACGCGCTAAAGTCATTCATGCGCAAGGTGAATTCGAAGCTTCGCAAAAACTTGCAGACGCCGCCAAGGTTCTCGAAACACAGTCGTCTGCTATCCAGCTCCGCTACCTCCAGACACTCACGGAGATAGGTGTCGAGAAGAACACAACGATTGTTTTCCCCCTGCCCATCGATATCATTAATAGCTGGGTACAAGCGTTAGGGGGGAAGTCAAAGTAAGAATGCCTTCTGGGGGAAAACGCGGGGGCGCCCGAGAGCGCGTCCTCGAAGGACGGCATGTCATCGGTTTATTTATGCTGATGCTGCTGTTTTCGGGCGTGTTCTTCACGCTAGGTTACGTCATGGGGCGTAACCAGTACGATGGGCAGGTGCGCGCTGCCACGAATCCGCGAGGCTCCTCCGAGGCAGCGATCTCTCCGAGAAACGATGTTGCTCAGAAACATTCGAATAAGAGTTCATCGGCGGAGAAGACGCCTGACACGGCGCCGCCGTCCAGCTCGGATTGGGAGTTTTACCACGCCGGAGATTCCAGCAAAACAGAAGATCACTTGAAGCCGGCGGCCGCGACAGCGGCGACAAAAACCGCGCCGGCCATCGGGAAAGGCGGCGCAGCGAAGACTTCCAACGAGCTGCCGAGAACAAATCTGAACACACGGCCCATTCCGGGCGGTTCGTACATCTTGCAGGTCGCTGCGTCGCGGAAAGAATCCGAAGCGATGGCGCTCGCCGCCAACTTGCAGAAGAGAAAATTCCCGGCGTTCGTTCTGTCGCCCCAAGGGGATAAGTATTATCGCGTGCAGGTGGGACCCTACACCGAGCAGAAAGCCGCAGAAAACGCCAGGAAAGGCTTGTTGACGGCCGGCTTCAAGGCCATCGTAAAACACTGATGCCCGGCCGCGCCTGGCTCGCCTTGCTCCGTCCCCATCCAGAAAAAGAAATGCCGGATTGGCTGCGGCTTTTCCTCGGTGCCATCTCGGGCGCCGCGCTTTCCTTGTCCTTCACAGGTTTTTATGTCAGCGTTTGCTCGTGGGTCTGCGTTGGAATCCTGCTGATTATTGTGTTCGAAGCGCGGCCGCGCGTCGCATTCGGCTGCGGCTTTCTTCACGCCCTGCTGTTTGTCTTTACTTCCGTGCCGTGGATTGCGGAGGTGCTGAGCGTGCACGGAGGCCTCTCGCGAGCAGGCGGGTGGGGCGTTCTGCTGCTTATTGCCAGCGCCTGGGGTATATTGACCGGAACGTTTGCGTGGATCGTGAACCGGTTGTCCCGGCGCAGCGTGATCCTCGCGTGCTTTGGCGCGCCGTTTCTGTGGGTGACGTTCGAATTTGTGCGCGCGCATCTTCCGGAAATCAGTTTTCCCTGGAATCTGCTTGGGTATCCGGCATCGGACAATCTGGGATTGATCCAGGTCACCTCGATTACGGGGATTTACGGGCTTTCTTTTCTGGTCATGGCTGGCAATGCGCTGCTGGCCTGGGCCGAGGCCGCACCAGCGCCACATCTGAAGAGCCGGCTGACGATATTGGCCTTTGCAGCAGGCCTGCTTCTGGCCGTCATGCTCGCTGTCCCACGACTCGTTCCCGTCCCGCCATCCGCGCATATGGCCCGGGCGGTACAGCTGAATTTTCCTGAGGCGCCCTCGTACGAAGCGAACTGGTTCGCGGCGCATGCGAATGACCTCGAACAAGTCCAACGCTTGAGCCTCACGCCCACTGGCAATCATCCCGATCTGCTAGTGTGGCCGGAAGCCCCGGCGCCTTTTTCGTTCCAGGACACGCAATTTGCGAAGCTGGCATCGATCCTGGCGATTCAATTTCAGCGCCCATTCGTTGTAGGGGTGATCGAGTGGAAGCCGCTCGTCGATTCCACGGGGCAGGCGGCTCGAACGCGTTTCGCGCCATACAACAGCGCTCTGATGTTCGACGCGCAGGGCCAGCGCGTCTTTTCTTACGACAAAATTCATCTTGTTCCATTTGGCGAATACGAGCCATTTCCACTGATTCATCGCGTGGTGAGCAGCGTCTCCAGCGAAGTGGGCGGCTTTCGAAAGGGCACGAGCTATTCCGTTGCACGTCTCCCCGATGGCCATTCTTTCGCCGTGTTCATTTGCTACGAGGCGATTTATCCGGGAGAAGTGCGCCGCTTTGCCGCCAACGGCGCGCAGCTTTTCTTGAACATTTCGAATGACGGCTGGTTTGGCCGCTCAGCCGCGGCGGAGCAGCATCTCCGGGTGGCGCGCGTTCGCGCGGTCGAAAACCACCGCTGGATCGTTCGCGTCACAAACAGCGGGATCACCGCGTCGGTCGACCCCTATGGCCGCATTTTCCGGGCCTTGCCGAGGGATGTCCGCGCTTCCGTGGATTTGCCTTTCGACTTTCGAACGGAGACGACGTCCTACACGCGCTTCGGCGATTGGTTCGCCTGGCTCTGCGTCCTTGTTTCGGCTATTCTGTTGCTGATGAGCTGGAAGCAAGAGAAATAAATGAGGCAGATGAGGTAAAGAAAGCAGAGGGGAAACTTCTGCTAGGACTGGCGATACGAATGATTCTCGAAGACCTGCAACACCGCTACGAAAGCCTGAAGCCCCGCATCACCCTTGTCCGGAGCTATCTTTGACGCCGCGCACCACCAGGAGCGCCTGAAGAGCTTCGAAGCGCGCACCTCTGACCCGAATTTTTGGAGCAATCCGGAAGCCGCACAATCCGTGCTGCGCGACCGCAAACGCTCCGAAGAGCAGATTGCCGCCGATGCGAAACTCGCTGCGCTTTCGGGCGACATCGAGACGTACATCAATCTTGCGCAAGAGGAAACCAACGCCGAACAGCGCAACGATCTGCTGAAGGAGCTCGACCGCGAACTGACTACGGCGGAAAATTACGTCGCCGAGCTGGAAACGCGTACGCTTCTGTCCGGGGAAACCGATCACCTCAACGCCATCATGACCATCAAGCCGGGTGCCGGCGGCACCGAGTCGCAGGACTGGGCTTCGATACTGCTGCGCATGTATCTCCGGTGGGCGGAGCGCAAGGGGATGACCGCGAACGTCCTCGACGAGACGCCGGGGGAAGAGGCGGGCCTAAAATCCGCGACGGTCCAATTTGCCGGGGAGAACGCATACGGTTTGCTTGCGGGCGAGACCGGTGTGCATCGCCTGGTCCGGATTTCTCCGTTCGACCAGGCGGCGCGCAGGCACACGTCGTTTGCCTCTGTTTTTGTTATTCCGGAGATTGACGACCGAATCGAGGTCAATATTCGCCCCGAGGACCTCAAGCTGGACACGTTCCGTTCAGGCGGCAAGGGCGGACAAAACGTCAACAAGGTGGAAACCGCGGTGCGCATCACGCACCTCCCGACGGGGATCGTCGTCGGCTGCCAGGCGGAACGCAGCCAGCACAAAAACCGCGAGCTCGCCATGAAAATGCTTCGCTCGCGCCTCTACGACCTGGAAATCCAAAAACGCCAGGCGCATACCGACAAGCTCGACGAAAGCAAGATGGACATATCCTTCGGCAGCCAGATTCGCTCCTACGTGATGCAACCCTACCGGCTGATCAAGGACCATCGCACGAAGTTTGAAGTGGGCGACGTCGATCGCGTCCTGGACGGCGACTTGGACCCCTTTATCCGCAACTACCTTTTGGCCAAGAGAATGAAGACGCTGGGCTTGCCGGTCTCGGCCGGTCCGGATGACGACGCGGACGCTGCCTAGTAACTCCCAAAAGAAGCAGATGCTTTCCATTCAGGTCTCAATTCTGACCATTCACCTTGCCTCTAACGCATTTGAATTCAATGCGTTGACTCTCGACTTCTCGAGTGTTAGCTTTGGAACGATACGAGAAGACCGTAACAGCGTGGGGGTGTATAGTTGTGGCTTGCTGCCCCCAAACCACGAAGGAGAACTTGTTTTGAGCGAAGCCTTGCGCAACTTTCTGTTTACTTCTGAGTCCGTCACCGAGGGCCACCCCGACAAAATTGCCGACCAGATATCTGACGCAGTTCTCGATGAAGTGATGAGGCAGGACCCTAAGGGGCGCGTGGCCTGCGAGACGCTGGTCACCACCGGCCTTGCAGTGATCGCCGGGGAAATCACTACGAGCGCGACGGTGGATTACGACTCGCTTGTCCGCCAGACCATTCGTGGCGTCGGCTACGACCGCGCCAAGTTCGGCTACGACGGCGACACTTGCGCCGTCATGTGCACGGTGAAGCGGCAGTCTCCGGACATCGCCATGGGCGTCGATACTGGTGGCGCGGGCGACCAAGGCCTGATGTTCGGCTTCGCATGCGATGAAACCGAAGAGTTGATGCCCATGCCCATCCAACTCGCCCACCGCCTCACGCAGCGCCTCGCCGAAGTTCGCAAGTCCAATAAAGTTGATTTCCTTCGCCCCGACGGCAAGTCCCAGGTCACTATCGAATACCGGGATGGCCGGCCCGCACGCGTGGATTGCGTCGTGGTTTCCACGCAGCATAGCGAAAAAGTTTCCAATAGCGATCTCCGCGACGCCGTCATGGAACACGTCATTCGGCCGATCATCCCCGCTTCCATGCTCGATGCCAAGACCAAGACCCATATCAACCCTACTGGGCGCTTTGTGATCGGAGGCCCGATGGGAGATGCCGGTTTGACAGGCCGCAAGATTATCGTGGACAGCTACGGCGGATACAGCCGTCACGGTGGCGGGGCGTTTTCCGGCAAGGATCCCTCGAAGGTGGATCGCTCCGCTTGTTACATGGCGCGATACATTGCAAAGAACATGGTCGCGGCAGGCCTTGCTCGCAAAGCGGAAGTGCAACTGGCGTATGCCATCGGAGTCGCTGAGCCGGTTTCGGTGATGGCCGAGACTTTCGGCACGGCCATGGTTTCCGAAGAAAAAATCACCGCGCTCATCCGCGAGTATTTTGCGTTGACGCCCAAGGGCATCATCGAAGCTCTGGATCTCCGCCGGCCAATCTACAAACCTACCGCTGCCTACGGTCACTTCGGCCGCAGCGGCCCCGGATTCACCTGGGAGCGTACTGATCGTGCAGATGCTTTGCGCAAGGCTGCCGGTTTGGACGCCGCGGCACCCGTGGAGGTCGCCGCTCGACGCTAGCGCTTTCGCGTAGCGCCGGCCTTTAATCTGGGGCCTGGGTTTCCTCTTCCGGCGCGAAGTCCTCCGCCGTGCGAAGTTTGAGACAAGGAGCTTGAGTGTGGCTACAGCTGAGCTGAAAAAAGGCGATGTGAAGGATATCGGGCTGGCAGACGCCGGCAAACGCAAGATCGAATGGGCCCATGGGCAGATGCCGGTGCTCGAATCGATCCGGAAGCGCTTTATCAAGGAGCAGCCGCTGAAGGGATTGCGCATCTCCGCGTGCCTGCATGTAACGAGCGAGACCGCGAACCTGATGATCACGCTGCGCGATGGCGGCGCCGACGCCGTGCTTTGCGCTTCGAATCCACTCTCCACACAGGATGAGGTCGCAGCTTCATTGAACCGCGATTACAACATCCCGACCTACGCCATCAAGGGAGAGGATAACGAAACGTATTATTCGCACTTGCGCGCGGCGCTCGAGCACAAACCGCAATTCACAATGGACGACGGCGCCGACCTCGTCACCATGCTTCTGACGAAGCGCTCCGATCTCGTTTCCAACGTCATCGCCGGCACTGAAGAGACCACCACGGGCGTCATCCGCCTCCGCGCGATGGCCAAGGACGGCACGCTCAAATACCCGATCATCGCCGTCAACGACGCGCAGACCAAGCACTTCTTCGACAATCGTTACGGCACGGGGCAATCCACGCTGGACGGAGTGATTCGCGCCACAAACCTGCTTCTTGCCGGCCTCAAGGTGGTCATTGCGGGATACGGCTGGTGCGGGCGCGGCGTGGCGATGCGCGCGAAAGGGCACGGTGCGGACGTAATCGTCACTGAAATCGATCCGGTGAAGGGCATCGAAGCGGCCATGGATGGTTTCCGCGTGATGCCCATGGCGGATGCCGCGAAGGAAGGCGATGTTTTCATCACCGTTACGGGAAACAAGAACGTAATTCGCGGCGAGCACTTCGAAGCCATGAAAAGCGGCGCAGTGGTTTGCAATTCCGGGCACTTCAACGTCGAGATTGACATTCCGGCGCTCGAGAAGATGTCTACCGGCAAGCGCGAAGTGAGGCCGCTGGTTCACGAATACTTATTGAAAGGCGGCCGAAAAGTCTATCTTCTGGGCGAAGGCCGATTGGTGAATCTTGCGACTGCCGATGGCCATCCCGCCGCTGTGATGGACATGAGCTTCGCCAACCAGTCGCTCTCCGCGGAGTACCTGCGCCAGAATCATAAGGATCTGAAACCGCAGGTCTACGTCGTTCCCGAGCATCTTGACAAGGAAATCGCCCGGCTCAAGCTGGATTCCATGGGGCACAAGCTCGACAAGCTCACCGCCGAGCAGGAGCACTACCTAGCTTCCTGGCAAGAAGGCACTTAATTCAGCGAGATAGACGTTTCTTGCTTCTTCCTCCCAGGGGCGCAGCGCGCTGCGTCCCTTTTTTCTTGTAAACTTAGTATGCTTTCGCTTGAACGGCCAATTATGTGGGATCTCTGCTCGCACGCCCTCGACATCGCCCGTCTCCGCGGCGCGACATACGCTGACGTTCGCGTCATGCACTTGCGCCAGCGCGACCTGACCACAAAAAATGGTCAGGTCGGCACGCTTGCGCAATCCGAATCGATCGGGCTGGGCATTCGCGTCCTAACGAACGGCACCTGGGGATTTGCCTCCACTGACCGTCTGACGCGTGAAGGCGTGGCCACCTGCGCTGCGCAGGCCGTCTCCATTGCCAAGGCATCTGCGCTCGCCAAGCGCGACGATGTCGTGCTGGCTCCCGAAGACGCCTACATCGATAGCTGGCAGAGCCCTTTCCGCAAGGACCCTTTCGAAATACCCCTCGAATCCCAGCTCGCTCTGCTTTTGGCGGCCGATTCTGAAATGCTTAAAAACAAAGGCGTGACGCTGACCGAAACCGGGATGCAATTCCGCAAGATCGATTCCTGGTTTGCCTCGAGCATCGGCTCGCGCATTCAGCAGCGAAAAGTGATCGGCGGTTGCGGCATAGCCGCAACTTCTTTCCAGGACGGCGAGATCCAAAAGCGCTCTTATCCCAACAGTTTTGGTGGCCAGCACGCCCTGGCAGGCTACGAGCTTGTCGAATCGCTCGACCTTCTAAAACACGCCTCGCGTGTCGGGGAAGAAGCGGCCGCATTGCATTCTGCCGCGCAATGCCCGGAAAAAACCGGCACGTTGATCCTGGGGAGCAGCCAGCTTGGCTTGCAGATTCACGAATCCATCGGCCATCCCATCGAGCTCGATCGCGTGCTCGGCCAGGAAGCCAATTTTGCCGGCACCAGCTTTCTGACGCTCGATCAGCTCAATAAGCTCCGCTATGCGTCAGATATCGTCAATGTTGTCGCCGACGCGCGGCTCGAGCATGGCCCCGGGCTAGGCACTTTTGCTTATGACGACGAGGGCGTCCCCGCGCAGCGCACCGACATCATCAAGGACGGCCAGTTTCGCGGGTATCTCTCGAACCGGGAAACCGCGCATCTTATCGGTTTGAAGCGCTCTTCCGGCACTATGCGCACGGAAAGCTGGAACCGGCTCCCCATCATTCGAATGACTAATGTGAGCCTGATGCCCGGGGCCTGGCCGTTCGACGATTTGATTGCGGACACGGATGACGGCGTCCTGATGGAAACCAACCGTTCCTGGTCGATCGACGACCGCCGGTATCAATTCCAATTTTCCACTGAAATCGGCTGGGAGATCAAAGGCGGCAAGCAAACGCGGATGCTGAAAAATCCCAGCTACAGCGGCATCACCACTGAATTCTGGAATTCGTGCGACGCCATCTGCAAGTTCGATCACTGGACGCTTTGGGGCACGCCTAACTGCGGGAAAGGCCAGCCCATGCAGACTATGGGCACCGGGCATGGCGCGGCAGCTTCGCGCTTTCGAAACGTCCGCATCGGCTCGGCGTTTTCGAAACAATGAAACCCAACCGCAAAACTTCTTCCCACCGGATGCCGGCCTTAAGGCTGGCATCCTCGACGCTGCTCCCCGAGCGCGGACTCCGCCGCATCATCGATACTGTCCTCCGCCTTGCGAAATCAACCGTTGGCGAAGAAACAGAAGTCCACATTGACGAAACCACAAGTGCTCTGACGCGCTTCGCGAACAATGCCATCCACCAAAACGTCGCCGAAAACGGCCTCACGGTTTCCGTTCGCACCGTCGTGGACGGCCGCACTGCCCGCGCGACCACCAATCGCATTGACGAAGACTCGCTCCGCGCCACGATCGAAGCATCGCTTTCGCTCGCTCACAGCCAGCCGGAAGATCCGCGGCTGCTCCCACTCCCGGGTAAACAACGCTATCGAAGCGTCAACCGCTTCGTAAAACAGACCGCCGCTGTCACGCCGGAAGACCGCGCGCGGGCCATCCGCCGTGCATGCGACCTCGCAGTCAAGAACGGACAGGTTGCCGCAGGAATGTTTTCGAGCGGTCAAAGCCAGTCGGCTATGGGCAGTTCGCGCGGCCTTTTCGCGGCCTATCGCGAGACCCACGCCGAATTTTCTATCACCATGCAGGAACATCCCGCCGCGAGCTGGGCTAAGGCCAACTCAGCCGATGTGCGCGCCTTCGATCCGCAAAAGCTGGCTGCTCGCGCGAGCGAGAAGGCCCATCTCGCCGTCAACGCGAGCGAGCTCTCTCCCGGCCGCTACACAGTTATCCTCGAACCCGCCGCCGTGCTCGATCTCGTCGGCTTCCTTTTCTACGACTTCGCCGCTACCGCGCTGCAAGACAAGCGCTCTTGCCTGAACGACCGCATGGGCACACAGCTTTTTGGCAAGAACATCACCATCATCGACGACGTCTACCATCCCCTCCAGCTAGGCGCACCTTTCGACGGCGAAGGAATCCCGCGTCGGAGCGTCCTTTTGGTCGATCGCGGCGTCCCCAAGAACCTCGTTTACGCCCGCAGCACCGCCAAGGCCGCGCACGAAAAACCCACCGGCCACGGCTTCGCTCTCCCCAATGAATACGGCGAAGCGCCCATGAATCTCGTTTTCTCCGGCGGCGATTCCTCGCTGGAGAAAATGGTCGCCTCAACCGCTCGCGGTCTCCTGGTCACGCGCCTTTGGTACATCCGCGAAGTGGACCCCTACGAAAAAGTCATGACTGGCATGACCCGCGACGGTCTCTTCCTTGTCGAAGGAGGGCGCGTCACGACCGCCGTGCGCAATTTTCGCTTCAACCAGTCCATCCTGGAAATGCTGCGCAACGTCGAACTGCTTGGGCCGGCGGTGCGCGCCACTGGTGAAGAGGCCTTCGAAATGGTCGTCCCGGCCATGAAAGTCCGCGATTTCCACTTCTCGGAAGTCACCAAGTTCTGATCTTCCGCTCCTTCGCCACTCTCGTTCTGCAAAACCGATGCATCGAATGCAAAATCTGCGTTGTACATCCGCGTGCCACCCGTTTAATAAACTGGTATGTACGAACGCCATGCGCGGCAGAAAGCCTGCCGGCGCCCGAATTGGGGCCACCCGGATCATGACGCCTGCGGAACGGGCTTTGTCGCTCGTCTCGGCGGGCCTCCCAGCCATGACATCGTCGAGATCGCTCTCACCGCCCTGGACCGGCTGACGCATCGAGGCGGGGTCGACGCAGACGGAGTCAGCGGGGATGGGGCAGGACTTCTAACCTCTCTCCCACAAGATTTTTTTCGCGCGCGCGCCCAGGAGCAGGGAATCGAGCTACCAGCGACCTTCGGCCTTGGTTTCGCTTTTCTGCCGGCGGCTGTGGCAGCTGACGCTCGTGCTGCCGTCGAATTTGCCGCCGACACCGAGCGCCTCCGGGTTTTGGGCTGGCGCCGCGTGCCCACGGAAACAAATTCTCTCGGCTGTCGTGCCCTGGAAACCATGCCAGAGATCTGGCAATTCTTTGTTGCGCCCTTTCATCCAACACGTGGTGCATCGCGATTCGAATGGCGTCTTGCGCTCCTGCGCAAGCGCGCCGAGTCGCTCCTTCCGCCGCAGTGCTACATCTGTTCGCTCTCGTCAACGACCGTGGTGTACAAGGGCCTGCTCACTCCGTGGCAATTTCCCCGGTTTTATCCGGACTTGCGCGATTCGTCCTTTGCAACGACCTTTGCCGTCTTTCACCAGCGCTATTCCACAAACACGCAGCCGTCCTGGCATCTCGCCCAACCGTTCCGCCACGTGGCGCATAACGGCGAAATCAACACCATCATCTCCAATCGCCGATGGCTGCGGGCCAAGGAGCGGGAGCTTCGCGCGCGCCTGACGGTGGGCCCCTGGTTCCGCCTCCTCGAGGAGGACGCCAGCGATTCCGCAAGTTTTGACAATGGATTCGAATTGAAGCTGCTCGAAGGTTTTTCCCCGGATGAGGCCATGCTCGCCATGGTTCCTCCGGCCTTTGAGAACGACCCGCTCATCTCGCGCGACGTCCGTGCGGCGCTCAACTCCTTATCGCAGCACACCGAGCCGTGGGACGGTCCCGCTGCGTTAGTTTTTTCTGATGGGCAGTTCGTTGGCGCAAAGCTGGACCGCAACGGCCTCCGGCCGCTGCGCTACACGCTGACGCACGATGGCCTGCTGATCGCAGGGTCAGAAGTTGGGCTGATCGATCTTGACGAATCCTGCGTCGCGGAACGCCAGCGCCTCGGCCCCGGCGAAATGATCCTCGCCGATCCCGCGACCGGCCTCTTCCTGCACTGGCGTGAGATCCTCAAGCGGCTGGCGATGCGTCAGTCGCGAGACGCGATTCCATCTTCGCGGCGGATTACTTCTTCCGTCGCTCTGGCTCCCGTTCTCGTCGATCAGCCCAAGCGCATTGCGTTCGCTGCCGGTTGGACGGAAGACCAATTCAAGATTCTCTTCTCCGCTCTGACTCGCGGCAAGGAAGCCGACTGGAGTATGGGCGACGACGCGCCGCCGGCGTTTCTTTCTTCCCTCCCTCGGACGCTGTGGGATTACTGCAAGCAGCGTTTCGCGCAAGTCACGAACCCGGCGATCGATCCTCTGCGTGAAACGCACGTCATGTCCCTGGACGTGCATCTCAAGGGCGGAAACACGCTTCCCAGTCCATTGATCAATGCTGGACAGCTTGCCGAATTGTCTGTGCTATTCGGCCCCGTCCATCGGATCGACATTACTTTTCCTGCCGCCATGGGAGTCTCGGGCGCCCGCTGCAGTTTTGCTCAGCTAGCTTCTACCCCTCTGAGTAGCGGCGTGCGTCCGGGGCTCCTCCTCCTTTCTGATCGCGGTATTGGTGCGCAAAACGCCGCGCTGCCCGCGCTTCTCGCCACCGCTGCGGTCTGGAAAGCCATGGTCCGCGAAGGCTTGTGGGATGTGCCGCTCGTCGTCGAATCAGCACAGGTCTTCGACACGCATCACTTGGCGCTGCTTCTTGCCGTGGGCGCCAGCGCCGTCGTTCCTTATCTTGCGGACGAGTTTGCCGAATCTATCGAACCCGGCGGCGCGGGTCTGATGCGCACGGCGATCAACGCCGGGCTGCGCAAAGTTCTCGCCCGCATGGGCGTTTCCACGCTCGCGAGCTATCGCAACAGCCAGCTCTTCGAAATCGTTGGCGTTTCCGAGGATCTTTGCGCGGAATTCTTCGAAGATGCCGCTGATTATCCAGGGTCGAAAACTCTAGACGATCTTTTTGCCGATTACCTGCGAATGCACCACGCGGCTTTCTCTTCCAAATCCGCCGATCTTCCCGACTCGGGTTTGTATCGCTTCCGCAAAGGAGCGGAACTCCACGCCACATCTCCCGAGGTCGTGCGCCGCATGCATGCTCATGTCCGAGCGCCCGAAGCGGGGAAGTATGCGGCTTTCGAAGAGCTGGCCGGTAACGAAAGCCCTATTTTCTTGCGCGATTTGCTGGAAACCGCATCGGACACGCCGATCCCGCTCGAAGAGGTGGAGCCCGCGACCGCCATTCTTCGCCGTTTCAGCACGCAAGCGATGTCTCTGGGCTCGCTCAGCCCGGAAGCGCACCGCACGCTGGCGCTGGCGATGAACATGCTCGGCGGCCGCAGCAACACCGGCGAAGGCGGCGAAGATCCAAATACTTACCGCTTTGAGCCCGCTGCCGCCAACAAAATCAAGCAAGTTGCTTCCGCGCGCTTCGGTGTCACCGCGGATTACCTCGTTCACGCCGAGGAACTTGAAATCAAAATCGCGCAGGGTTCCAAGCCCGGCGAAGGCGGCCAGCTCCCCGCGCGCAAAGTCACGGAATACATCGCGCGCATCCGCCACGCGACGCCGGGCACTCCGCTCATTTCGCCTCCGCCCCACCACGACATTTACAGCATTGAGGATCTTGCGCAGCTTATCCATGATCTCCGCGCGGTGAATCCGTGGGCGCGCGTCGGCGTGAAGCTCGTTTCCGGCTCCGGGGTCGGCATCATCGCGGCGGGCGTCGCCAAGGCCGGCGCGGACGTAATCACCGTCAGCGGCCATAACGGCGGGACCGGTTCTTCTCCCCTCACATCGATCAAGAACACAGGCCTGCCCTGGGAAATCGGCCTGCGGGAAACACACGATACACTCGTTCGCGCGGGGCTCCGTTCACGCGTCTCTCTACGCGTGGACGGCGGCCTGAAGTTTGCCCGGGACATCATCATCGCAGCCCTCCTGGGCGCCGACGAATTTGGTTTCGGCACTGCCGCGCTTCTCGCAGTCGGCTGCGTCATGGCGCGACAGTGTCATCTCAACACTTGCCCCGTTGGCATCGCTACGCAGGACGAAGCGCTCCGCACGCGCTTCAATGGAAAGCCGGAGATGGTGGTCGCCTACTTCCGTTCTCTAGCAGAAGAAGTTCGCCATCGCCTTGCCCAACTCGGCGCGCGTTCTCTGCGCGACCTCACCGGCTCGTGCGCCCGCCTGAATACGCGGCCCGGGGTGGCCCGGTTTTTAGCTCTTCCGCTCTCCCAGTCCGGTCCCGTCGCGCCTCAAGAGTCTCCCGCTCTGCGCCAGGATTCCAACCGATTCGGCGACTCAGCGGCAATGCCGACCGGGCCTCGGCCAATTCAAAACTCCGATCGAAGCGTCGGCGCCGGCTGGAGCGGCGAATTGATTCGGTGCGCCAAGCATCGCAGTGCGCTCCCCGGCGAAATTCTGCAGGAATTTCGCGGCTCTGCGGGGCAGAGTTTTGGCGCCTTTCTCGCTGAAGGAATCACTCTAAGGCTCGTGGGCGAAGCGAACGATTACGTCGGGAAAGGCTTGTCCGGCGGCACCATTGCCGTCTCCGCGGGAGCCGGAGCTTCTCGTCGCGGCGATGTGCTTGCCGGCAACACCGTTCTCTATGGTGCAACTTCCGGCCAGCTCTTCATCGCCGGACGCGCCGGCGAGCGTTTCGCGGTCAGAAACAGCGGGGCGCTGGCCGTCGTCGAGGGCGTCGGCCAGCATGGCTGCGAGTACATGACCGGCGGTGTCGTGCTCGTCCTCGGTCCTGTGGGGCTCAATTTTGGTTCCGGCATGACTGGCGGCCTTGCTTATGTTCTGCGCGGCGAGGCGGACGAAGTCTTGCACCGCGATTTTGTGGCGCTCGCCGAAATTGACGCACGCGAAGAGTCCTGGCTGCGCAGCGCCCTCGAAGAGCACTTGCACTTTGCGGCGAGCCCGCGCGCCGCTCGTCTGCTTTCGCGGCGCGGCTTGCTTCCTTTGCTTCGCGTCCAGCCTCTGCATTTCCAGGGCTCCCTTGAAGCCACCTGGGAGCCGCTGCTCGTTCGGATGAGGCCGCGCGGCGCGATTCTTGCCGTTTCACATAGTGCAACGCTTTCGCAGGCGTCTGCGACCGCATGAAAGGAGAATGAATCCGAGCCCTTCGGCCTGAACAATCCGTTATAATTCTCGCCGAGCTATCTGCCCATGGACTTCGACCAACTCGCCACTTTCGTCTACGTTGCCAAGCTCAAGAGTTTTTCTCGCGCCGGGCAGAAAGTTTTCCGTTCGCAATCGGCCGTCAGCGCGCAGATCCGCCAGCTCGAACAGGCCTACCGTGCCAAGCTCCTCGACCGCTCCGCCAAATCCGTCGAGCTGACGCCTGCCGGCGAGGTCCTGTTCGATTATGCCGAAAAACTTCTGCGTCTCCGTGATGAATCCATCCAGGTTGTCGCGGACCGCGGCGATGTCGTGCAAGGCCCCATAGTTTTTGGCGCCAACGAAGCCACCTGCCTCTATCTTCTGCCGGATATGTTTGCCGAATTTCAGCGCCGCTATCCTCTGGTTCACATCAGTATCTACCGCAACTTCAGCCACAAGATACTGCAGCGGGTGGAAGACGGCTCTGTCGACGTCGGTATCGTGACGCTCCCGATCAAGTCTCCGAATCTCAAGGTTCACCACATCTATAAAGACCGCCTGCGCTTCATGGTCAGCTCGCGCAACCCGCTGGCCCACCGCTCGAAGCTCACCCTCGAAGAAGTCGCCGCCCAGCCGCTCATTTTTCCCCGCACTGGCTACACGCGCCAGGTTCTGGACAAGCTATTTCGTCCGTATCGCGCGCGCATTCGCGTCGCGATGGAGCTTCCCAGCATCGGTATGATCAAGCGATTTGTTGGCGCTGACGCCGGCGTTTCCTTCATCAGCGAAAGTTTCGCGCGTGACCAGGTGAAAGCCGGTGAGGTGAAACTTCTGAACGTCGAAGGCGTCGATCTCTGGCGCGAGCTTGGCCTCGTCTACCGCCGCGACCGCAGCCTCCCGCGCGCCGCACAGGCCCTTATCGCCCTCATTCGCGAGCACCGCAAGTCCCCCGAAGCTCCCATCGCCGCCTCCGCTTGAAGGCTGATTCATCTGTGCTCCAGCCTCTTTCGTCGTCATTGGCGGTATTGCATTTTCTACCATAAATAAGTATTGACAGAGTTATTGGAACAGTGGTATTCTTTTTTCGGGAGAATTAGTCGCAATTGAGCTTTGCCGCCGCCTTTCCGGGCGGCTATTTTTTTGCCTTCTCGGATCTCAACGCTCGATTGCCCGGCCTGTTCTTTCCATCGGCTCCCTGAGCCAAAGCGCTTCCTGTTTGGCGCTATCTCAAATCCACTTTCTAAGAGGTTTCCATGACGAATGAGAATTCCAGTACTGGTGTCACCACCCGTTGCCAGTTTCAATTTACCGATGGCCGTCGCTGCCGCATGTCGCGCCACCCGGACCACTCTTCTCTGTGTCCTTTCCATGCCAGGGAAGAACTGCAAGCCCGCGAGTCTCAGCGCCTGGGTGCCGAGATCTCCGTCTCTCTCAACGGTGATTTCCTCACCGCCACCGATATCAACCACGTCCTCCGCAAACTCTTTATCGCCGTCGCGCAGAACCGCATCCCTCCTCGCAACGCCGCCGTCCTCACCTACCTCGGCCAGGTCTTGCTCACTTCCCTCGCCAACGTGAAAAAAGAGTTCCCGTTCGATTACAAGTTCGACCATTGGAACAGCGTGCTCACCAAAGCCGCCCCACTCTCCGGGCCTCCCTCCCTCACCATTTCCGAGTCCTCCCCCGGTTCCGTCGCGCAGCCACCTGAACCAGATTCCCCCAGTAGCACAGGCACTCTTGCCTGTGCGCCATTGAAGTAGCTCGCCAAAGCTTAGAGGATGCAACCACTCTTGCCTTTGCGGGTTTGACCGTAACCTAGCCAGCGCTTAAGCCGCACAGGCGCTCATGGCTCTGCAAATCCACCAATCACCGATCACGTCACTAACTCCTGTAGAATGAGCACTTCCGAAAAATGCTTCTGTAACCCCTGTAGAATGAACACTTCCAAAACACAAGACTTAAAGCCTTTAGAATGAACACTTACAAAAAAACCGGGGGGGGAGGGGTCAATTATGGGGTACAGACCGGGCGCATCCCTGACAGATTAGACCGGGCGCATTCCTGACACTGTTAGCCAGTGGCAAGCGCGTGTAAAAAGGAGCGCATGCCATGGAAAGCG
>Ga0099829_10000578_pt1 | contig 19376 bp, 15 predicted proteins | sample CZO8metaG_3_FD_79336 | JGI IMG/M metagenome (GOLD analysis project Ga0099829, IMG submission 79336) | Vadose zone soil microbial communities from the Eel River Critical Zone Observatory, Northern California, USA - CZOApr15con2H2.8 metaG | ecosystem: Environmental > Terrestrial > Soil > Vadose...
CGAAGATTTGTTCCCACAGACTCTAAAAAGCTCCGCGATCTAACTTAAGCCTCCTTCAAGGGGTAGGACATCATTAAAAAAAATCGTTAACTGCGAAGCTGCCAAAATATGCGCAGCTCGCAGGTTAATTATCTATCCCTTCACGCAGACCACCTGCTTGAGCGTGTACACAATCTCAACCAGATCTTTCTGCGCTTCCATCACCGCGGAGATAGGCTTGTAGGCGCCGGGAGTTTCATCAATCACATCGGCATCCTTGCGGCATTCAACGCCCGCAGTGGCTGCCGCGTGGTCGGCCAGCGTGAATTTACGCTTGGCCTCGCCGCGGGACATGGCACGACCCGCCCCGTGGCTGCAGCTCATGAAGCTCTCCGGGTTTCCCAGCCCGCGCACAATGAACGACTGCGCCCCCATGCTGCCGGGGATGATGCCCATATCGCCCTCACGCGCACGCACGGCGCCCTTGCGGGTCACCATGACGTTCTGACCGTAATGGTTCTCCCAGGCAACGTAGTTGTGGTGGCAGTTCACCGCCTCAACGTTGGCGTCGAAGGCGGGCACTTCCCCACTCTCGCTCACCGCGCGGATGATGTTTGCCATCATCAACTGGCGATTCGAGAAAGCAAAGTCCTGCGCCCACTTCACGGCAAAGCAGTAGTCGTGGAAGTGCTCGGTGCCCTCGGGCAAGTAGGCCAGGTCCTCATCGGGAAGATTGATCATCCACTTGCGCATGTCTTCCTTGGCAAGCTCGATGAAAAAAGTTCCCACACGGTTGCCCACGCCACGCGATCCGCTGTGCAGCATAAACCAGACGTTCTGGCTTTCATCGAAGCAAACTTCGATGAAGTGGTTCCCTGTCCCCAGCGTTCCCAAGTGGTTCACCGTGTTAGCGTGCTTGGCGCTCAGCTTGGGATACTTGGCGGTAATCTGCTCGAATCCTTCCTTGAGCTTGCCCCAGATATCCTGCGCTGGCGCGGGAAGCTCGTACCATGCGCCGCGGTCTCCGGGGCCTCCGTTGTTGGTGCGTCCGTGGGGCACGGCCTTCTCGATTGCCGAACGGATCTTCGCCAGGTTGTCGGGCAGGTCGCGGGCGTTCAGACTGGTCTTGACCGCCATCATGCCGCAGCCGATATCCACGCCAACGGCGGCGGGAATGATCGCGCCCTTGGTGGGAATCACGCTGCCCACAGTTGCGCCGATGCCCCAGTGCACGTCGGGCATGGCGGCCATCCACTTGTAGATGAACGGCAGGCTGGCCACGTTGAGCAACTGCTTCTCAGCAGCAGCTTCCAGGGCAACGCCGCGCGTCCAGGCCTTGATAGGCACGCCGTGTTCGGGTTTGATTACGTTGTACAGTTTTTCAGTCATAGCTTTTCACTTCCATTCCTGCTTCGACCGGCCCACTTGCTGGATAGTCGGTTTCAATGCTAAGTCATTAAAAATAAATGACATATGCCAACATTTACCCTCACTTGCTGGTAGTGGCGTTCCAATTCACTAATAACCACTGCACCCTCCGCTTTTGGCTCGCGCTCTCCCCAATCCACTACCTCAAGACGCACCCCAAGAAAATGATAAGCGACAACGCCTTGAAGACAAGCGGTTTGATACCGTTTTGATACCCCTTTTCATAGCCAAGGCGCTGCAAAAGGAAGCAGCTTTTGCCAAAAGAACATACTGGCAGAACCATTTGCAGTTTCTTTTTAGCTGTTGAGATTTGCGTAGGAAAATGCGCCGGGGATACCGCTTTGATCTAGCTGCGATAATTGGACGCCCGGGTGCCCGCAAAGCCGGAGTGGGGCTTTGTTGGCCTACGCAATAAGGTTTGCGTTTTTTGTTTCATAACGGGCGTTTCCTACGCGAGTATGAGAATAGCACATCTGCCCGTCCCTCAAAAACAAAAGCAAACCACAAAGGACCACAGCTTTCCTTGCGCCTTACACCTTGGGCCTTGCACCTGCGTTATTGTTCGCTGCTGTAGCTGATCTCGAGCGTCCGGCTGCGGATACAGGCGACGGCCAGTGCGACCGACGCCAGCAGCAGAAGTCCGAGCACCGTGGCCCAGGCGGCAACCGGTTCGGTGACCACAGTGAGCAGGGCCAGGATGCCATCGGCGGGGGCGCTCACCGGACAGAGGTGCTTGAGATAGAAGGACACGCTCAATCTCTGCAGCATGGCGGGGAAAACTCCGCTGAAGGTCTCCCACCCCAGCATGACGATTCCGGGAATAACAGGGTTCTTGAATATGATAGTGAGCGTAAGGAAGATCGCCCCATAACCAATGCAGGCCAGAGCGGTGATGCCGAGATATGCCGCAAGTTGCTCGAGGCCGGGACCGTGGAAGACATAATCGTATCCCCGAGCAGCGAAGTGCCAGTACACCAGTGAAAACGAAAGCAACACGCCCGCACCAAACAGTACGGTGGCCATCAGGGCCCCCGCCAGAAACTTACCGATGATCAGCAGTTCGCGCCGGAGTGGGGCAAGAAACGAGTAGTGCAGCGTGCGCTGCACGATCTGACCGCGAAACAGCCAGGTGAAGATTCCCATGACGCCGAAGAATATTCCCAGGCGCAGGTAATACAGTTGGAAGATGGCGGCTAGCACGGTCGTATCTTCGTCCAGGCTGCAAGACAGGCACCCTGGGCCTTGCATGGCATCAATCGCCAGGATCACCACCGGGCCGAAGGCGAGCAGGTAAACCCATGTCGCACGCGGGGTGAAGAGATTGCGTTTCAGTTCCTGCTGCACGACCGCCATCACCTGATGGCCCCAGAGCCGCCAAGGCTGACTGGTGATCCATGTGCGCAGGCCTGAGCTGTTGCTCACCTGACTCATATGCGCTCTCCATCGGAACCGATTAAATACTGATACACCGAATTCACATCATCATCGGCGGGCGCCACGGCTTCGACCTGCATGCCATCTTCGACGATGAGGCGGTTCAGCAGCGAATAGAACTCGTCGGCGTTGGTGGTGCGAATCAAGATGCCTTTGCCATCGAGTTGTAGCTTGCCTTCCACCGCGTGGTTCTGGGCAAAGACGCGCGAGGCCAGCAGCTCGGGCTGAGCGCAGCGAACCAGAATCTGCATAGGGTGTTCTTTGACTTCGGTGCGGACATCGGGAATTTTGCCTTCGGCGACGATGTATCCGCTGCTGATGAGCACAACTTCATCGGAGATGCGATCTACCTCGTGCAGGATGTGGCTCGAGATCACCACATGCATGCCCTCTTTGCCCAACGCCTCAAAGAGCGCTATGGAAGCTGCGCGCGCCTGGGGATCGAGACCATTCAGGGGCTCATCGAGAATGAGGACGGTGGGGTGATGGCTGATAGCCTGGGCCAAACGAATACGCTGGCGCATGCCTTTGCTGTATCCGGCAACTTTGCGGTCGGCGGCTTCGGTCAGCTCCACGCGTGCCAGAGCATCTTCAGTAAGGCGGCCGGCTTCCTGATGGTTGAAGCCGTGCAAGCGCAGCCAGTCGTGGATAAATTCGCGTCCGGTAAGGCCGGGCGGGAAGGAATCAAACTGGGTGCAGTAGCCGAGAACACGGGCAAGCTTTTCGGGTTGCGATGGAGCGATTCCCAGAACGCTGATGGCGCCGTTGGTGGGCCTGATGAGGCCGGTCATCAGATTCATGAGCGTGGTTTTTCCTGAGCCGTTGGGTCCTACCAAGCTGGTGACTCCGGCGGACAACGAAAGATTCACGCGGTTCACGCCCAGAACCTCGCCGTAGAACTTGGAGACGTTTTCGAACAGAATGCGATTTTGGGCAGGTGCGTTCATCCGCGCACAACCTCACGGGCCCGCAGGCGGCGGTTCAACAGCAACAAACATAGTGAACAAACCACAAGAACAACCATCCAAGCCTGCCACAGTGGAATGGGCGGCGGTGGAAGCGGAACCACTGCGCCTGGAGGCAAGTGCGGATGTCTGGCGTGAGGATTTGCTGCCGCAACCTCCTGCCCTAAACGAAACAGGCTTGGCCATATCACGCCGAAGATGAGGTGAGCGATATTCAGAAGGTGTCCGCGGGTGGTGCTCAGAATGCCGTTGATCATCTCAGCGAAAGCTGCAGCCACAAAGAAGATGCCAAACAGAAATACGCTGGCCACAATGCGCCAACGCACCCAGGCGGAGATGGCCAGCGACAGAAGAGAGATAACGATGATCCACAAAATACCGGAGAGGAAGATGGAACCCATCATCCAGTAGTTCTCCGCGAACCAGCCGGCTTCCGCCAGGCCAGACTGCAATGCGAAAAGCAGCAGCACCGGCAACCAGGTGATCGCTGAGAGCAGGAGAAAGAGCACACCCATCTTGCCCAGCACGTACTCGGCGCGAGAGAACGGGCGCGAGAGATACAAAGGCAAAGCCTGGTTGGCCAAGTCAGGCGCCACCAATCCGGGACCAGCCCAGGCGGTCATGAGAAACGCGAGCATGCCCTGATTCATCAGCACCTGGCGGAAAAAACTGGGATCAACGTTGATTATTGGCCCCGTCCCCGTTACCTGCAGCAGAGTGCGCGCCATGGGGCTGTGGGTCAGGTAGATCAATGCGCCGGTAAGCAGCAACGGTATCGCGGAAAGCACAACGAAAGCCGTAAACGGGCGCGAGTCGAAGAGCGTGGAGAGCGCGTATCGAGTCAACACAAGGAACCGCGACCATTGCGCGGTAAGCTGGCCGTCGTAGCGGCGGTAGGTTCGTTTATAGACGGCCATTTGGGACTGTCCCTTTTAATCTTGCGTAAATAATTTGCTGCTCAACAGAGGCCGGGGCTAAAGCCCGACTTCTTAATTTAAGCTTACCCCCGGCTAAAGCCGGGGGCTCCCACCGTGCGCCGCAAGCGGCGCAATTGGAGAAGCACCTGGCTCTTCCATGGCACGCAGGAAAATATCTTCCAGCGAGTCGCGGCGGTGGTTCATGCGCCGGATCTGCACACCCTTTTCAGCGGCCAACTGGTAAATCTGCCGGAGCTCTATCTCATTCGGCAAAACGATCTTCATGCGTCCGCGGCTGAAGAGGGCGCATTCGCAGCCCATGCCCTCGGCGGCTTCGGCGAAGGCGTTTTCATCGCCGATGGTCTCGAGTTCAAGGAACTTGCGGTTGGCCTTGCGCTCTTCCTCCAAGTTGCACAGCGCTGCGATGCGGCCATCGTTCAGGATCAAAACTTCGTCACAGCACTCTTCCACGTCGTGCAGCAGGTGCGAAGAGAGAACGAGGTTCATTCCCGGCGTATCGCGAATCTCGCGAATAAGCTGCAGCATGCGCAGACGCGCTGGCGGGTCGAGGCCGTTGGTGGGTTCATCCAGAAGAAGCAAATTGGGGCCATGCGCGATGGCCTGCGCCAGCTTGGCCAATTGCTTCATGCCCAGCGAATAGGTCCCCAGCTTGCGATAGCGGGCCTCGCCCAGTCCGACATAAAAGAAAGCCTCGTGTGCGCGCTCCAGGGCCTCTTCCGCAGGCAATCCAGCGAGCTCGGCCATGTAGCGCACAAAGCGCACGCCGCTCATGCCGGCGATGAAAGACTCATTTTCCGGCATGTAGCCGATCATGCGGCGCACCGCCATGGCCTCGATGCAAACGTCGCGGCCATGCACTCGCACAGTGCCCTTGCTGGGTTTGTGAAAACCGAGAAGCGTATTGATGAAGGTGCTTTTGCCGGCGCCGTTGGGGCCTAACAGACCAATGGCCTTACCATTGAGCGCACCACTGAGACCGTGGAGGATTTCACGCCCGCCCAGGCTAACTGTAAGGCCGTCGAACTCGATGATTGGCAGCATTCGTTAGATTAGAACCGCGTTTTAAACCTCAGGGGCTAAAGCCCGCGTTTTTCTGTGATCCTTAACGCACGGCTGAAGCCGTGCTCTTCCACGGTGGTTCTCACCCACCCTCTAAAGCCACATCTTTAAGGGCACTCAAGGGCCCGACTCAAGTTCGGGCCCTGATACATATCTTCTCGCCTCAAAATTCTTAAGGCAACCAGTTCTAGATACGTCAATCTCCTTTACTTGGTTCCCTTGGCCAGATCCAGCAAGCGGGTCAACGCCAGAGTATCAGGATCGAGCCCGGGGAATTTACCGTTGGTCACAAATTCAATCTGCGATTCCTCGCCATAGGCGACCGCCATGCTGGGTTTGGAATCCGCCGCCAGCTCGCGCAGTGACTGAAGCTGGCTGGGGGTGAGCCCTGCAACCGAATCCAGGAGTGGCGCCAGATTCTGGTAGTACAGCGCCGAAACGTTGGTCTGGGAATTCTGGGGGAGGAGGGCCAGGAACTGCGAAGAGCGCGCCAGACTATCGCTGCTGTTCCGCGTGGAGATGGCTTGCACCAGGATGGCGCGCGACGGCCCCGCGATCATATATCCATCGGCAAAGGTATAGTAGAAGTCTGCGAACGAATCGGCCGAAAGCACGTGCACATGATAGTAGGTGCGTCCTTCGAACTGTGTTTCGTCATAGGCCAGTTTGGGATAGTTATGCTGAGAGGCTTCGGCATTGTGGTCCTCTACCAAGGTGTGCAGAGTGTTCTGCAATCTTCCAGAGTCATTCACCTCAATAATGAACTTCCAGGAGGGCGTGGGAAGCACTGGCCCATCGAGGGCAAGCGTGGCCTCCCCACCCAAGGTGCTGGCAAAATCATCGCGCAAGCTGAATTTCAGCTTCGACTCCAATTCCTCAAGTTCAGACTGAGCTCGGGGATTGCTGGCCTGGCCAAAGGAAAGCAGATCGTCAAACATCGCCTCGGGCTTCTTGACTACAAAAGAGGCCACCGCGCTCGCCTGGGGTGAGACAAATTCCAGAGCACCGATGGGGGCGGGCGCCGCCAACCAGGAAGCAACACCGTGGCGCGGACCGTTGAAGATCAAAACGGCGTGGTTTTCGGCTGTGCTGTTTACATCTTTGGACTCGGCAATCAGATATTTGAGATCGCCGAAGCCGGAGATAGAAAGGTCTTCCTGATTTCTGGGACCCTTTTGATACATGGCGCGGTGCTGGTGCAGACTTGCGATATCTGCCGTGAAGAGCAGGCCGGCGCCGTTGGAATACAGGTTGGTGAGCAACTGACCGTAAGGAGTTTCGGCAAAACCGCTTTCGGAGCCGGATTCAATCCTTGCGATCGTGCTTTTGAGCAGCCCCGGGTCAGGTGAAACCAGGACATATTGCGGCAGCACCACCGCGAACAATTTAGTTCCAGGACCGTTGGCAACAACGCTATCGAGTTCAGAAGCATCGAGCACTTGAAAGACCGCTCGTCCACCGATGTTGTTGTTGGCTTTCGCAGCCTCGCTTTCCAAATACTCCCGCAGCCCTGCGCGCTGTACTTCCGCCAGGATCAACGGTTGGCAGCGTTCGCCTTGCTGTACGACGCTGAACACGGCCTCGTCTCCGAGATATTCGCTGAGTGTCTGGAATTTTTGAATCATCTCCTCCAGTGATGGATGCCGGCCAGCATTGACCTGCTCCCACCATTTATTCAAAGCATCGCTGCTCTGCAACTGGTCATGCAAAAGCTGGTCGGCCTGCTTGAGGGCATCACCATAGTTGGGAGAGCTGGCATAAAGTATGGTGTCTTGCGGTACGAAGCGAAGCAGGCGGCTGCTGTAACGCAAACCGGGCATGGGAATGTTCGCCAGTTTCTTCTCCAAGGAAGCGAACTGGGCCAGTAATTGAAGATACTGGTCGAGATTACGGCTCCAGGCGATCTCTTTCTTCACCGAGACGGCTTCCGCGCCACTTGTCGAAATCCCATCTCCCGGGTGGAGCGTCCGTTCCTCACCGGTGTACGAGACCTTGACTGCGCCCTCGATCACCATTACCCGCGAGTCTCTAATCCCACTGCTGACCGCGAAGATGGTTCCAGTCACGGCAACGCGGCAATCTTTGGATAGAACATAAAGATGTCCGCTGGTGCGGTGCGCGGCTTGAATAAGGATGTCACCGCGTTCAAGATGGACTGTAGTATTTTTGCGGCCCTGGCTGACGGAGAATTCTGCGCGCTCGTTCATCTCCACGTGGGAACCATCGCTCAGGCGGACAAAAGCGTGACCGCCATTGGGGGTGCGGAGGGTTTCATCCTCGGCAAATTGATCACCGGGACGGACGGCCTGCTCGCCATTGGCAGAAACGCGATACAGCCCTCCGTCAATAGACTCGACGGTGGCCCGCGGTCCGGGTGGAGAGAAGATCCGATCGTTTTGCATGAAGAGCGCGGCTGCACCAACCGCAACAACAATCATGGCAGCGATGGCATACATCTTCCACGGCAGAGGATTGGTTGCAGCCGAGGGCTTGGCCGGCTCCCACGCAAGCGGAGCAGCGGCGTGCTCGAAGTAACGGCTGCAGCTTACACACTCGTGCAAGTGAGCTTCAACCAACAATGCGCGCGGAACCGCCAGCTTCTTGTTCTTGTAGTCCTCGAGCAGGGCGCGCACGTCGGCGCATCCGTGAATGGCTCCGGCAGTGGCCGAGCTGCTGGGCTGTGCCCACAGACGAGCTTCGCTTTCACGCACAAGCTCTGGATTCGGCTGCTCGCTACGAATGGAGTCAATCGTCTCTTTTAATAATGTCTTCAAAGTATCTTTGGAAGTATTTTGGCTGTTCATCGGTTCCCTCTCATGCGCGCCTTGAACTCGCGCTCTAACAGACGCCGCACCCGGTAGAGGGTCACGGCAACGGTGGCGTGCGAAATATGCAGCATACGCGCGATCTCGCGGTTATCGAACTCATCGAAGTAACGCAGGATGAAAATCTCAGCCCATCGCGGGTTCATGCCGGCAAGAGCGCCACGCAGCCAGACCTGAGTTTCTTTGGACTCCAGCATGCGGTCGGGAGAAATCTTTCCCCCAGCAGGCAAATCTTCTTCCTGCAGAGGAATGCACCGCCCGTCTCGCCTGGAACGCAACACGTCAAGCGAGGCATTGATGGCCGCGCGATAGACGTAGCCTCCCAGGTTGGAGACCAATTCGCCCGCGGGGCCTCGCCGCAATAACCGGAGAAAGAGCGTCTGGAGAACGTCTTCGGCATCGCTGTGACTGCCGGTGATGCGGTAGGCGGCCCGGAAAGCATTGGTGTAGTGAGTGCGGAAGACCTCTTCGATCTCACTGGACCACGGGCGAAGTTCCTTGGTTTGAACCATGACTGCGAATGTTTTCATCCTGCTTACCCCGTCTGTTATCTAAGACGGTGAAAAGCGGGCATTATTAACAAATAGACACCAGAAGAACGCAATGGTATCCCGCTTCTTGCAGGTAATTCCATAGGCTCTGATAGATAATGTTCACCTTGGATAGACTCGCGGGTAGTGTCCTTATTGAATCTTGATCGAGTTTTCGTGGTTCTACGGAACATGCCAGGAGTTCCAGGCATTTCTTTAGGAGGGGCAAATGATTTCTGGCGCTCACGTAATTGTCTACAGCAAAAACGCCGAGGCCGACCGCGCATTTTTCCGCGACGTCCTCGGGTTCAAATCCGTGGATGCGGGCCATGGCTGGCTGATCTTCGTCCTGCCGCCGGCAGAAGCCGCGTTCCACCCGTCCGATGAAAATGGCGTCCACGAACTCTATTTTATGTGCGACGGTCTGAAAGCCGAAATGGCTTCCCTCGCGAAGAAGGATGTTAAGTGCTCTGAAGTTCAGGAAACATCATGGGGTTCCATTGCGAAGATGCGGCTTCCCGGTGGAGGCGAGGTTCGCCTTTATCAGCCGAAGCATCCTACGGCCTTAGGCTTGAAATGAAGCGCCCGTCAAAATTAGGACACTACGGACTCGCGCCTACAAACGCGTTTCCCGCCGGCTATGGTATATTTCCGGTGCCTGAAAAGGCATCCCTGCTATGTTTGGACTGCTTAAGTCAGAACCTTTTCGTGATGCACAATTCGGAGAATTTCGTAGATCCGGCGGGCATTGGAAGGGCAGTTTAGTATTTGCGCCTTGCGGAACATTCCGCCTGTCTTTGGTCGGTAGCCGCAAAGCGCCGGATCCGCTTGCATTAGGCCTAGCCAAAGAACTGCCGGAACGCTTTAACTCACTAATGCCTAAAATCCAATCCGGTCTGTTCGAACATTACGCTCCGTACAAAGAAGCGGTTACTGCAGGCGAGCAGACAGGCAGCCCCTGCCCGAACATTGCGAGTCCGGAAGCTGTGTGGCCGCACGTTACGCCCGCCCATATTCTTATCGAGCCGTTTGGAGGTGTTCCGACGTTGGAAATTGCGTTCAGGGTCACATGGGACGTGGAGCACACGCTCGGTGCAATATTTCGAAACTGGCAGTTCATCGAGTTAAACGGTAGTGTACGGCATCAATGAAAAGGAGCGGCGCATGAAAAGGTTCATCCTCGGCCTCATTTTTGGCGTATTGATAATTCCAGTAGGAGCTTATTTCTATTTTTCGACGGGAAGCGCGCCGGTGGCCACTTCGGCGCCTCCGTTGCCTTTTGAAAAACGGCTGGCACGTATGGCACTTGATGCTCACATTAAAAAAGAAGCGCCCAATACACCCGCCTTGCCTGTGAATGATGCCAACCTGCTTGCTGGTGTACCTATTTATCAGCAGCACTGCGCCGTATGCCATGGCCTTCCAGGACAACAACCCACTGCCATAGCCAAAGGTATGTTCCCCAAGCCTCCGCCGTTGTTTCATGGCAAAGGGGTCACTGATGATCCTGCAACAGAAACTTACTGGAAGGCAGCCAATGGTATCCGGCTGACAGGCATGCCCGGGTTTAAGGGATCTTTATCAGACAACGAGCTCTGGCAGGTAAGTCTGCTGCTGGCCACTGCGGATAAGCTGCCAGCCGCAGTTCAGTCGGCCCTGAGTGGGAGCGGTGCGACGGCAAAAGAATCTACACCGGCAGCGAAGAGCGGGCACAAGAAATAGCTAGTGAAGCAGAGCTTGCGCGAGTTTGCGAACACCTTCGCGGATGGCTTTCTCACTGTATCCCGCGTAGCCCAATATGAGACCGGGTTTCCGTCCGGCGCCAAGATAAAAAGCGCTGAGCGGCAGGGCGGTGACTCCGGTAGCAGCAGCCTGGCGCACAAGCTTGCGGTCATCACTTCCCTTTTGTAACCAGCCAATCGTGTGCATACCTGCTTCGGGGCGACGTATATCCAAAAATCCCTTTAGTTCTTTTTCAACCGACTCCACCAGCGTTTCCACTCGCTCCAGATAAAGCGCACGCATTCTTCTGATATGACGGCTGAAATGTCCCTCGCTGATGAACTCGGCAAGCACCGCCTGCTCGATGGTGGGCGATTGCCGGTCGGTAATCGCTTTGGCCACCAGAAATCCCTCCACCAGATCGGGTGGGACAACCAGATATCCGAGGCGCAGAGCGGGAAACAGCACCTTGCTGAACGTACCGAAGTAGATGACCCGCCCGCGATGGTCAAGTCCTTGCATCGCGGCCAGAGGACGGCTGGCGTAGCGATACTCGCTGTCATAGTCATCTTCCAGAATCCATGCGCCTGATTTCTGCGCCCAACTGAGCAGCTCCAGCCGCCGCGTCAGTGACATGGTCATGCCTAAAGGAAACTGGTGCGAGGGCGTAACGTAGACTAAGCGCGCCCGAGGCCCACGTGCAACTCCCTGGCGGACATCGAGCCCGTCTTCATCCACTGCAACTGGTATCAGTTTGGCTCCAGCGGCATTCAAGGTCGCATAGGCACCTAAATATCCGGGATCCTCCACCCACACCGAGTCGCCGGGTTCGAGCAGCAGACGAGCGGCCAGGTCCATGGCCTGCTGCGCACCCGAAACCACAATTACCTGCTCGGGCTCGCAGCGCACCGCCCGCGCTAAGGCAAGATAAGAACCGATGGCCTGGCGCAAGGGCATATATCCACCGGAGTCTCCGTAACCGAGCAGTTCGCTGGGCCGTTTACGCCATCGCCGATTCAGAAGCCGCGTCCAGAGATCAAAAGGAAAAACATCAAGCGCAGGAACTCCGGACTGAAACGGCCTCGGCGTTATTGCTTGACGAAACCTGCTTGATCCATACCTTGTCAGACGCGTTCCCTGGCGAGACCAGCGGCGCCTCTTGCCTGATGCGCTCGCGCGGGCGGGCGTGGTTGTGACGCGCAGCATCTCTTCCGGCAAAGCGCGCGCCACATAGGTTCCAGACCCTGTGGCTCCTTCCAGGTATCCTTCGGCGATCAGTTGCTCGAATGCGTTGAGAACGGTATTGCGCGAGACGCCCATGTCTTCTGCCAGAATGCGCGTAGAGGGCATTTGCTGGCCGCGAGTGAAGCGTCCTTCAAGAATGCCGCCGCGCAACTTGTCATAAAGCTGGCGATAAAGCGATTCCGATGACTTAGGGTTCGGCGCAAGAGCAGCAGCCACAGCGGCAGAAGAGATTCGTCTCATGCAAACATTAGAGCATAAAGTGGCACCATAATTTGTCGCGAAAGTGGCTCTTTAGCTCATACCGCTTTTCGGGCACACTAATTGGTTGCACAGAGGAAAATCCGATGACCGAACAGCGGAAAGCGATGTCAGCGACCAACCAGACCGCGCCTGCGGATGAAGGGCAGACGGCGTCCTTAAGACCGCAGGAAAAACATGGACAATTCATGACCATCGAACAGGAGCTTATTCGCAAGCTGTTTCCCAAACTTCTTTATAACTGGACCCAAGGAGAAATGAATATGAAGCCAAGACTGGATGCGACCAAAGCTGCCCCGGGCGCTTACAAGGCCATGCTGGGACTGGAACACTATCTTGCGCAAAGCTGCATTGAGAGACCGTTGCGCGAGTTGGTGAAGATGCGGGTTTCACAGATCAACGGATGCGCCTATTGTCTGGACATGCACAGCAAAGATGCGCGCGCCGGTGGCGAGACCGAGCAACGTCTGTATCTGCTGAATGCCTGGCGCGAGGCGCCCTTCTACTCCGACCGCGAGCGGGCTGCTTTGGCGTGGGCCGAAGCTTTGACGCTGGTTCATGAAACACACGTTCCGGATGAAGTATATGAAGAGACTCGCAAACATTTCAGCGAGGCAGAGTTGATGGACCTGACACTGTTAGTCACCACTATCAATAGCTGGAACCGGATTGCGATTGCGTTTCGCTCCGTTCCCGGGACCTATAAACCAGCACAGCAAGCGATTGCTGTTTAAAACCGGCAGGAATTGTGAGCCTATAAGCTGGAACTAAGGTCATCATGGCAACGAATATACACGCTGCGCAAAACACAGGTGAGCGATCTCGAATTCGCCGGCATCCTGACCGCGCCGTTCCGAGCGAGGCAAGCAATATCCTTGCCCAGGGAACGGTTGCGCATGTAGGTTTTGTGCAGGATGGGCAGCCGTATGTTATCCCCTTCACCTATCACTACGATCCGGCGCAGCCGCAACGGCTGTATCTGCACGGATCAACCGCCAGCCGCACCCTGTCACACCTGGCGGCGGGTGCACCCGTATGCGTAAGCGTTACGCTCGTGGAGGGCTTGGTTTACTCGCGGACTGCAATGAACCACTCCATGAACTATCGCAGTGCGGTGTGCTTTGGCCGTGCGTGTTTGCTGGAATCAGAACAGGAAAAGCGTGTGGTATTCGAGGCCATGATTGGCCGCTACTTTGAAGGACGCACGGCCGGACGGGATTATGAAGCCCCTACTTTGGAGCATCTCAACGCCACCGCGCTGGTGGAAGTTGAAATTGAAGAGATGAGCGCCAAGGCGCGTAGCGGCGGTCCCACCGGTCCGCATGATGCTGATGTAGAAGCTAAAGCAAGCCGCGGAGTGGTGGAGATGGGTTCAAGTAAGTGTCCTTTTTCCGGAGCCTCTCCACAAAGTAAAACTGCAGCCAAGACCGATAAAGCTACTTTAGCAGCGGTGCCTGGATATAGAGGTCTGTGTTGAGATTGAAAAGCGAGAAGCCGCATATCCGCGCAAGAAAAGTGCGGAGAAGAAACGAAAGGCTGCCTAAGCTGTAATCGCCGCGCCCGGTCAACTCAACCGTTGGGCGTCTACATTGTCACAGTATAGAGTTGCTATGGAGTCATATGGAACTAGGACGAATTAGTGCCATCTTTCGTTACCCAGTTAAGTCAATGGCCGGTGAATTACTAGATGTTGCAAGGCTAAGTTGGCATGGCATTGAGGGTGATCGTAGGTTAGCTTTTCGGCGACTCACTGACAAAAGTGGGATGCCCTGGCTGACAGCGAGCAAATTACCGCAGTTGCTCCTCTATAAACCATTCGGGCTCGACAGCAACACTGCCGAGCTACTCCCCACGCACGTTCGTACTCCGGACGGGAAAGAGTACGAACTCCGAAGCGACGAACTACGGAAAGAAGTTTCGAGCCGGTATGGCAGTGATGTCGAATTGATGAATCTCAGACATGGCATCTTCGACGAAGCCTGTATTTCGGTAATCAGCCTCGGCACAGTGCATGGCGTCGAGTGCGAGTCAGGCCGAGACCTTGACATTCGCAGATTTCGACCAAACGTTGTGATCGAAACAGACAGGGCTGAGCCGTTTGAGGAAGACAGATGGGTGGGCCGCGCATTGATATTTGGTGAAGCGAACAGCGGGGCAGCCCTCAGGGTCACTATGAGGGATGAGCGATGTGTCATGGTTAATCTTGACCCAGACACAGCCAAGCCACATTCTGAAGTGATGAAGACTGTTGTTCGTATGAACGAGAATTACGCCGGCGTATACGGCACGGTGGTCAGAGCGGGCGAGCTTCGTGTCGGTCAAGTCGTGACCTTGGGAGGGTAGGACATAGTGAAGCGCATCAGCGCCGTTGCACAGGCACGCCGCCCACCAACTCGTTGGACCGGATCGCGGGGAGCCAACAACCACAGGTCAGTCAAGTACATAATTACCTAAATTAGGACATAACTTCTGCAGACGCCAACAAAGCCCACCCATATTCTGAATGACTTACGGCACAAAATCATCAACCGGCCAAGCAGAACCAGGAATTTGGTATTTGCTAATAGCAGCTTTTTGGGAGTATAAAAACCTAGCGTAGTAGCCAGCCTGAACGCCGCCCCCCCAACGGACAGGAGACGAGGAGGCCTTGGTGGCCAACCCCGGGCGTAGGCCGCCCTCCGACACACATGCCGGTATTGCCGGAGCCAATCCGGCGCCCGTTCGAGCGTTGCATGAAGCGGAAGCGCTCTATCGCAGCCTGTTCAATCAGATTGCGGATGCCGTCTTCGTTATTGATCGCCAGACATGCCGCTTTCTTGACTGCAACGATGCCGCCCTTCGCAAGTATGGATACTCCCGGGAAGAGTTTCTCGCCCTGACACCGATGGATTTGCATCTGCCCGAGGAATACGCGTTTATTCAGCAGCGCATTGCGGAATCCAAGGGAGGCGTCAGCCAGGAATTCACTCACCGCACCCGGGATGGGGTCTTGTTGCGGGTCGAAATCAACAGTAGCGTCGTCAATTATCACGGGCGGGAATGCCTGCTCAGCGTTGTACACGACATCAGTGCCCACCACCAGATGGAGCAGTCATCACGTGAGAGCGAAGCGCAATTCCGCGCCATGGCAGAAACCGCGATCAGTTCCATCGTCATCTATAAAGGAGATAAGTTTGTTTATGTAAATCCGGCGACCGAGGCGATCACCGGTTATACGCGCCAGGAACTGTTGCAGATGAACTTCTGGGATACAGTCCATCCCGATATGCGTGAGATGGTGCGGCAGCGTAGCCGGGACCGCCAGGCCGGAAAGATACCCGTTCCTACACGCAGCGAAATCAAGGTCCTCTGCAAAAACGGCGACATACGCTGGCTGGATTTTATGGCAGGCGCAATCGGGTACGCGGGAAGCTCGGCTGTGTTGTGCACCGGCTTTGACATTACTGAGCGCAAACAGGCAGAGCAGAACCTGCAGGTGCAGAAAGCCTATCTGGAACAATTGTTTGAGAGCGCGCCGGAAGGCATTGCCGTGATTGATGCCGAGGGCAAGATTTTGCGCATCAATCGCGAATTTAGCCGTATGTTCGGCTATAGCGCAGAGGAAGCCAATGGGAAAACTATTTACAACCTGGTAGTTCCGACTGAGAAAAAAGAAGAAGCACTGGAGCTCATCAAACGCGCTACCGAAACCGGGCCTTCTTTCATCGAAAGCCAGCGGCGCCGGAAAGACGGCAGTCTTCTTGACGTTTCGCTGTTAATCGCTCCTATCATCCTTTCGCCGGGCCAGACGGCACTCTACGCTATTTATCGCGATATCAGTGAACGCAGGAAAGCAGAAGCGAGGCTGCGGGAAAGCGAAACGCAATTCCGCGTCATGGCTGAGACAGCGGCTTCTGCCATCTTCATTTATAAGGGCGACAGGTTCATTTACGTCAATCCGGCAACCGAGGCCATCACCGGGTACACCCGCCCGGAGCTGTTGAACATGAACTTTTGGGACATAACCCATCCTGACATGCGGGAGCTGATCCGGCAGCGTGGCCTGGACCGCCAGTCGGGGAAGGAACACGTTCCTAATCACTATGAGATCAAGATTGTACGCAAGGGCGGCGAGGTGCGCTGGATTGATTTTGCCGCCGGGGTCATCATGCTGGGAGGCAACCTGGCCGGGTTCGGCAGCGGCTTTGACATCACTGAGCGTAAGCGCGCGCAGCAATTGCAATCGGCACTTTATCGCATTGCTGAAACGGCACGCCTTTCCTCTGACTTGCAGCAGCTTTACACCTCGATCCATGCCATTTTGAGCGAATTGATGTACGCAAAAAATTGCTACATCGCTTATTACGATCCTGCGACTGATCTGGTGAGCTTTCCGTACTTTGTTGATGAGTACGATCCGCCGCCTCCGCCAAGATCGAGTCGACGGGGCGTGACCGAATACGTGCTGCGCACAGGAGAGCCTTTGCTGGCAACCACGGAAATATTGGAGGAGCTGGAAAACAAGGACGAGGTCGATCGTATTGGCGAACCCTCACTCGATTGGATGGGTGTGCCTTTGAAAAAAGGCAATGAAACTTTTGGGGTGCTGGTGCTGCAAACCTATGAACCCAATGTGCGCTATGGCGAGAAGGAAAAACAGATTTTGAGTTTTGTCTCACAACAAATCGCCAATGCCATTGAAATCAAGCGCAACGAAGAGGCGCTGCGCTCTTCGGAAGCGCGCTATCGCACCCTGGTGCAAAGCGCGGTCTACGGTATTTATCTCACCAGCGTGGACGACAAATTCACCGACGTGAACCCCGCGCTGGTCTCCATGCTGGGTTATGAGAGCGCGGAGGAGGTCCTGGCCCTGAACCTGGTTCGCGACGTTTTTGTGAATCCGGAGGAGCACGCACGCCTGGTGCAACAGTACCGCCAAACCCAGCGTGTCGAGAGCATGGAGGTCAAGTGGCGCCGCAAAGATGGGCGCCAGATCACAGTTCGACTCAGCGGACGCGCAGTACTGGACCAAGGTCACACCGCAGGGTTCGAGATGATCGCCGAAGATGTGACCGAGCGCCTCGCCATCGAAGAGCAGCTACGGCAATCGCAGCGCATGGAAGCTGTAGGGCGTCTGGGAGGCGGCATCGCGCATGACTTCAACAACCTGCTGACCGTGATCCGCGGCAACACCGAGCTGCTGATGGAAGGGGTCAAGAGCGCCCACTTGCTTGCCGAAGTGGAAGAAATTCGCAAGGCCGCTGACCGCGCAACCGAATTGACGGTGCAATTGCTCGCCTTCAGCCGCCAACAGATGCTTGCTCCCAAGGTGCTCGAACTGAATGCAGTCATCTCCAATATGGAAGGGTTCTTACGCCGGCTGCTGGGTGAAGATGTCGAACTGCGCACCCAATTCCAACCTGACCTGGACCGCGTGAAGGCCGACCCTGGGCAAGTGGAACAAGTCATCATGAACCTGGCAGTTAACGCCCGTGATGCCATGCTGCATGGCGGCAGGCTCTTCATTGAACTGGCGAACATTCATCTCGATGAGAAATACGCGCATGCGCACCGTGATGTCACTCCGGGCGATTATGTAAGGATGATGGTTACGGATACGGGCGTTGGCATGGATCGAACCACTTGCTCCCGCATTTTTGAGCCATTTTTCACCACCAAGCCGGCCGGCATGGGCACGGGGCTGGGACTTTCCACGGTTTACGGCATCGTGCAGCAAAGCGGCGGACACATATGGGTTGACAGCGAGATCGGGAAAGGAAGTTCCTTCAAGATTTATTTACCTAAAGTCACCGAGCCGGCAGCAAAAATTCCTCAGCGCACTACCGACCAGGAGATCCCCGGGGGCACTGAGACGGTGCTTCTGGTGGAGGATGAAGACGGAGTCCGCGAACTGGTGAGTCACATTCTGCTGAATCATGGATACAAAGTCTTACAGGCGGCCCAAGGCGAAGAGGCCCTGCGCATCTGTGACGACCTCTCCGAGCGGCTCGACCTGCTGCTCACCGACGTAGTGTTGAAAAGCATGAATGGAGGCGAGTTGGCCCAGCGCCTGGTGAGCAAATATCCTCACCTGAAGGTGCTTTATATGTCGGGCTATTCTGATGATGCTGTAGAGCACCGCGGCGTCTTTGCCGCTGAGAGTGCCTTCCTGCAAAAACCCTTTTCCACCCGCGCTCTTATGCAGAAAATACGAGAGGTCCTGGACTCGGCTGCGAAGTAGGCTCTCTCTGGAAGTGAAAGGCCGCCTCGACAACGCATCTTGCGGTTACCGAGGCAGCCAAGCGCTGCTAGCCATAGCAGGTCGTAAAAAGTTATTTATTTGCCTTCAACTCTGGTCAAAACAAATTCGGGGTCCTTGACGATGCCTACTCCCGGCGCGTACCACTTCTGCTCCGAGCCTTTCTCGATGGGCGCTGGTTTCATTCGTGTGCACACAGTTTTTGAAAGTACCGGCGGGCGTGGTCACGGTCTCGGCCACGGCCAGCACCTCCGCCCGGTCCATTCCGACTCCCAGGGCCTGCTCCTGGTAGAACTTCTGTCCCACCTGGACCGCGCCCGGCATCATCATGCCGAACTTGGCGCCTTTCACACCTGAGAGCCACGATCCTTCGTGGCCAACAACCTTACCATTCTTATAGATATCCACTTCTTCCCCGAAGTAGTAAACGTCTTTGGTGTTGCTGTCCATCGCGTAGTAGTCGCGGGTGAGCTCAACCGCCTGACCATTCTTCATCTCGCGGTCTTCCACCGCCCTGGTCTCAACACCGTCAATCACCTTGGTCTCGTTCAGAACTGTGGTTGTGAGCGCGTTCTTGCCTTTTTCATAGTAGAGGCGGAACCCCGGTGTCAGCACGAAGTACGGATTCGTTCCCGTAGCAGAAAGGTCCTTCTTGTTGACGGCAAAGTCTGCGCGCCAATCGCCTGATCCTCCCGGCCAGGCAAAGGCGCAAATTGAAATAATCACCACGGCCAAAGACTTACCTGCTTTTTTCA
>Ga0099829_10000585_pt1 | contig 19244 bp, 20 predicted proteins | sample CZO8metaG_3_FD_79336 | JGI IMG/M metagenome (GOLD analysis project Ga0099829, IMG submission 79336) | Vadose zone soil microbial communities from the Eel River Critical Zone Observatory, Northern California, USA - CZOApr15con2H2.8 metaG | ecosystem: Environmental > Terrestrial > Soil > Vadose...
CCGGCAAGTACCGGCGCGGCGAGCCGCCCGCGGCGGGCACCCGGGTGGTGGAGAACGCCGACGAGGGGATGCGGATCTGGAACCAGCGCGGCCAGTCCGAGCAGACCTGGCAGGTGCTCGACGCGGTGCGCAAGGTCGCCGAGGGCCACGGCGTGTCGCTGGCCCAGGTGGCCATCGCATGGCTGCTGGCCCGGCCCGCCGTGTCGTCGGTGATCCTCGGCGCGCGCTCCATGGAGCAGTTCGCGGACAACCTGGCCGCGGCCGAGGTGAAGCTGACGCCTGAGGAGACCCAGCTGCTGGATGACGCGAGCGAGCCGGTCACCCCGGACTACCCCTACGGTGAGCCCGGCCTGTCCCAGCGCAGCCGCCGCATCCAGGGCGGCCGCTTCTGAGCACCTGGCCGGAACTCGATGCGGGTACAAGCATGTGGGTGGCCGTGTCACGATGGGCAGGTGAACGAAACCCCGGAGATCGTCGACGACGTGGCCGACTCCCGCTTCGTGGTTGAGGAGGATGGCCAGGTCGCGGAACTCGTGTATCAGCTGGACGGTGACCGGCTGGTGCTGCTTCACACCGGCGTGCCGATAGAGCTGGAAGGGCGCGGAATCGGCAGCAGACTGGTGGCCGCCGCGTTCGACGAGGCCGAGCGCCGGGGCCTGACCGTCGTGCCGCTGTGCCCGTTCGTCCGGGACTGGCTGAAGCGTCACCCGGATGCCGCTGCCACCGTGCCGATCGCAGGCCTGAAGGCGCCGCGCGCCCAGAGCTAGTGGCCTGTGTGGGCCGGGGGGCAGCCAGGGTGAGCGCCGGGATTTCGCGCGCTGCCGGTGGTCAGCCCAGCGCGGGGATAATCGCGGAGCCGTAAGCGGCGAGCGTCTCCTCCGGCTGGTCATGCATCAGGTAGATGGCGAACTGGTCGGCGCCGATCGCGGCGAGTTCACGCAGCCGGTCGATGTGCGCGGCTTCCGGGCCGAGCAGGCAGAACCGGTCCACGATCACGTCAGGCACGAAGTCGGTGGACGGGTTGCCCGCCCGGCCGTGGTGGGCGTAGTCGTACCCTTCGCGGCCCTTGATGTAATCGGTGAGCGCGTGCGGGACGGGCCCGTTCTCGCCGTACCGGGCGACCAGGTCGGCCACGTGATTCCCGACCATGCCGCCGAACCAGCGCAACTGGTCCCGCTGGTGGTCTATGTCGGTGCCGACGTACGCGGGGGCCGCGACGCACACCGTGATCGCATCCGGGTCGCGGCCGGCGGCCCGCGCGGCCTCCCGGACCGAGCCGACGGTCCACCGGGCGATGTCCGGGTCGGCCGTCTGCAGGATGAACCCGTCGGCCTGCTCGCCGACCAGTTTCAGCGCCTTCGGCCCGTAGGCCGCCATCCAGATCTCCAGCTTGCCGTCGCGCACCCACGGGATGCGCAGCACGCTGCCGTGGTGCTCGACCTCGCGGCCCTCCGCGAGTTCCTTGATGACGTGCATCGCCTCAGCCATGGTCGCCAGGTTCATCGGCTGCTGCCCGATGACCCGCCGGGCCGAGTCGCCGCGGCCGATCCCGCATACGGTCCGGTTGCCGAACATGTCGTTGAGCGTGGCGAACAATGAGGCGGTCACCGACCAGTCCCTGGTCCCGGGGTTGGTCACCATCGGCCCGACCATCAGCCGGGACGTGGCCGCCAGGACCTGCGAGTAGATGACGAACGGCTCCTGCCACAGCACGTGCGAATCGAAGGTCCAGCCGTACCGGAAACCCTGGTCCTCGGCTGCGCGCATCCGGTCGATCACGGTCCGCGCAGGCGGATCGGTCTGCAGGACCACCCCGAAATCCATGCTCATCCCCTAGCTCAGGTACTGGGACAGTTGCCGCTCAAGGAAGCGGCCGTGACCGGTGACGCCGTGATACTCGCCATCGTCGATCACAACGTGCCCCCTGGACAGCACGGTCCGCACCCGGCCGGTGATCGTGAAGCCCTCGTACGCCGAGTAGTCCACGTTCATGTGATGGGTCGTGGCGGACAGCGTCTGCGTGGCCCGCGGGTCGTAGATGACGATGTCCGCGTCCGAGCCGGGCGCGATCACGCCCTTGCGCGGGTAGAGCCCGAACATCCGGGCCGGCGTGGTGGCCGCGACCTCCACCCAGCGGGCCAGCGACAGTTCCCCGGCGACCACCCCCTGGTGCAGCAGGTCCATCCGGTGCTCCACGCCGGGTATCCCGTTGGGGATCTTCGAGAAGTCCCCGCGGCCCAGTTCCTTCTGCTCGGCGAAGCAGAAGGGGCAGTGGTCGGTGGACACCACGGACAGGTCGTTGGTCCGCAGCCCCCGCCAGAGTGACCCCTGGTGCTCCCGCGGCCGCAGTGGCGGGGACGCTACGTACTTCGCGCCCTCGAAGTCCGGCCGGGCCAGATCATCCAGGGACAGGTACAGGTATTGCGGGCAGGTCTCGGCGAACACGTTCTGGCCGGTGTCACGCGCATTTGTGATCGCTTCCAGCGCTTCTGCCGCCGATAGATGCACAACGTACAGCGGCGAGCCAGTCACTTTCGCCAGCGCGATGGCCCGGCCAGTGGCCTCGGCTTCCAGTTCCGGCGGGCGGGTCAGGCCATGCTGGACGGGGTCGGTGCGGCCCTCCGCCAGCGCCCGGGCGACTAGCTGGTCGATCGCGATGCCGTTCTCAGCGTGCATCATGATCATCGCGCCGGTCTCCGCGGCCTTGTGCATGGCGCGCAGGATCTCCCCGTCGGTCGCGTAGAAGACGCCGGGGTAGGCCATGAACATCTTGAAGCTGTTCACGCCCGCGCCGATGCAGGCCTCCATTTCCTTCAGCGTCGTGTCGTTCACGTCGGAGACGATCATGTGGAAGCCGTAGTCGATCACGCAGTTGCCATCGGCCTTGGAGTGCCATTTGTCCAGCGTGGCGAGCAGCGAGGTGCCCTTGGCCTGCACCGCGAAGTCGATGATCGTCGTGGTGCCGCCCCACGCCGCGGCCCGGGTGCCGGTCTCGAAGGTGTCCGCGGCAAACGTGCCGCCGAACGGCATTTCCATGTGGGTGTGCACATCGATGCCGCCAGGCAGCACGTATCGCCCAGCCGCGTCGAGCACCCGGTCGGCCGCCGACGCCCACGCCCTGGCCTCGTCGGTGCCGGGCGCCGCCAGCCCGGTGATCCGCTCCCCGTCCACCAGCACGTCCGCCGCCACCCCGCCACTGGCCGTGACAACCGTGCCGCCACTGATCACGATGCGCATTTGCTATGGCCTCCCCTTCAACTCACGGCTGGACCAGCGTGCCGTACTGATCCGGACGCCGGTCGCGGTAGAACTGCCACAGGTCCCTGACCTCCTGAAGCACACCCATGTCCAGGTCGCGGACCAGCACCGCGTCCTGCGTGTCGGCTGCGGCCTCACCGACCAGCTGGCCGCGCGGATCCGCGAAGTAGGACTGGCCGTAGAACTCGTTGTCGCCCAGCGGCTCCACGCCGACCCGGTTGATCGCGCCGACGTAATACTCGTTGGCGACCGCGGCCGCGGGCTGCTCCAGCCGCCACAGGTACTGGGACAGGCCCCGGCTGGTGGCCGAGGGGTTGAACACGATCCGGGCACCGGCCAGGCCGAGCGCGCGCCAGCCTTCGGGGAAATGCCGGTCGTAGCAGATGTACACGCCGATCCGGCCCACCGCGGTGTCGAACACCGGGTAGCCCATGTTCCCGGGCCGGAAGTAGAACTTCTCCCAGAACCCCTTGACCTGCGGCAGGTGGGTCTTCCGGTACTTGCCGAGATAGCGCCCGTCGGCGTCGATCACGGCCGCCGTGTTGTAGTAGAGGCCCGGCTGCTCCTCCTCGTACATGGGCACCACGAGCACTACTGAGTGCCGTTTTGCCAGCTCGCACATCAGCTGGGTGGTCGGGCCCTCCGGGATGGCCTCGGTGTAGGAGTAGTAGTCGGCGTCCTGTACCTGGCAGAAGTACGGCCCGTAGAAAAGCTCCTGGAGGCAGACCACCGCGGCGCCGGCCGAGGCCGCGCGACCGATAGCGTCGACCGATGCGCGGATCATGGAATCCTTGTCGCCGGTCCACCTCTGCTGGACCAGCCCGGCCCTGATGATCTCGGCCACTGCTCACTCCCTCCGGTTCCCGGATATGTGACTCAATTCCCCACCGGACAGCATCTCAGCCGTTACCGTCCCGCCTCCCGCGTCCCGCCGGGCGCGTTCGGCCGACTGCGGTCGGCCGCCGGGCCGCGCTGCGCCCGTATCACGTGGATGACCGCGTTGATCAGGGCCAGGTGGGTGAACGCCTGGGGGAAGTTGCCGAGGTGACGGCCGGTCCGCGGGTCGATCTCCTCGGCGTAGAGATCAAGCGAGCTGGCGAGCGAGAGCAGCCGCTCGCAAAGCTGCCGCGCGCGCTCGGTTTCGCCGATCTCGCACAGTGCGGAAACCAGCATGAACGAGCATATGGTGAACGTGCCCTCCCCGCCCGGCAATCCGTCGTCGGTCTCCTCGGTCCGGTACCGCAGGACCAGCCCATCCACGGTCAGCTCCTCGGCGATGGCCAGCACCGTTGTCCGGACCCGGTCGTCGTCGCGGGGCAGGAACCCCGTCATGGGCAGGAGCAGGAGTGACGCGTCGAGCGCGGTGGTCTCGTAGTGCTGGGTGAAGGCTCCCCGCTCGTCGACCCCGTGGCTGAGGATGTCCTCCCTGATCTCGTCGGCGGCGACCTGCCACGCCTTGGCCAGCTCGTCCTCCCCGCGGGCCAGCGCGGCCTCCGCTCCCCACTGCACCGACGTCCAGCACATGAGCTTCGAGAACGTGAAGTGCCTGGGCGTGCCGCGCACCTCCCAGATGCCCAGATCGGGCTCGCGCCAGTATTTCAGGGCGCACTCGACCTGCCGCCGCACCACTGTCCACATTCGCTCGTCGAGCCGGTTCCAGTTCCCGATGCGCAGGTGTATCGACTGGAGCACGGCGCCCCAGACGTCATGCTGCCGCTGGAGATAGGCCGCGTTCCCCACCCGTACCGGCCTGGCGCCCTCGTACCCGGTCATTTGGTCCAGGATTCGTTCGGTGAGATCCCGCTCCCCATCGACGCCGTACACGACCTGGAGCTCATCGTCCCGCTGGGCGAGGTCGGCGAGAAACCAGAAGAAGTCGTCGGCTTCCCAGTCGAAACCGAGCGCATAGAGGCTCCAGAGGGTGAACCCGGAGTCGCGCAGCCAGCAGTACCGGTAGTCCCAGTTGCGCTCGCCGCGGGGCACCTCCGGCAGCGACGTGGTGGCCGCCGCGACCAGGGCACCGGTCGGCGCGAACGTGAGCCCTTTCAGGGTCAGCGCGCTGCGCTGCAGGTAACGGGTCCAGGGATGGTCCGGGAACCGGCCCCTGGCGAGCCAGTGCTGCCAGTGATGAGCGGTCCAGATCAGCCGCCGGCTCGCCTCCTCATAGGTGGCAGGCGACTGGTGCGCGGTCCAGGAGAGCGCGCAGAAATGGCGTTCGCCCTCCTGCATCCGGGTGCGGGCCAGAGCCCGGCCGCCCTCGAAGCCGAGGCGCATGTCCGTGGTGAGGGTCAGCCACACCCCCACGTCCGCGCCGGAAGCGCGGCAGACACCCTGCGAGTAGGAGCCAGCGTCGTAGCTCCAGATTCCCGGCTGGCGGCCGTAGTCGAAGACCGGCTCGCAGTCGAAGGTCACCTGCACCTCGCCGGTGACACACCGGATGGTCCGCAGCAGCACGTGATCGGAGTCGTAGTCGGTGGGCGTGCGGCGATGCGTGTGCGACAGCTCGCTCTCGTGGTGCCAGGGCCCCATGAGCAGCGCGTCCCGCACGACCAGCCACCCGGTCGGGGTCGCCCAACTGGTCTCGAGCACCATCGTTCCCGGGAGGTACCGGCGGGCCGCGGGGACCGTCACGCCCTCCGGGGAGAGCCGGAATCCCCCTGCGGAGCGGTCAAGTATCGCACCGAAGACGCTCGGCGAATCGATCCTGGGCAGGCAGAGCCACTCCACGTTCCCGCTCGGCGCGACCAGGGCGGTGGTCTCGCAGTCGGAGAGGAATCCATACTCGCCGATGGGCGGGAACGGCGACTCGTCGGGCCCCGCCGCCCCCGGAGCGGGGGCAGCCATGTGCAGCCAGGACCAATCCTCGTCGTACGTTGCCCGGTCCCCGCCTTCCACTGTCGGGTTCATCTACCAGGTATACCCACCTGCTGGGGTATCCGCCCAGGACATCCTCTTGCAAGCGATTGCAGGGACTGCGACACTGAGCGAGCCGGGCCGGTGCCCAGCGGCAAGCGGGAAGCAATCCGGTGGAAGACAGTCCGGTGGGAGGCAGTTCTGGTGGAAGACAGTCCGGTGGGAAGCATTCAGCGCATCAGTTACGCGCCCCTTGAGGCGATGGACGACGAGATGCGGGCCGAGATGGACCGGTGCCGGCGCGAGGGCACACCGCGGCCGGAAAGCTCGGCGATCAGGGCACACGTGCCTGCCTGCTTCTGGTCGTTCGCCCGGTCCTGGAAGGACATCTTCGCCGATGGCGTCTGCGACCACCGGATCAAGGAACTCTGCCGGGTCTACATCTCGCGCTCGGTGAACTGCGAGTACTGCGGCAATCAGCGGTCGGTCCAGGCGGCTGCGAAAGGCTTCACCGAGGCCAAGTACGACGACTTGCTGAACTTCGAGAAGTCGGCACGATTCGACGAGCGGGAGAAGGCGGCGCTCGCCTACGCGGAGGCCATCGCCTGGCACCTGCCCAGCGAGGATGCCCTGTGGGAGCGCTTGCACAAGCACTTCACCGAGCCGGAACTCGTGGAGCTCGGCTGCTTCATCGCGCTCACCTTCGGCCAGCAGAGCTGGCTGCGGCTGCTCAATATCGATCATCACCAGGTGCTGGCGGGGACGTCGGCGTCACTGGCCCCCGGGTTCGAGACTTCTGAGGCCATGGCGGCGACCAAGGAGTCCGGCGACTACTGGGCGAAACACTGAAGGTGACCGGCTACCCCGTGGCCGGCCACCCATGACCGGCAGCCCCATGCCGGGCTTGCCCGGGTCCGGCTTGCCTAGGTCAGGATGGCCCGGGTCCGGCTGGCCCGGGTCCGGCTTGCCCGGGTCCGGCTTGCCCGGGTCCGGCTTGCCTAGGTCAGGATGGCCCGGGTCAGGGCATTTCCGGTCCGGGCAGCCCGCATCCGGTTACCCGGCCTTCACCGCGGTCGAGATGGAGCGCCGACGTCTCGCGCTGGCCAGCATGCTCAAGCGGCGCGGGATCGATCACGCCCTGGTCTACGGCGCCGACCGTTCCGGATCGGCCATCCAGTGGCTGACGGGCTGGCCGGTGACCCGGGAGGCCGCGGTTGTCTTCTCTCCCGAGGAGCGCGATGTGCTCTTCGTCGCCTACAACAACCACGTCCCGAACGCACGCCTGCTCGCACCCGAGGCGGATGTCCGTCCGGGCGGCGGGTCGGCCCTGGCCGCGGCACTGGACCTGCTGGCCAGCCGGGCCGGGCCGCAGAGCCGCGCCGGGGCGCACGGCCGGGCCGGGGTCATCGGCCCCGTGCCGGCGCGGGCGCACGAGAGGCTCGTGGCTGCCGCCGACCGGGTCGAGTTCCTCGACGAGGAGTACACCCGCCTTCGGCTGGTGAAGTCCGGCGAAGAGGTGGAGTGGCTACGGGCGGGTGCGCGGATGAGTGACGACGCCGTGGCCAGGCTCGCCAGAGAAGCAGGGCCCGGCGTGACCGAGGCCGCTGCCTGTGCCATCCTCGAAAGCGCGTATATCGCGGCGGGCGGGCTCACCCACATCCACTACCTGGGGGCCACCGCGATGACCCGGCCCGGCTTGTGCGTGCCCGCGCAGTGGCCGTCGTGGCGCCGCCTTCGCGCTGGCGACGCGCTGAGCTGCGAGGTCAGCGCCAGCTACTGGGGATACCCCGGGCAGTTGCTGCGCACCTTCAGCATCGGGTCCCAGCCAACGCCGCTATACCGGGACTTGCACGACGTAGCTGACGCGGCCTTCGATGCCATCACGGCCCGGCTGCGCCCCGGTGCCACCGGCGGTGACCTGATCGAAGCCGCGAGCGTCATCACTGCCGCCGGGTTCACGATCTACGACGACCTGCTGCACGGCTACGGCGGCGGCTACCTGCCGCCCGTGCTGACCAGGGCGGACCTGGAGACCCAGCGGACTGCGGAGTTCACCTTCACCGCCGGGATGACCGTCGTCATCCAGCCCAACGTCATCACCAAGGACGAGCGGGCCGGCGTGCAGACGGGTGAACTGGTCCTGGTGACGGACGACGGCTGGGAATCCCTGCACCAATTTCCCCGGGGATTCGGCAGGATCGCGTTACGGCCGCTAGCCGCGCTCGCCAGCCGCTCCACCTCCATGATCGCGGTGGATTAGGGCTCGTCTCGGAACAAAGCGTTGGTTCTGACGGCGTATCCGGGCGATGGCCAGGGCGTCTCGGGGATCGAGCCAACGCTTTGATGATCTGCGGGCCCTTACTGGCCTGCCGGCGGCCAGCGATCCACCGCGATCATGGAGTTTGGCGGCGGCCTGCGTTAGCTGGCTCCGGGCAGCGTCCGGTATATCTGGGACGTGCGCACCGACCTTCCTATCTGCCGGACCTGCGGCGTCCAGTACGCAGAGCCGCGCGAGGACTGCCCGATCTGCCTGGACGAACGCCAGTACGTCGGCTGGGACGGGCAGCAGTGGACGACACTGTCCGAGCTCACCGCGGCCGGGCACCGCGGCCGTATTCAGGAAGAGGGACCCGCCGTCATCGGGATCGGCACTGAGCCATCCGTCGCGATTGGCCAGCGCGCTCTCCTGGTCCGGGCGCCGGGCGGGAACGTGCTGTGGGACATGGTCTCCTACCTCGACGACGAACTTGTCGCGCAGGTCCGCGAACTGGGCGGGATCAGCGCGATAGCGGTCAGCCACCCGCACTTCTACGGCTCGATGATCGAGTGGGCGCATGCCTTCGACGCCCCGGTATACATCCACTCCGCCGACCGCCAGTGGATCGCGCGCCCCGACCCCGCGATCGAGTTCTGGGATGGTGACACCCGCGAGATCGGCGACGGGCTGACGCTCATCAACGTCGGCGTCCACTTCACCGGCGGCCAGGTACTGCACCGGGCCGACGGTGACGGCGGGGCGCTCTTCTCCGGCGACATCCTGACGGTGGTCCCGGACCGCCGGTGGGTCAGCTTCATGTACAGCTACCCGAACCTGATCCCGGAACGGCCGACGGTGATCCGCCGCGGCCTGGCCCTGCTGGAGCCCTATGTCTTCGACCGGGTGTACGGCGCCTGGTGGAAACGGGTTGTGCCCGGCGATGGCGTCGCGGCGGTGCGGCGCTCTGCTGAACGCTACCTCCGGTTCGCACTCGGCGACGGCACAGGGGAAGACAGCCCGGCATGACAGGTCCTGGCCCGACGGGCGCGAGCAGAACAGGGGTCCGGCGGACACGTTCCGCGCAATAGGCCCCGAGGGAACTCCGCCGACTGCCGCAACCGCAGACACGGGTCAGCGCTTCAGTGCATTACCCAGCCACCGTCGACGCACAGCAACTGCCCGGTGATGAAGGACGCCTCGGGGGCGCAGAGGAAGAGCACGGCATTGGCGATGTCCTCGGGCACGCCCCGGCGCTTGATGGACTGCCGCTCCAGCACTGATGCGCTGTACGCGGCCGGATCGGGGTGGATCGCCTCGGCGGCGGTGGGGAAGGCCCCAGGTGCTATGGCGTTGACCGTGATCCCGTCCGGACCGCACTCCCTGGCCAGCGCGCGGGTCAGCCCGACGAGAGCACCTTTCGACGCCACGTAAGGCGCCAGGAACGGTGTCCCGCCGAAGAACGTGATGCTGGAGATGTTCACGATCCGGCCGGACCCGGCGGCGCGCATCTCCGGCAGCACGGCCTGCACGCACACGAACGCCGCGTCCACGTTCGTCCGCTGGACACTCTGCCACTCCTGGATGGTGTAGTTGGCGACCTCTTTCCTCGGGAAGATGGCCGCGTTGTTCACCAGCACATCCACCCCGCCGTGGGCGCCGGCGAGACCCCGCACGACCTGGCCGGTGCGGTCCAGGTCGGCCAGGTCACAGGGGACGAAAAAGGCGCTCCCGGCCGCGCCGGAGGTGCTGATCTCTTGCGCTACCTCGCCACCCCGGCTTCCGGGGAGGTCGATGATCGCGACGTTCCCGCCTTCGCGGGCGAAGCCGGCCGCCATAGCCGATCCGAGCCCGCCGGCCGCCCCGGTCACAATCACTGTCTTGCCCGCAAAACGCATCCGTGTGCCACTCCCTTCGATGCACCCCGAGCCGGTGTCCGCCCCCGTGCCCGGGCCGATGCCCTCAAGGCCGCGCAAGCGGGAAGATACCAAGCGGCGACCTGGCTGGTGAGGACAGCGCGGATGCTGCCCGCCCGGTCAGCTTCAGCACCTGCCCGAGCCGACATCCGGCGTTTCCGCGGAAACGCCGCGATGCTCGCCCGCACCCGGCCTTGGTCAGCTCTGGTAGGTGAGTTTCGCCTCGATGGGGTCCGGCGGGGTTCCCGGGGGGGCTTCGGCTTCGAGTTCCGCTTTCGCCCTGAGCAGTTCCTGCCGGGCGGCCTCATCCGGGACGGGATAGCGCGGGTCGATCTCGATCAGTGTCTGCGCGATCACCGCCGCCGCGCAGATTCGCGCGAACCACTTGTGGTCGGCCGGGATGACATGCCAGGGCGCCCACTCGGTGCTCGTGTGCGACAGCATGTCGGAGAAGGCGTGCTGGTAGTCATCCCAGTACCGGCGCTCCCGGACATCGCTGGCCGAGAATTTCCAGTTCTTCTCCGGCAGGTCGATCCGCTTGAGGAAGCGGATCCGCTGTTCTTCCTTGGACAGGTTGAGGAACAGCTTGACCACCCGGATGCCGCTGCTGACCAGGTGCCGCTCCCAGTCGTTGATCTCCTGGAAGCGCCGGCTCCATACGCCTGGGCCCTTCGCCTCAGCCGGGAGCCGCTGCCGGTCCAGGTTCTCCGGATGCACCCGGACCACCAGGACCTCCTCATAGTGTGACCGGTTGAAGATCCCGATCTGGCCGCGCGCGGGCAGATGACGCACGTACCGCCACAGGTAGTCGTGATCGAGTTCCTCCGCGGAGGGGACCTTGAAGCTGTGCACCGTCACACCCTGCGGGTTCACCCCGCTCATCACGTGACGGATCGTGCCATCCTTGCCACCAGCGTCGATCGCCTGCAGGATCACCAGGACGCCGTACGTGCTCTGGGCGGAGAGCCGGTCCTGGTATTCGGCCAGTAGCTGCACGCCCTGCTGGAGCAGGGTCAGGCCTTCCTTCTTCTTGCGGACGCCGCCTCGGTATCCAGGGTCGAAATCCTTCGCCAGCCGGACCTTCGAGCCCGGCCTGACCAGCAGCGGCTTGACGAGGTGGTCGATCCACTGAGCGGTCGTCTCCGTCATCGCTGATGCCCTCCCTGCGGGGAACGTCCCGCCGCGCCTTGCCCGGCGGCGCGCCGGAACGGTGCTGTGTTCGGCCACCGACCGGCGCACCAGACCGGGATCCGTGGTTGCTGCACTGGCTGGGGAAGGATCGTTATGTCTATGGCGGTGATGTGATCTCCGTGGAAGGACGCCGGCTTAGATTGGGAACGCCCAGCTCCCGTTTGGCCATAGCCGCCACCATAGGCGACCGGTACGGCGGAGGATATACAAGGTGCGCCCCGCGGCTCAGGGCGCCGACGACGAGTGAACGGCTGGTACTCCGGGGCCGGGCAGCCCAGGATAGAGCGCGTGACCGTTCCTGACCTGACCGAGCCGGAACGGTTGCTCTGGGCGGCGTTCCCGCGTGGCGCGTGGGCGGACCTGCGGACCGGCGATCCGGCAGCCGATGATCTTGAATTCGCCGGCCGCTGGGGGCCGTCACGGATCATACGCGCCGAGGTGATCGCGGCCCTGCTGCTTGGCGCCTGCGCCGCGGAACCCGGCCACAGCCCCGCCGTGCGCCTGCGTGGTGCCCGGATCAGCGGGCGGCTGGACCTGATGGGCGCCACGGTCAGCTGCGCGCTCGTCTGTGAATACTGCCACTTCGACGGCGAGCCTCGTTTTGTCGAAACGTCCGCGAAGACGGTGCGGATCGTGGCTTCCCGGCTCCCTGGCTTCAACGGCACCCGGATGCGCCTGGACGGGATCCTGAACTTCTCGTCCTCCGTGGTGGGCTCGGTCACCAGGCTCGACCAGGCCAAGATCACCGGGCAGGTGTGCCTGCGGGATGTCACCGCCGGGGCCGGCACCGGCGAGATCGCCGTGGCCGCCGACGGGCTTGCGGTTGACGGGAACGCCGACTGCGTCGGCCTGATCGCCCGCGGCACCATCCGGCTGCAAGGGGCACAGGTCAGCGGGGCGATCGACCTCACCGGCGCGCAGATCACCGGCCCGCAGGAACGGGCGATCACCCTCAGCAGCGCCTCCATCGGCGGGCGGCTCATCGCTGAAGGCATGTCCGCCGAGGGCGAGTTCCGGATGCACAACACCAGCGTCGGAGCGAGCATCGGGCTGTCCGGCGCAAGGCTGTCGGCCCCGTCAGGGGTGGCGCTGAGCGCGGGCGGGCTGACCGTTGAGGGCGGGGTGTTCTGCCTGAACGGCTTCACCACGAACGGCGAGATCCGGCTGATCGGCGCCCGGCTCGGCGCGAACCTCGCGCTGGCCGGAGCGGTACTGAGCAATCCGGGGAAGATGGCGCTGAACCTTGACCGGGCCACGGTCGGTGATTGTGATGCCACCGGGATCGTGTGCTCGGGCCAGGTCAGCTGCGTCGGCACCCGGATCGCCAGCGGGCTCAACCTGGCGGGCGCACGGCTGGACAGCGGCGGTGACCGGCCTGCGCTGACCGCCGATGGAGCGACGGTGGAAGGTCCGCTGGTGCTCTCCCAAGTGCACGCGCTGGGAGAGGTGAGACTCCGCACCAGCCGGGTGGGGCAGCGAGTGCTGCTGATGGGCGCCCGCGTGGAGAACCCCGGCCAGATCGCACTCCGCTTCTCCCGGGCTGAGATCGGCGCGGATCTGTTCTGCGCTGACATGACGGTCATCGGGATCATGAAGCTGGCCGGCGCCCGGATCGGAGGTACCGTCGATCTCAAACGAGCCCGGCTGGTCAATCCCGCGGACGTAGTTCTGGATGCCAGGTACCTAGAGGCGGGCCAGGTTGCTCTCCTCCCTGATGACCCGATCCAGGGCACCGTGGACTTCAGCCATGCCCGCATCCGCCTGCTGACCGACGATCCCGCACGATGGCCGACGATGCTGAACCTCAGCGGGCTGACCTATCAGGCGCTGGAACCGCGACTTCCAGTCCGTCAGCGGCTCCGCTGGCTCGCCCGGAACCCGCATGGCCACGAGCCACAACCGTACGAGCAACTCGCTTCGCACTACAGCGCGATCGGACAGCCCGCGCAGGCGCGCCGCGTCCTCTACACCCGGGAAAGGCTGCAGCGCGACGCCAAAGCCCCGCTCGGGCGGGCCTGGAGCCTGCTGCAGGACCTCACGGTCGGCTATGGCTACCAGCCCTGGCGGGCGGCACTCTGGCTGATCGTGCTGCTGGCCGCCGGGAGCATCCTGTTCGCTGCTGCCCCGCCACCACCGCTGCCGCATGGCTCGACTCCCCACTTCATCCCGGTGATCTACACCCTCGACCTGTTGCTGCCCGTCGTCGATCTGGGCCAGAAGCATGCCTTCAATCCGGGCGGCGCGGAGCAGTGGTTCTCCTATGTCCTCATCGCGGCCGGCTGGCTGCTCGCCACCACCATCGCCGCTGGTGTCGCCCGGGTACTCAGCCGCAACTGACCTGGTTGCGAGAGTCCCTGATCCGGATTCAGCCCGGGCATCACTGGATCGCCGCGCTCTGACCTAGCCCCGGCCAGCGCGATTGGCCGCCAGCGGCCACTCCCAGATGCCGGTTCGACGCGGCGTGGCCTGGCATCGGATCATTAGGGCGTGGCGGAGCCGATCGTGGTGCGGGGGAGGACGATACCTGCTGACGAACTGACGTGGCGGTTCTCCAGGTCCTCCGGTCCTGGCGGCCAGTCAGTGAACACCAGTGACAGCCGCGTGGAGCTCTCCTACGACCTGGCCGCCTCGTCCGCCCTCGGCCCCGCGCTCAAGGAACGCGCCCTCCAAGCGCTGGAAGGCCGGCTTACCGGCGGAGTGATCACCGTCACCGCCTCCGAGCACCGTTCCCAGTGGCGCAACCGCGAGGCGGCGGTCAGTCGCCTCATCGCACTGCTGACCGCCGCGACGGCGCCGCCGCCTGCCGCCCGGCGCGCGACCAAGCCGACCCGGGGGTCCAGAGAACGGCGGCTGGCCGCCAAACAGCGGCGGTCACAGATCAAGCGCCTCCGCCGGTCCACCGACGACTGACCCTGTGCCACCCGGTGCGCCTTTGCCGGCCGTTGCGTCCGCGCCGATGCCCGCCGCCTGCCTACGATGACGCAACAGCGGATACCAGACCGGAGGGGACGTCAGCGTGGCGGGGCAGCAGGACCGGCCGGGCGCGGTCGAGACGGCAAGCGGCGATTTCGCGCAGCGCATGGAGCGGCTCCCGCCCGGCCATCCCTCGTCCCCCTACGACGAGGACGGCACCCGCAAGCCCCCGGTGACCAGGCCGGCCGACCGCGAACTCCCGTTGCCAGACGAGTCGGCGCCCGACGCCGAGCCAGCCGATCCGGCCCCACGTCAGTCCGATGAGCCAGACCAAAGATCCTTAGACACCGATGACTTAACGAAAGAACCAGCTGAATCGCCCGAGCCTCCCGGGCCAGAGGCGGCCGGTCACGAGATCGCTGACCGGGAGACCCAAGCTAGCGAGGACTCCAGGGCCGACGACGATTACGGTACAGCCAGCCTCGAGCCGACCAGCCCGGACGATTCCCGATCGGACAGCCGGTCCTGGTGGCAGGTACTCCCCCACCTCAAGGAACAGTGGGAACGCCACAAAGAACGCTGGCCCCAAGAGCAGCGCCCGCCCGTCGACCGCAGCACCGACGAACCCGGCTCCTGGCGCGGCGAAAGCGGCAGGGCGCTGAGCGCGCGCGACAACGCCCACGTGGACGGCAGATGTGATCGAATCGCCAAGGCCGAGGATCTGATCACCAGTCGTGTGGAAGACACCGAACGCACCTCAAGAGGGGACCTTGCCGGGAAGGAGTTCCGGCTCAAAGAACGGGACCGTCTCAAGGACAAAGTAGCAACCGATCTGGCAACTAACATCGATGCAGACATAGACGAGGTTGTCTCGTCTGTGCACGACGGAGTGCGATACACGCTTCAGTATGAAGATACCGAATACACAAGCGGGGTCCAAGCTGATGTAGCACGGATGAAGGATCAGGGATTCGAGCTGATGCGGCTGAAGAACCTGTGGAACGACACGGATTACAAGGGCATCAACTCCCAGTGGCGTGACGGAGAGAGCGGCCAAGCCTTCGAGATGCAGTTCCATACGCGAGAAAGTTTCGAAGCTAAGCAGATCACGCATAAAGCCTACGAGCGGCTGCGAAATCTGCAGACGACCGAGGACGAGTCTGGCGAACTGCACGACTACCAGCGCGAAGTTAGCTCCAAGATACCCATACCAATCGGTGCGCAAGACATCCCGGAATACCCGTGACAGGAGAATCATGCCAGAGAAAATCAGCTACTACGCGATGCTCCTCGGTGACCGCACAATAGAAAATCCCTCCGGGCTTGCTCGGCGCCGCCTATTCGATGGCGGAGGTGTGCGCGACGAGGCTCTCGGCCGAGACTTCACCTGGGTGCACAACCCCGGGCTCGCAGGTTGGGAGCGTGGCGATCTGACGACCACTTACGTCGAGATCAGTGCGGACGAGGCGGAGCGGATCATCGAGCGGTTCCGGGCCAAGTGGAGGGCGGAGGGCTAGCAACCGCGACGGTCGCTGGCCAGCGAACCCGTGTGCATGCTGCCGGGGTAGGCCTTGCCGGCCATTGCGTCCGCGCCGATGCTTGCCGCCTGCCTAGGATGACGCAACAGCGGATACCGGACTGGAGGGAACTTCGGCGTGGCGGGGCAGCAGGACCGGCCGAGCGCGGTCGAAACAGTAAGCGGCGATCTCGCGCAGCGCATGGAGCGGCTGCCACCTGGCCATCCGTCGTCCCCTTATGAAGAGGACGGCACCCGCAGGCCTCCGGTGACCCGGCCGGCCGACCGCGAACTCCCTTTGCCAGACGAGCGGGCGCCCGACGCCGAGCCAGCCGATCCGGGCTCGCCGCGCGAAGAAGAGCCTAATCAACGATCCTTAGACGCCCAGGACTTAACCCGCCAAGAGTCGGCGCGTCCCGACGCGGCCGGGCGAGATGCAGCCGACCACGAGATCGGCGAGGGGGAGGCCGGCCCCGGTGAGATTCCCCACGGCGATACTCGCGACAGTGTGGCCAGCAGCAGCATGCCGACCAGCCTGGACGCCTCCCGATCGGACAACCGGTCCTGGTGGCAGGTACTCCCGCACCTCAAGGAACAGTGGGAACGCCACAAAGAACGCTGGCCACAAGAGCAGCACCCACCCATCGACCGCAGCACAGACGAACCCGGCTCCTGGCGCGGCGAAAGCGATCAATACCTCAATGCCGAGGAGAACATGGTGGCCGGGCACGCCATGGAACGAATCCGGACTGTCGAGAAGAAGGTGACCGCGTCACTGCAAGAGATCAAGGCAGAGACCCCGGACTGCGCCCTCGCCGGGCTAGAGAGCCGCCTCAAGGGCGAGGAAAGATTCAAGGAGAAGGTATTTGGCGAACTACACGCCAAACCCGAACGCTCCATTGCCGAGATTACGGAGCGTATGCCTGACGCAATTCGCTACACCTTCCAGCTTGATTCCGAACGGTACGTGGCGGGATACTGGAACCTCCATCAGCGCTTGGAAGTTGGCGGCAGCGAGTTCTTGATGAGCCGAAATTTTTGGGATAGCCCTGACTACAAAGGAGTAAATACCCGGTGGCTCGGACCGGATGGCCAGGTATTCGAAGTCCAATTTCATACACCAGAGAGCTATCAGGCAAAACAACTAACCCACACCGCTTACGAGCGACTTAGGACTGGCACCGGGCCTGGCGCGGAGCGGCCTGAACTCGAATCATTTCAGCAAGACGTGTCAGCTTGTATTCCGATACCTGATGGTGCGAAGGGAATCCCTGACTACCGAAAGAAGGGATACTGACGGATGACAACACGGACTACTTACTACGCCATCATTGACCACCGAGCGACTCGTGAGGATCCAGCCGGAATAGCTCGGCGCCGCCCCCTTGAAGCTGGTGGCTTCCGTGACGAAGCGCTCGACCGTGGGCTGAACTGGCAGTTCACACCGCTCATCGTCGAGTGGAAGCGGGCCGAATCGACCGATGATCTTGTCGAGGTCAGTGAGGAAGAGGCGGAGCGGATCATCGAGCGGTTCAGGGCTAAGTGGGGGTCGGAGGGCTAGCGACTCCATTCGTTGGCTCCTAGATTGATCCTTCCGATGGCGCCGGATACCTGCTCGTCGCATGCACGCATCAGCCTTGCGAGTTCGCTTGCCGTGTGCGCATGGACCCACATGGTCGGCAACTCTGGCGCCGGCGGCCGTGAACTGGCCGGGCGGATCGCTGCCCAGTTACTGCCGCTGGTAGGACGCCAGATCGCCCACTGGGGATGATCACACAACAGGATGACGGCTTCGGCGAGAGACGCCTCTTCCTCCACTGCGACCTGCGCCGCCCCGGCGCCCTCTGCATCCACGCTGTTCCGGCCACCTTCCTCGGTGTGGTCGGCCACCACAGCCTCCGGCCTAGCTGGCCGCCTCGATTTCTTTTGATCCGACATTCCATGATCACAATCGGGGAAGACTGGGCCGGATGTGGCTAGGAGGTCTGGCGTCCGGTTGGCGACACCACGGCAGGATCGTTTGCCGCGTGGTCAGTGTCCGTCGGGCCCTGCAGCTTGGAGTTTCGCGGCCAGGCCGGGGAGGTCATGCGCGACAACAATATGGAGGGCCGTAGGGCTCGGGCGGCGGATCGCGGTCCAGACGTCGCTCTCGCTGTCCTGCTGGATCTGCCAGTACTCGCCGTAATTGCACAGCACGTCCCGTAACTGGGAGCCGATGTCATTCATAGCAGCTCAGCCTAGTTCAGCTAGCCTCATCCTGCCATACCTTAGCTCACCTAGCCTGGCCTAGCTTAGCCAGGGCACGCCTCGTTACTGTGACCGGATGAAGATCGATCCCGACTCCCCGGAGCACCCGTACGTGCAGCTAGCGGGCCTGCTGCGTGAGCGGATCCGCGCTGGGAAGATCGGTCCGCGGGTTCCGTCGATCATGGAACTGGCGGAGGAGACGGGCTTGTCGGCAGCGACGGTGAAGCGGGCGCTGGGGCTGCTCCGCGATGAAGGCGTGATCTTCACCGTGCCGGGCAGAGGCACATTCGTCGCCGAACGCAGCTGAGGAATACGAGGGCTTGGCAGCAGCAAGGGAATCCGACGGCAACAGCGCCGAGTCTGCCGATGATCTTGTCGAGATCAGTGACGAGGAGGCGGAGCGGATCATTGAGAGGTTTCGGCTAAGCGGGTTCAGAGGCTAGCGACCACCGTCTCTAACCTCCAAACCCTGGTTGTGGCCGAAACGGGCAGGCCGCTAGGGTGGGCGTCCGTCGTGGAGACGGGGAGAGCAGCTCCACCGCGCTTGATGCAGGGAGGGTGGCGAATGGGTGGCTTCAAGAAGTTCCTGCTCCGCGGCAACCTGGTCGATCTCGCCGTGGCCGTCGTCATCGGCATCGCGTTCAACGCTGTGATACAGGCCCTGATCAAGGACATCGTCACGCCACTGATCAGCGCGATCGGTGGCAAACCCAACTTCGCCACACTGCACTTCACCATCAACAAGAGCGTGTTCTTGTACGGCGACTTCATCAACGCCCTGCTGTCCTTCGTGATCATCGCCGCTGTGGTGTACTACCTCGTCGTCGGGCCGGTCAATCGGCTCACGCCTCTGACCCAGCGCAATAAGACGATGACAGAGCGCGAGTGCCCCGAGTGCCTCAGCACGATCCCGGTCGGCGCCCGGCGATGCATGTACTACACGGCCGTGGTGACCCCGGTGACCCCGCAGGCCTGAACGACTCGCGAACACGCTGGCCAGGCACGCGCAGGCGTTATTACTGGTCGGCGCGACCCAGCCCTATTTCGCGTCGGCGTAGCAGGCGACCACGGCGGTCGATACCGGGAACCGCACCGG
>Ga0099829_10000594_pt1 | contig 19127 bp, 17 predicted proteins | sample CZO8metaG_3_FD_79336 | JGI IMG/M metagenome (GOLD analysis project Ga0099829, IMG submission 79336) | Vadose zone soil microbial communities from the Eel River Critical Zone Observatory, Northern California, USA - CZOApr15con2H2.8 metaG | ecosystem: Environmental > Terrestrial > Soil > Vadose...
GCCGATCAAGAGCTCTGCGTAACGCTTGAGATCGTTTTCGTCGAGATGCGAACTCATGGGCAGGTGCTGATGGGCCCAGTTGACCAGGTGCTGCACATGATCGGGCAGTTGCTGGGAGAGCCCGCGGGCATCGCTCACAATCGGGGGAACGACCAGCCAGGAAAACAAGCCGAGGGCAACCGCAATCCCACAAAGGAAAATCAACAGGCTAAAGCCTGGGCCGGGGCGGCGTCCTTTGATGCTCCAGCGGGAAATCCAATCCACGATCGGGCTGAGAAGCACGGCCATGAGCACACTCACCCAGAGGAGCAGCAGCGTGTAGCGCAAGGTGTAAACCACATACAACAGCACGCCCAAGGCGAATGCGAGCAACACTGCGGATTTGGGGTTGCTATTCAATACGGACCCGGGATCAGGAGATTTGGATTACAGGATATAGCGCGACAAATCCTGGTCTTTCACGATATCGCTGAGCATCTTCTGCACGTAAGCGGCATCAATCTTCACTTCTTTTTCTTTCAAGTCCGGCGCATCGAAGCTGACGGCATCCAGCACGCGCTCCATGATGGTATGCAGGCGGCGGGCGCCGATGTTTTCCATGTTTTCATTCACCCGGAAAGCAAAGTGCGCAATCTCATCGAGGGCCTCGGGGGTGAACTCCAGCTTCAGTCCTTCGGTTTCGAGCAACGCCGTATATTGCTTGACCAGTGAAGACTTGGGCTCGGTGAGAATGCGTATGAAGTCTTCCATGGTGAGCGACTGCAGCTCTACCCGAATTGGGAAACGGCCCTGCAACTCGGGAATAAGATCGCTGGGCTTGGAGACGTGGAATGCCCCGGCGGCGATAAACAAAATATGGTCGGTACGCACCATGCCGTAGCGGGTATTCACAGTCGTTCCTTCCACAATGGGAAGAATGTCGCGCTGCACGCCTTCGCGCGAGACGTCTGGTCCGTGGCCGCCTTCGCGTCCGGCGATCTTATCAATCTCGTCGAGGAAGATGATGCCCGACTGCTCGACGCGCTCGACAGCAATGCGTGTTACCTGGTCCATATCGACGAGGCGCTGCTCTTCTTCCTGAATGAGGTATTCAATGGCTTCGCTGACCTTCACCTTGCGCTTCTTGGTGCGCTGGCCGAAGATGTTGGGCAGCATGTCTTTAATATTGACGTCCATCTCCTCGACGCCCTGGTTGGAGATGATCTCGAAGGCGGGGAACGACTTTTCCCGCACCTCCAGCTCAACCGTGCGCTCGTCGAGCTTGCCCTCGCGCAGTTGCTGGCGCAGCTTCTCGCGGGTGCGATGGTGCGAGTCACTTTCCGCGGGCAAGAGGTTAGGATTGCCATCCGCGGGAGCAGGTGCCGGAGGAGGCAGTAGGAGATCGAGCAGGCGCTCTTCCGCGTTCAGCTCGGCTTTATCGGCCACGTCTTCCAGCTTTTCCTGGCGCACCATGTCAATGGCGATTTCCACCAGATCGCGGACCATGGATTCGACATCGCGGCCCACGTAGCCGACCTCGGTAAATTTGGAGGCCTCAACCTTCATGAAGGGCGAGTTGGCCAGCTTGGCCAGGCGGCGGGCAATTTCAGTTTTTCCCACGCCCGTGGGGCCGATCATGATGATGTTCTTGGGAATAATTTCTTCCGCCAGCTCGGGCGTCAGCCGTTGGCGGCGCATGCGATTGCGCAGAGCTATGGCAACGGCACGCTTGGCGGCCGCCTGGCCGATGACGTATTTATCAAGTTCAGCGACGATCTCGCGCGGGGTAAGCTCATCGAGCACGAGTTCCTGTTCTTCAGCAGTTCCGGGGAGATAAAGAGCCACAATACAACTCCTAATTAATAGCTATTTCACCACGACGACACGGGGACACGGAGAAAATATTCAAAAAACGAAGAAAACACAGAAAACATTTCTTATCTCGATGTCAACCCACGGTTGGGCGGGCCGTCAGCCTTGCAGTTCTTCGATGGTTACATTGTTGTTCGTGTAAATACAAATTTCACCGGCGATGCGCATGGCCTCTTCGGCGATTTTGCGCGCCGGCAGATTGGTATTTTCATAGAGAGCGCGGGCGGCGGCGGTGGCATAGGCACCTCCGCTGCCGATGGCGGCGATGCCGGAGTCGGGTTCAATGACGTCGCCTCCGCCGCTGATAACAAAGGTCTGGCCGACGTCGCAGACCAGCAACAGCGCTTCCAGGTGGCGAAGGACTTTATCGGTGCGCCAGTCTTTGCCCAGTTCGACGGCGGCGCGTCCCATGTTGCCGTGATACTGCTCCAGCTTGGCTTCAAAGCGGCTGAAGAGCGAGAAGGCATCGGCGGTGGAACCGGCAAAACCGGCCAAGACTTTATCCTGGTAGAGTTTGCGGATCTTCTTGGCTGTGTGTTTGATAACAGCCTCGCCCAGCGTCACCTGCCCGTCGGAGGCCATAACCACCTTCCCTTCGCGGCGGACGCACAGCACGGTGGTGGAACGTATCAGTCGAGTTTTTGGCATAAAGCTAATCTTTAATTATACCGTTCGGAGAGGGGGCGCGCGGCGGGGAGCCATACGCATGCAAACTTCGCGGATGTATTTACAGGCTGCAGAAAAATTCGTCGTGTGTGAAGACATGTATCAGGGCACGAGTTTACGCGTGTCGTAAGTCGCTAAAAAATAACAATACCCTTGCTGCCGCAGGCATGCGCGTAGCGAAGCGGAGCGCCATAGAAAATCCTTTTCTGCAGTTTCTTTACAAGTACGGCGCGTTATCGTCGCCTCAAACCATGGAATCCATCTACGCCCCACACTTCACCGGCGTAGGTCGTAAAGAAGATGGCAAACAGAAGCAGCAACGGAATGTGGTCGAGTTGATTGGCGACGTAGTGCCACATTGGCCCCTGGCCACCGCCGTTCCAGGTCGCCAGCGTGAGGTTGAGCATATACAGCATGCCGACAACTGAAACCGGACGCACCCACAGTCCCAGCACTAGAAAGGCGCCGATGACGAGTTCAAGCACGCCTATGGTGTATCCCAGGAATTCAGCGTGCGGCATCACGAAGCGCGCCAGGAACCGGCCATAAAACGGGACCGCTTCCACTCCGATAAAAGACTGCAGATATTTCTGAAAGCCGCCGTGAGCGAAGGCAGGCGAGGCGACTTTGAACTCTCCCAGGAAGAGAAATATTATGCCGGTAAGTATGCGGGCCAGGGCGATGGTGCGATTGGTTCTCATGGTTTTATTTTTTGGGTTTTGATTTTTGCACCGGGCGGTCTTTGAGGCGAATCACAAATTTCAGCCCCGACCAAATCTCATTCACGGCGCAGACCTTCACATCTACCAGGCCGGCAGCGAGTCCGATGTCGCGGATAATGTTTTCATTCAAGTCTGAAGCCACGCCGGAGGTTTTCTTCGGCCACGAGATCCATAACATGCCCGCCGGAGTAAGTTTTGCCGCCCAAAGTGGGAATTTTGTCTTCAGTTCTGCCTGTGTCTTCACAAACAAATGCACGTAATCGAGCGGCGGGTTGCCGTTTGATTTTTTCGGCGAGATTCCGAGTTCTTTGGTTACATCTGCGGGAGCTTCAATCAGAGCGATGCTGAAGCCCTCTTTAATTCCCAGTTTCTTGATCAGCGGTGTTCCCGAGTAGCCGGCCATAGCGTTATTGAAATCTTCGTAAGATGCGATTTCGCTTTCTCCATATGGACTATTGATATCCACTGATTGCACTTCACGACCCTTTTTTCACTTCTAACTCAAGTATCCGGAATTGCGTCCTGGCAAGCCCTCGGTGACTATCGCGATTGCCTGATCCGGGACCTGCTAGAACCGTGTGGCTTAGCTGCTACAGCATAATAGAATGAGCCGTTTCTCAGCCTTAAACGGACAGTCTTCTGCGGATGTTCTACCCAGCCATGAACTATGATGTCTGTTCTTCTACCGCTTGCTGAAGGAACCAAAGAGAACCTGCGGGCCATAATTGGGCAAGCATTGTCATGCTCGCAGAGCGAACCTGCTTGGCGCGTTAGTTCATGTCCATTTTTGTCGAAGCTAATCAATCCAGTCTCATTCTGAAAATGGTTCTCGACATACTCTTGAAGCTGCTCCATCTCCGCATGCGGGGGCCAAATCAGGATTTCTTTGATGCCATCTCCATCCAAATCCCGGTATGAAATCCATCGATGCGGCGCATACATTAGAGGAGAATCCCATAAAGGCACATACGTTCCCTGTCTCATTTCCCCATAGAGCAGCCGGACGACATCATCGTGGCCAGAATCAGCGCTGGTGCTCGCGTGCAGGAAAGCAAAGACCGATTCTGGCGTATCCCGGCCAAGTCGAACGATGTCGATATCCAGCCAGACATGCAGGAGACCCGTATCAGAACCGTATGCTTCCGACGGCTCAATTACGTCGAAAACTTCTACCCCGCGGGTATTGCGCAAAATTGACGAAACAACCGCGCTTTGCTCGGCGTCCGATAAGTCTTGGGACCCAGCGACGGGGTGTGTGATCGCGTGAAAATCAATTGCCAGGCGTTTCCAGTCGTAGCCGTAATAGATATTCCTGCCCCGTTGCGCAGGCGACTCGCCGGTTTTGGCCAGAAAAGCGAAACGGTCATCTTCGAAAACCGAGATGGCTTCATTCTTCTGAAGCGCTTCAATGAAGTGTTCGCGTGAATCCGGACAGGTGACTTGCGGGACAAGACCATCCTGCGGCGCGCGGGGGAACAGCGCTTGCCATAAAACAGGTTTTCCCAGGACACCCTGCGCACAAAGCAAAAACTGCTGTTCTGGCGACATCCCAACATGGCTCATTTGACAATAGCCAGACCGCATCGCAACACATAGCAGGAAGAGATACACGGGGAGCCCTCTTGCCTTCATGACGTCGCTCCCATGTCATTGAATCGCATGTCTGCGTGTTGCAATCCTCTCTCTGTCAATTCATTCACTACTGCAGCTCGTTCTTGAAAACTTTTCCGTCTTTCATGACGAATTTGACCGACTTCAACTCGTTTACATCTTTCAGCGGATCGCCCGAGACCGCCACAATATCCGCATACGCGCCGGGAGCAACCACACCCAACTGGCCCTGCATCTCCAGCAGCTCGGCGGCGCGGGAGGTTGCGGCCTGGATTGCATCCATGGGTGCCATGCCGAACTCGACCATGCGCCCGAACTCCTGCGCGATGGGATCACTCCAACTGAAGCCGCCTACGTCTGTACCGAAGGCGATCTTTACCCCCGCCTTCATCGCCTTCTGGAAAGAGAGGATATGCACTTCGGCGCGCTTGCGGTCGCGCTTGCCGGCCGGCGTGTTCTCCGGCGCCCACCAGGAGTAGTAAACGCTCAATGTGGGCACGTACCAAGTGCCTTGCTTGAGCATCTGAGCGATGTTGGCGTCGGTTAGCTCCAAGCCATGTTCGATGGAGTCGCATCCGCCATCGAGCGCGCGCTGCATGCCCTCGCCGTTGTAGGCATGGCATGCGACTTTTCTCTTCCAGCCGTGAGCTTCATTCACGATGGCCTTCAATTCTTCTACGGTGAGCGTGGGCTGCGAAACCAGATTGCCCTGCTTGTCGAGCCAGGAGCGATGCGTCATGTAGACCTTGAGCCAATCCACGCCGTTATCCAACTGCTCGCGGGCGGCTTTGCGGGCCTCGACTGGACCATCAATGATCTGCACGCCTTTGGGCAACGTGCTTTCAATTTCAGGAGCGTAGCCTTCGAGGGGATATCCGCCGGTGGTAGAAATCGCGCGCCCTGTGGTAAAGATGCGAGGACCGGGAATGTATCCATCTTCAATCGCGTGCTTGATGCCGACGTCGCCGTAGCCTGCGCCCTCGGTCTCTAAATCACGAATGGTAGTAAAGCCCTGCTCTAAAGCACGACGCGCCGAGACCGTAGCGCGTGCGGCGCGGTAGGCCAGCCCATATTTCAGAAGCTGAATATCGTAACCACCCTGGTCGGGGTCCTCACCTTGAAGGAAAGTGTGAGTGTGGGTATCTATCAAGCCAGGCAGCACAGTGGCGCGGCTTAGGTCAATGATCTCGACTCCTGGGCCGCCAGGTACAGCTTCGGCTGCCTGCTCAGGCAGGACTTTTTCGATGTGGTTGCCGCGAATGACGATGACCTGGTTATGACGCGGCTGGGCCGAGGAGCCGTCAATCAGCGTGCCGGCGCGGATGACTTTAACTTGCCCGTCGCTAACTTGGCCGCTCTTGGTGGGCGTGCCGGGTTTTTCCTGCGCTTTTATCTGAGCAAGCGCAGTGAGGGCGAGCAAAACAGGTAGAAAAAGCTTGCGAATGGTCATAATTGTTCCCCCGCACAGCGGAACATTTGTTATTGGTGTTAGTCGGCGCCGATGATGGCTTCCGCTTCAATTTCGACCAGCATCTCGGGCGCGATCAGCTTGCTGACTTCAACCATTGCAGTCGCCGGGCGGATATCTTTGAAAAACTCTCCGTGCGCGCGGCCGACCTGCTCCCAATCAGCAATATTGGTGAGATACATGCGAGTACGCACAACATCTTTGAGGCTGGCCCCCGCCTTTTTCAGCGCCGACTCAATGTTCTTTAAAGTCTGCACGGTTTGAGCGTAAGCATCACCGGCAACTTTTCCATCGGCATCGGTGCCCGTGGTGCCAGAAACGTGCACGACATTGCCGATGCGCACTGCGCGCGAATATCCTACGATCGGCTCCCAACGCGTTCCACTGGATATGTTTTGACGAGGCATAATCTGAGTGTGAGCATTCTATTCAGAACACACGCCGAGAACAAGTTGCTGGTAGACTCAGCCTATTCACCATGGATTTCAACCCTGCCGCCGAACCGGTCCCTTTTTCTGCGGTAACGCAGGACCCTGGCGTCTCTCCGCTTCCTCCACAACAGACGCCGCCTTTTTTAAGAAAGCTTGAATTGCTTCTGCTGCTCGCAGTGACCATTGGACCTTCGCTCCTGACTGCGGCTTTCATTTATTTTGCGTACGGCAGCTCTGCGCAAAGACCATCTGACTCGTCTTACATTTTTTTCGGGCTGGCCAGTGCAGTCGCCCGCCAAGCCGGAGGATTAGCGTTGCTGTCTTACATCCTCTTCCGGCAGGGACGCAAGCTGCGCGACATCGGATTCTCTTTCCGCTGGCTCGATCTTCCCGTTTCCATCGGTCTGCTGGTGCTCTCATGGATCGCCGCCGGCCTCTGCCGCTATTACCTTAACTCCATGTACTTCCTGTGGACCGGGCATCAGGTGGAACGCTGGGATGGCGCTGCAGCTTTGTTAGGTACACATGTCTCTGTCGTCGTTGTCGTATTTCTTCTGATCAATGCTTTTTACGAAGAGCTGATTGTCCGTGCCTATCTGATGTCAGAGATCATCTCCTGGAAGCACAGCGCCCTGTTCGCGGGTATCGTCAGTGTTGTTATTCAAGCGTCTTATCACATCTATCAGGGCGTGCCCAACATGATCTCCATCGCGGCATTGTTTTCCGTATATGCAATTTATTACGGGAAGACGCGGCGCATTCTGCCTGTCATCCTTGCCCATCTGTATGTAGACGCCTTCAGCGCTGCCTATCTTTTCCACTTTCACCATATGTAGACGATAACCAATTCGCACTCGCCAGCTCCGACTGCTAACAAAATGCGCGGAGCACCCACTTTCTTATTGCGCCCGTGAACCCAAAGGCCTTAGATTGCCATCAAAGTAAGTAGCTTCCCCCTTAAGGAAAGAAGTTTTAAGAGACGGACTTAACCCAGACCAGGGCGGAGGTGTAGTCAGATGATTGCGGAATCGAACCCATTACTTAGGCTGTTTCAGGAACTGGTACGCTATCACTTCTCTTCAGATGTAGGCATTAAGGATTCGGAGGTCCACGCCTACATCTCCAACATGCTGTGCGAATTTTGCGATACCGAGCAGCTCTACAAGGTCCATAACGCCTCCGGTCGGCCCCTGCACGACGTAGGCGAAATGTTGCTGGAATCGGACCCGGTCTATGGCGAAGCCCCGTCGTTTGACCGCGAACGCCAGGTGCGCAAGCACATTGGCGACTACACGCTTTTCTTCATCGGACTGTTTCCCGAGAGCATCAACCACTACCGCCTGCGCCGGCAGCGCATGGAAAACTTTATTGACTTCATGAAGGCCGGCAAAGAGAGCTACTACATCGTCTCTAAGTTCGAGCACTTCGAATACGCCAAAGTCGCGCCCCTGTTCGCGCGCCTCTCCAAAGAGTTTGAACACTGCGTCTATGGGCTGAACCAGGTGAAAAACGACCTGCAGGAGATGCAGCATCCCATTGTGCAGAAGAAAAAACAGTTGTTGATGTAGAAAAAGCTTAACCACAAAGGGCACGAAGGGATTCACAAAGGGCCACGAAGAAAAGCAAAACCAACCGCAAAGAACTTTCGCCGCAGATGAACGCGGATCAACGCTGATCTTCTCGGAGATTGTGGAACCCCACCCCACCCACTTGCTGGCAGGTGTTTTGAGTGCCACAAATCGTGTCTGACCCTCGTCGTTATTGGCGAAAATCGATCTGGGGCGGGGGACTTGCTGCTCATAACAGTCCTCAGTCCTCAGTTGTCAGTCCTCAGCAAAAGCAACTGCAAAAGACTTTCGCCGCAGATCAACTGCAGATCAGCACTGATCTTCTCGGAGATTGTGGAACCCCACCCCACCCACTTGCTGGCAGGTGTTTTGAGTGTCACAAATCGCGTCTGACCCGCGTCATTACTGGCGAAAATCAATCTTGAGTGGGGGACTTGCTGCTCGTGGCAGTCCTCAGTCCGCAGTTGTCAGTCCTCAGCAAAAGCAACCGCAAAAGACTTCGCCGCAGATGAACGCAGATCAACGCTGATTTTGAGAAGATTTGGGGGCCCACTTGCTGGCGGGTGTTTTGAGTGTCCTAAATCGCGTCTGACCCGCGTCATTATTGGCGAAAATCAGTCTGGGGTGGGGGACTTGCTGGCAGTCCCCAGTCCTCAGCCAAAGCAAACTGCAAAGACTTTTAGCCGCAGATCAACGCTGATTTTTCGGAAGATGACGGGGCCACCTGCTGGCAAGCCGTTGGAGTGTCCTAAACCTTCGCCTTGTCGGCAACAGGTTGCAAATTTTCAAAGAACTGACGGGCGACGCCCCGCATACTGGATGCTGAATACACTTTCAGAGCTGAGGATAATCCATGCTTCCACAGAAATGAAGCTTTTGATATCACAATGGTCCCATGTCAGGACCCTCATGGACAGGGGACACAGAGAGTCCTCAGTCGTCAGTCCTCGGTCCTCAGGAAGGGCGTCGTCTTCGGGGAAACGCTCTCAGGCTGGGCTTGACTATGCAAAATTCCTTTCCTATCCCACCGCCCGATGCTGTTAAAATTTCGTTAATTATGAAGTCCAACTGGATGTCGCAACCGCTCTCTGAAACCGATCCGCAAATTGCCGCTGCATTAGACGATGAGGCCCGCCGCCAGCATGAAGGCCTGGAGCTGATTGCCTCGGAAAACTTTGTCAGCGAGGCCGTGCTCGAAGCCATGGGTTCGGTGTTCACCAATAAGTATGCGGAAGGTTATCCCGGCAAGCGCTACTATGGCGGATGCGAATTTGCCGACATTGTTGAAAACCTGGCGCGCGACCGCGCCAAGCAACTCTTCGGCGCCGAGCACGCCAATGTGCAACCCCACGCCGGTTCGCAGGCCAATATGGCGGCCATGTATGCGGTGCTGCGGCCAGGCGACACCATTTTGGGATTGAATCTGGCTCACGGCGGCCACCTGACGCACGGACATCACCTGAATTTTTCGGGCAAGACCTACAAGGTGATTCCTTACGGGGTCACGCGCGATACCGAGACTATTGATTACAACGACCTGGAACAGATTGCCGAACGCGAGAAGCCAAAGCTGATCATCGGCGGGGGCAGCGCCTACGCACGCATCATTGATTTTGTCCGCATGCGGCAAATTGCGGATAAAGTCGGCGCACTTTATTTAGTAGACATGGCGCATTTTGCCGGGCTCGTCGCAGGCGGAGTGCATCCTAGTCCAGTGCCACATGCGCACGTTGTGACTTCCACCACGCATAAGACCCTGCGCGGCCCGCGCGCCGGGATGATCCTAAGCAAGGCCGATTATGCGGCTGCCATAGATAAAATGGTTTTCCCCGGAATTCAGGGCGGACCGCTGGTGCACATCATCGCCGCTAAAGCAGTTTGCTTCCAGGAAGCCATGCAGCCCGCCTTCAAAGACTACGCGCGGCAGACAGTCGCCAACGCCAAAGTTCTGGCGGAGACGCTGACTAAAGAGGGCTTCCGCATCATCTCTGGCGGCACGGATACCCACCTGATGCTGGTGGACGTCTTCTCCAAGGGCATGCTGGGTAGCGAAGCCGAAAAAGCCTTGGGCGAGGCCGGCATTACCGTTAACAAAAATGCAATTCCCTTTGACGTTAATCCCCCGCTGAAGCCCAGCGGCATCCGCCTGGGCACGCCGGCGCTTACCACTCGCGGCATGAAAGAAGACCAGATGCGGCAGGTAGGACACTGGATCGCAGAAGCCCTCAACCACCGCACCGATTCTGCTGTGCTGACCCGCATTCGCAAACAGGTAGTGGAATTTTGCGATGGGTTCCCGCTTTATCCGGAGCGACGGGCACGGGCCATGGCAGGCGTACGCTAAGCATTATTGTCTTTAGATGAAAGAGAGCTTTTGAACCTTGTAAGCCTTCAATAAGACAAACTTCTCACGATTTCGGCCAGAGCAACCGCGAGTTTGAACACACTCTTCTAGTCCTTTGGTCACATCGGTTGTTCACCACCAGACCACCTCGTTGCTGCGGGCGGCTTCTAATCCTTTAGCAGGTTAACCCAATGGGTCTTTGTATATGTTCACGTCCCCAGAGCTGCTGACAGAAATGTGACAACGCTTTGACAAATGTGGTTTTCGCAGCCAGTAGGATTGCGGTTTGGAGTAGTCATGAAGACATCACGTCGCTACGTATGTCTGATGGTTTCCGGCTGGGTGGCATTAGCTTCTCTACAGAGTGCTTTCGCAGCCGCAAGTGAACCGGCGCAGGACGTGGAAACGATCGTCTCCCGCATGGAGCGGGCGGAAATTGCCAGCCGGTCCCAACAACCTTATACGCTCACAAGGAGTTACCGGTTCTTCGATAACAACTCCCAAACACCCACCTCCCAGGTTGTCGCTAAAGTGGAGTTCCAGCCGCCGAGCACCAAAAATTTTGCGATCCAGAAGGCGCAAGGCAGCGGGCAGGGAGAAAAAATTGTGCGCCAGGTGCTGGAGCACGAAAGGGCCGCTGCCCAGGACCAGGGCTCGCAGGAAATCTCGCGCAGGAATTACGATTTTAAGTTTCTTCGTATGGACCAGATCGAGGGAAGCTCGTGCTTCGTCTTACAGCTCACACCGAAACGACAGGAGAAAAATACGATCCGTGGTGAGGCCTGGGTTGACGCCGCGACCTACCTGATCCGCCGCATTGATGGAGAGCTGGCCAAGAGCCCCTCGTGGTGGGTCAAAGACGTGCACGTCACCCTGGAATTCGGAAGCCTGGCAGGCTTGTGGCTGCAAACCGCCATGCAGGCCATCGCCCACGTGCGCATTTTCGGCGAGCGCACCCTGCTGGCGCAAAGCCTGGATTGCACTCCGGCGGCCAACTCTCAGACCACCGCTTCTCGCGCGCCCAAGCCGGTTGACGGGTTGGCGACACAAATGGAATCAACTCATTTCGCAAACAAGTCAATCTCTATTTCCGCCACCCGCATGACAAGTCACAAAAATTGAAGCCCTGCGTTTTTCTAAGGGCTCCGCAGCCAAAACAAGGCTGCTACACCCTCGCGAAAGTTCGCGCTTACTCGGCACTCGCATTTGGCTCACCCTCTATGGCCGACATTCACACTCAAACCCCAAAAATTGAAGCCCTTCCACTTCATCTCTGAAGCAGAAGGGCCCATGAAGCAACTGAACCTGTAAGCCGAATTCTGTATGTCCGGACTTGCGCCCGGACACGACGATCATTCCTCTAGGCGGCGCATCGCTGCGCGCACTCATCAGCGACCTACCCGGAAGTTCTGGCGCGCCGAGCCGGCCCGCTCCGCCGCAAGCGGCGGATCCTTCCCTATTTGGTCTTGCTCCGTGTGGGGTTTGCCCTGCCCTCAACATTACTGCTGAGGCGGTGCGCTCTTACCGCACCTTTTCACCCTTACCTCGTTAAAGGCGGTATGTTCTCTGTGGCACTGGGCCGTGACCGCGGCTTGAACCGTGGCCCCCAGGCGTTACCTGGCACACTGCTCTATGGAGTTCGGACTTTCCTCTCTCCCCAGGAAACGGCCCGGCAGTTGCCGGCGTAAAACCTGAGAACAGCGATCATCCGGTTCAGAAGCTATCTTTATTCATTATATTGGATGATTGCTTTTAAGGAACGCTACATTTCCTATGGGCATTGCAGTTGTAACTCTATGCTGATGAAATTACTGCGCTCATGAATGTGTCTACCAACGGATGGGTAGATGTTGGCGTTGAACGCGCTTGCGGCACAAAAAGTGTCGCCAGGAAGAAAGGATGGTTGGGCAACTCCAAGATTCGTGATTCGCCCCGCGATTGTTCTTCCCCGGCTTCGACTCCGGCTGTAACCAGCCCTGCATTTTCCAAGTCCTGCCGATACTCGGGGTTGATTCCAAAGTTGCAGTAATAGCGCTCTTGTGCCTGTGCACAGCCGTAAGCGCGAAAGGCCAGAGTGTCGGGCAGGATATCAATAAGAAGGGCCTTGCTGGCCAGGCTGCAAACCAGCGCCGATATGAACAAGCAGGAGGCATAGGGATCATACTCGGCATGCTGGGCATCGCTGAACCCCATGACATTGCGGGCGTATTCGATCACCACGTGCTGGAATCCGCCACAGGTGGCGATGAGCGGCCGGCCGGATTCGCGAGCAAAACGGACCGCATTCAATCCGCCTTGCAGGCTCTTATAAGGGCTCCCCGGACCGATGAAGAAGCCATGAAATGGCTCCAGGCGATGTTGCCAACCTTCCGCTGCAAGCGGCTCGGTCGGCAACCATTCTGTCGTGAGATCAACTTTCAGGGCCTGGGCTGTGTGCACGAGGGCCGCGCTCGTGGCAGGATGCGGCGGGAAGCTCGGATCGTAATCGGCGACGATGGCGATTCGCGGCACTGGCTGAGTATAGGCGAGAAAGAGTTAAGTATAGACAAAAGGGGTACGTCCCTGATTTTTAAAAACTTAACGCCAGCCATTACCCCTCATACTATTGCATGAAGGAATCAGCAGCATTCTTGATATGATAGTAGATTGGCCTTTCGTGCAAGAGCTTTACATTCTATAAAGATAAAATTTTTATTAATGCTTTTCTTCCTAACGCATCATTGGTATGTACTTGTGCCGCTCGTGCCTACGCTGGCGGGCGTGGCGTATCAGATTCTGGTTTTTACAGGCATACGGCAGTTTTTCCGGTTGCGCGGCAATGGCGGAACAGAGTCGAAAGAATCCACCCCTCCAATTTCCATCTTAAAACCTGTCAAAGGATACGACCCGGGAGCATATGAGAGTTTCCGCAGCCACTGCGTCCAGGATTATCCCGAGTACGAAATCATCTTTGGCCTGAGTCACGCGGACGACGCAGCCGCACCGCTGATCGAGCAGCTTCGCCGCGAGTTTCCCCAGAGAAAAATCGAGGCGGTGGTCTGCGCCCCGGGTATGGGCACAAACCCTAAAGTCGGCAAATTGATGCAGATGATCCCCGCCGCCCGTTACGAGTACCTGGTGATCAACGACGGGGATATCAGGGTTGAAAGCGATTACCTGCGCCACGTCATGCGCCCGTTCCGGTCAAAACAAGTAGGTATGGTGACCTGCCTCTATAGCGCCCGTGCTTCGAACTCGCTTTGCTCGCACCTGGAGGCGCTGAGCATCAACACAGATTTCGCATCGGGAGTGCTCGCCGCTCGCACCCTGGAAGGCGGGTTGCATTTCGCTTTTGGCGCTACACTGGCGTTGCCTCGCCATGTCCTGGAAAAGGCCGGAGACCTGGAATCTCTGGTGAATTATCTTTCCGATGATTACCAGCTTGGGGCCCGCGTCTCGCGTGCCGGATTCAAAGTTGAAGTTGCCGACCAAAGCGTACAGACTTTTTTGCCGGCCTATACCTGGAGTGAATTTTTTCAGCACCAGTTGCGACTGGCGCGCGGGATACGCGACTCGCGTCCGTGGGGCTATCTGGGTTCGACCATTACCTACGTGATTCCATGGGCCATGATCACCGCGGCCGTGGCCGGAGGAGCAACCTGGTCGCTGCTGCTGCTGGCTGCCGCTCTGGGGCTGCGCATCACCTCAGCTATCATCGTGGCCGCCGGCGTTCTGAACGACCGGCAAATCTGGCGCAACTTTTGGCTGCTGCCTTTACGCGATTGGGCCGCCGCCGCCGTATGGCTGGTCAGCTTCGCCGGACATAATGTGACCTGGCGAGGCACCGAGTACACCCTGAAAGACGGCAGGCTCTTGTCCAAAACCCCTGATTCCACCGATTCCACGGATTCCCAACCCTCGGTTCCCTGCTCTAACCACAAACAATAATGAAGGCGATTCTATCCACGAGGAGAAAGCCGATCGCCAAGTTGCGGCCGATGGCTTGAACTAATCTTCATGCCAAGCGAGCCCGGGTGCGCGCTTGGAGTCAGTAAAAAAATATTCCAGCGCGCGTAAGGCTTCGGTGGTCGTGATGTTCCACGAAGCCGGATATTCATCGCGTTGTCCGTTGGAGAGATAGAACTCGATTACATCTTTCTCTGATCCGGCGTAGTCGGGATTGCGCGTGGAAAAGCCGGCGTCACCCTCGTAACGCAGAAACATCAGCCAGGCTGCTTCACCATTCACAAGGACATGAAGCACCGGCCAGCCGTAAGGCGTGTATAACTCCAATTCTGAAAACTGTGTCTGATTGGCTTTCCCGAGCTGCAAACGCAGCTCGTCGAGGCTGTGGACGTCAAACGTGCCGCCGTTGATGAAGAGCTCGAATGGCATGAGCGCCCATTATGGCACGCTCCAACTTGTTTTCGCAGCAAGACATGTTGGAGAAGGATTCAGCCGGCAGCCGGAGCAGAAATTTCTTTTTCCCTCAAAAATGATTACGTGAGAGACAGAACCTCGGATTGAATTTTTAAAAACTTTTTTACAACTACGAATTGCAATCCAAGTGCGAGCGCAATGCCGTAATCAAAGCGCAGTACAAATCACAAAAACAAAGTAAGGAGAACTTGCTGTGAATAAGAAAATTGTAATCACGATTGCGGCCCTTGCGATCGCTCTGACCTCGGTCATGGCTTTTGCCGGAGATCCCATGGTGGGTGGCGCGGCCATGTATCCCACGAAAGACATCGTTGATAACGCCGTCAACTCGGCCGACCACACTACGCTGGTTGCGGCAGTCAAGGCAGCCGGACTGGTAGACACGCTCAAAGGGGCTGGACCTTTTACGGTCTTCGCTCCCACCAATGAAGCTTTCAACAAACTTCCGGCGGGAACGGTTGATACCCTGCTTAAGCCGGAGAACAAAGACATGTTGACCAAGATTCTCACCTATCACGTTGTTGCCGGTAAGCTGAGCGCCTCTGACCTGAAAAAGATGATCAAAAAAGGCAAGGGAACGGCTTCGCTGACGACTGTGAGCGGCGGCAAGCTTTGGGTGTCGCGGGAAGGCAAACAGCTCATCCTGAAAGACGAGAAGGGCAACACATCTTCCATCACGATTGCCGATGTTTTCCAGTCGAATGGCGTAATCCACGTGATTGACACGGTGGTCATGCCCAACTAATGGAAGTGGCGTCTATATGGAATTTGGGTATATAGAATTTGGGCGCTCCAGAGAGGGGCGCCAATTTTTTGTTTGTGGAAACTTCAAAGAATCTTTTTTCCAAAGGCTGAGATGGCAAGTTCAACCGCCAGGTCGGCGGTTTGATTGTGCTCGTCAATGACGGGGTTGACTTCCACGATTTCAAAGCTCAGCATGCGGGCGTGGTCGGCGATGATCTCCATGGCAAGGTGGGCCTCGCGATAGGTAGCGCCGCCGCGCACCGGAGTACCCACGCCAGGGGCGTCTTCAGGATCAATCCAATCCATGTCGAGCGAGACGTGATAGCCAACGGTGTCGCGTCCAGCCAGGCGCAGCGCCTCTTCCATCACAGCACGCATGCCGCGCTCATCAATATCGCGCATGGTAAAAACCTCGATGCCGGCTTTGCGGATGTTTTCTTTTTCTGCTGCGTCAATATCGCGCGCTCCCACCAATACACAATTCTCTGGCGCAACTTTGGGAGAGAAACCGAAGATATCAGCCAGTTCGGGCGGACCCAATCCGACAAGCGCGGCCAGGGGCATACCGTGCACGTTCCCGCTTGGGGAAGTTTCAGGAGTATTCATGTCGGCGTGGGCATCAACCCAGATGAGGCCGATCTTTTCATTCTTGCGGCGTTCGAATTCAGCCACACCCGCCACAGTTCCGGCAGCTACCGAGTGGTCGCCGCCCAGCACCAGGGGAATCTTGCCGGCCTCCAAAGTCTTCACAATGAGTTCAGCATGCTTGGTGCAGGTTTCGGTGATCTCTTTCAGGTATTTCGCGTTGGCCCGGCCTTCTTTCTTTTGCTCGGCAATGGCCACCGGAATATTGCCGCCATCTTCCACGTCGTGGCCGAGGGCCTCCAGGCGCGCTTCCAGTCCGGCGACCCGGACCGCGGAAGGGCCCATATCCACGCCGCGACGCGATTGGCCCAAGTCAAGCGGCACTCCGATTACGCGGATCTTTTTGCCGTGGGGAAATTTCGAAGAGGTTGCCGGCTTGGTTGCAACTTCGGGTTTGTTTTCCAGGACTGCAGTTTCAACCATAAAAGACTTTCCTACGGATAAATACGATTCAACGTTCGCGCGAACGGTATAGTCTTTCTTTACTCTAAGGGCTCCGCGACGCTTCACTTCGTTGCGCTGCTTCGCCCTCGTGCTTCGCTCGCGCTGCCTCGGCGCTCGCTACGCACTCACCCATTAAGGGTAAATGCGGTTTAGTGTTCGTGCGAACGGTATAGTCTCCCGCACATGTTCAAGCCCGCAGATCCACGCCACGGCGCGTTCGATGCCCATGCCGAAACCTCCGTGGGGAACGCCGCCATACTTGCGCAGATCGAGATACCACTTGAAGGCCTCTTCCGGCAATCCGTGCTCGTGAATGCGCTTGAGCAAGTGCTCGTATGACCCTATACGCTGCGAGCCGCCGATGATTTCTCCGTAGCCTTCGGGCGCGAGGACGTCCACGCAAAGCGCGAGTTCGGGGCGTTCTGGGTCCGGCTCCATGTAAAAGGCCTTGATCTGTGTCGGATAGCGATGCACCATCACGGGCTTCTCGAATTTAGATGAGAGATAGGTCTCATCGGGCGAGCCGAAGTCGCCGCCCCATTCGAACTTGTTTTCTACTTTTCCTTCGGCGTGGCCCTCTTGCAACATCTTCACAGCCTCGTCATAGGTAATGCGCGGAAAAGGAGCTGTAATTTTTTCCAGCTTAGTGACATCACGGCCGATGGTCTCAAGCTCCGGGCATCGCTTTTCCAGGCAGCGCTGCACGATAAAGCTGATGAAGCCTTCCGCCAAATCCATGATGTCATCAATTGTGGCGTACGCGACCTCGGGTTCGACCATCCAGAACTCTGTAAGGTGCCGCCGCGTTTTGGATTTCTCGGCGCGAAAGGTTGGTCCGAAAGAATAGACCTTGCCCAGCGCCATGGCGGTGGCTTCGATGTAAAGCTGGCCGGACTGTGTCAGGAACGCCTGCTCATCAAAGTAATTCACGGGAAACAGCGTTGTCGTTCCCTCGCAGGCTGCAGGGGTCAAAATGGGAGGATCGGTGAGGGTAAAGCCGCGCTCATCAAAGTAGTCGCGCGCTGCTTTGATAATCTCTGCGCGCACGCGCAGGATGGCCGCCTGCCGGGGAGAGCGCACCCAGAGGTGGCGATTTTCCATCAGGAACTCAATGCCATGCTCTTTCAGCGAAATGGGATAAGGATCAGATTCTGGAACCCGCTGGATGACTTCCACACTGCTGACGTCAAGTTCATAGCCGCCGGGAGCGCGCTTGTCGGCTCGCACCTTGCCCTGGACAATAACGCTCGATTCAATGGTGAGATTCTTCACCGTCTCGAATGTTTCGGGGGGAACCGCGCTTTTGGGCATCACTCCCTGCACGACGCCGCTGCCGTCGCGAAAGATGGGAAACAAAAGTTTGCCGCTCTCGCGCAGGTTGTACAGCCAGCCACGCAAGGTCACACTCTGACCTTCGTGCTTGCCAAGTTCTCGAATGGTTGTAATGGGATGGTCCATCTTAACTTCTTGCTTTTTCCTTATATTTTCTTGGGCTGAATGCTGAGTGCTGAATGCTAAGTGCTTTTTACTGCTGTCTGCTTTTCCAGAAAATCATAAGCCTTGGATATTTTCTCGTTGATCTCGGTCTGGTTCTCGCCATCAATTTCGAGCAGCAGGGGAAGACCGCGCTGGGCCGAACGCAATAGCGAGGTGCATTCGCTCCAGTCTATTTTTCCGTTTCCCGGCCAGAGGTGCGAATCCATGACGCCGGCATTGTCGTGCAGGTGGGTCGAGTAGGTGTTGTGCTTCATCACGTCGAATGCCTGCAGGACGTTGCTCATCATGTGAGCGTGTCCGGCATCGAAGCAAAAACCCACGTCATCCAGGTGCGCCGTGCCCACAAACTCCACCAATTTTTCGGGCGTAGAGAGTTCATTGGGAATATTTTCCAGCAGCACCTTCACTCCCAGAGGTTTGGCGAAGGCGCGCAGGTGCTCCACCGAAGTCATGGCAGCATCGAACTTGCGCATGTCAAAGATCTCATTGCCATTGCCCAAATGCTGCACCAGAAAACGGAAGGGCAGGTGCTCGGCGCATTCCAGGGCGCGCTTGATCTCGTCGGTCGCCTGAATTTGCCGCTTGCGGTCAGTTTCAACAATGTTGATGGGCTCCATGGGGCCGCGGGTCCATTCTTCCTCGTCATAGAACATGGGTGCATGCATCGAGTTTAGTTTGACATTGTTGCTTTTGAACCACCCGGCCAGCTCGCGCACA
>Ga0099829_10000597_pt1 | contig 19073 bp, 19 predicted proteins | sample CZO8metaG_3_FD_79336 | JGI IMG/M metagenome (GOLD analysis project Ga0099829, IMG submission 79336) | Vadose zone soil microbial communities from the Eel River Critical Zone Observatory, Northern California, USA - CZOApr15con2H2.8 metaG | ecosystem: Environmental > Terrestrial > Soil > Vadose...
CATTGCACGGGTTATAACCCGCACGATGGCACATTCACCGGGTTGGACGTGCCGGGCCGGGAGCGGAGGTGGGAGACCCGATGCAGCCGCATGACCTATCGGTGGGCGGTGATGTCCTGGACCGCGTCACTCGGTGTGCCAGGCAGGCCGTCAGCCGGTACGGCTGCCATCCGGCCGCCACCGTCACGCTGCTCAACGTGTCGGAGAACGCGACCTACCTGGTCGAAGACCCCGACCAGGGATTGTCCGTCCTGCGCGCGCACCGGCTTGGCTACCACACGGGGCTGGAGATCGAGTCCGAGCTGGCCTGGATGGACGCGCTGCGGGCCGAGGCGGGCGTGCGTACCCCGCGAGTGCTGCCCGCCCCTGACGGCCGCCGCGTCATGTCGGTCACCGATCCGGCCAGCGGCGAGCGGCGCGACTGCGTGCGCTTCGAGTACCTGCCCGGCAGCGAGCCGGCCGACAGCGACCTCACGCACTTCGCCGAGCTGGGCGAGATCACCGCCCGGATGCATACGCACGCCAAGCACTGGGCGCAGCCCGCCTGGTTCACCCGGTTCCAGTGGGACTACGACGCGGCGTTCGGTGCCGCGCCCCGCTGGGGGCGCTGGCAGGATGGGATCGGAGTTGGCCCGGCCGAGCGTGCGGTGCTCGGGCGGCTGGACGCCACGCTCAAGGCCCGGCTCGCCGCCTATGGCAGCGGCCAGGAGCGGTACGGCCTGGTGCACGCGGACACCCGTCTGGCCAACCTCATCGTCGATGACGGCACGGTCAGCGTCATCGATTTCGACGACTCAGGGTTCAGCTGGTTCCTGTATGACGTGGGGACGGCCGTGAGCTTCTTCGAGCACGAGCCGCATGTGCCTGCCCTCATCGACAGCTGGCTGTCGGGATACCGGCGGGCGGCCCAACTGCCTGCCGCGGACGAGGCGGAGATCTGGACGTTCATCCTGTTCCGGCGGCTGCTGCTGGTCGCCTGGATCGGCTCACACACGGCGGTGGACATCGCCCGCGAGCTGGGCGCCGGATACACCCGCCAGAGCTGTGACCTGGCTGAGGCCTATCTGAGCCGGTACGGCGTGAACCAGCCGAGCTGAGCCGGCCCGGTCTCAGCCAGCAGGCCTGACGGCAACCGAAGGGAAAGGAGCAAGCGTGTTCACATCAATTGCTGGCCGCGCCGTCGTTGTGACCGGCGCGACCCGGGGCATCGGCAAGGGCATCGCCCGCGTGTTCGCAGGTGCGGGCGCCCGGGTGCTCATCGTCGGCCGGGACGCCGAGACGGCCAAGGCCACCGTCGCCGAGCTGTCGGCCGACGGCGCGGAGGTCTCGTCGGTGCTGGGCGACGTGGCCCGGCGGGAAGACTGCCAGCGGATCGCGGCCGCGGCCGACGAGCGCCTCGGCGGGATCGACGTGCTCTGCGCGAACGCCGGGATCTTCCCGGAGCGGCGCCTGGTGGACATGACCGACGAGGACCTCGCGCAGGTGTTCGGCACCAACTTGACGGGATGCGTTCTGTCGGTGCAGGCGTGCATCCCTGCGCTGACCCGATCCGGCCGGGGCCGGGTCGTCCTGACCTCGTCGATCACCGGGCCCATCACCGGCTTCCCCGGCTGGACGCACTACGGTGCCAGCAAGGCCGGGCAATTGGGCTTCATGCGGACGGCGGCCATCGAACTCGCGCCGAACGGCATCACGGTCAACGCGGTACTGCCCGGCAACGTGCTCACCGAAGGGCTCGCCGACCTCGGCGAGGACTACATCCGGCAGATGACCGCCGCCATTCCGCTGCGCAGGCTCGGCACCGTCGAGGAGATCGGGTACGCGGCGCTGTTCCTGGCCAGTGACGAGGCCGGGTACATCACCGGCCAGACGATCGTGGTCGACGGCGGGCAGGTGCTGCCGGAGTCGGCGGACGCCGTGGATCCGGGCTAATGGCCGATGACGGGAGCCGGCCTGCCGCCGCGGGCCGGCCTGCCGCCGGGGAGCGCACCCTGGCCGGGCGCACCCCGGAAGACGTGCGGCGGATGCTGGCCGAGCGGATCTCATCCGGGCGGCTGCGGGCCGGGCAGCGGCTCGGTGCCGAGCGCGCGCTCGCGGCCGAGCTGGGGGTCAGCCGGGCGACACTGCGCCAGGCGCTCGCGGTGCTTGAGGACGGTGGCATGGTCCGGCGCGTCCCGGGGCGCGGCGGCGGCACGTTCGTGAGCAGGGACAAGATCGAGCGGGACCTGTCCCGCGTGGTCGGGGTGCCCGCGCTGCTGCGCAGCCAGGGCGTGGTGGCCGGCACCCGGGTGATGAGCGCCCGGCTGTCAGGGGCGGACGAGCCGACGGCCCAGGCACTGCACCTGCGCCCCGGCGATCTCGTCGTCGATCTGGTGCGGATCAGGCTCGCCGACGCGATCCCGATCTCGGTGGAACACGCCATGCTGCCCGCGGACCGCTTCCCTGGCCTGCTCGAACTACCACTCGGCGGCTCGGTCTACGAACTCCTTGACGAGCATTTCGGAACCCAGCCGGAGGAGGCCGTCGAGCGGATCGAGGTCGTGCTGGCGTCAGCGGATGAGGCGACGATCCTCGATGTGCAGCCCGGCGCTCCGCTGCTGGCCATCACCAGGACCACCACCGACGCCGGCGGCGAGCCGATCGAGTTCTCGCATGACCTGTTCCGCGCCGACCGCACCCGCATTGTCGTGCGCACCCCCGGCCAGGGCGGCGTCACGCGCACCACGCCGGCCCGCGGCGGGGTCATCGAACTGCGATCGCAGCAGGCGATCTGAGAGGAACTCCGATGAACAGCGATAAGCCGGTGGGGCGGATCAGGTTCATGGACCGGCAGCGGGTGAACCTCGACGGCTTCGCCGTGGAGGACACCGGTCTCGGCCTTGTCGCCCTGCGCTCCCCCGACGACCCCGAGCCCGGGCTGGTCATCTCCGGCGGCCGGGTCGTGGAGATGGACGGCGTAGCGTCCAGCAGCTTCGACTCGATCGACTTCTACATCGCCCGGCACGGTCTGGACCTGACCGCGGCCCCGGAGGCGATGGGGCTGTCCGACGTCGAGTTTGCCCGGCTCGCCGTGGCCCCCGACGTGCCCCGGGCGGAGGTGATCAGGCTCAGCGCGGGCGCCACGCCCGCCAAGCTCGCCCGGGTCCTGGCCCTGCTCACGCCCCCCGAGCTGGGCCTGGCCATGGCCAAGCTGCGGGCCAGGCGCACACCCAGCAACCAGGCGCACGTCACCAACCGGCTCGACGACCCACTGCTGCTCGCCGCGGATTCGGCCACCGCAGCAGCGTTCGGTTTCCGGGAGATCGAGACGACGGTCCCGGTGCTCGCCGACGCACCCAGCAACGCGGTGGCCTGCCTGATCGGGGCCGCGGTGGCGGCCCAGGGAGTCCTCATCCAGTGCTCCGTGGAGGAGGCCCTCGAACTTGAGCTGGGCATGCGCGGGCTCACGTCCTATGCGGAGACCGTATCGCTGTACGGCACCGAGCAAGTCTTCACCGATGGTGACGACACGCCGTGGTCTAAGGCGTTCCTGACCTCCGCATACGCGTCGCGCGGCATGAAGATGCGGGTCTCCTCCGGGGCCGGCGCGGAAGTGCTGATGGCCGGGGCCGAGCGTAAGTCCATGCTCTACCTGGAGGCCCGCTGCGTGGCCCTCGCCCGCGCGATCGGCGCCCAGGGCGTGCAGAACGGCGGCATCGACGGAGCGAGCGTGGCCGCGTCGGTGCCAGGTGGGCTGCGCGAGCTCATGGCGGAGAACGTCATGGTGATGATGCGCAACCTGGAATCCTGCTCGGGCAACGACGCCCTGATGAGCGAGTCGGACATGCGCCGGACGTCGCGCACGCTGCCAATCGTGCTGGCCGGTTCCGACTTCGTGTTCAGCGGTTTCGGCAGCATCCAGCGCTACGACAACATGTTCGGGCCGAGCAACTTCAACGCCGAGGACATCGACGACTTCCTCGCCATGCAGCGGGACTGGGGCATCGACGGCGGCCTGCGGACGGTTCCGGCCGGGCGGATCGGGGAGCTGCGCCGCGAGGCGGCGCTGGCCTGCCGCGCCGTGTACGCCCATCTCGGCCTGGCCGACTTCACCGACGAGCACGTGGAACTGGCCGTCGATGCGGCCGGCTCGAAGGACCTGGGTGAGACCGACACGCTGGCCGTGCTCGGCGCGGCGCACGTGATCCGGGAAGGCGGCCTGACCGTCGTGGACATCGTCGCGGCCCTCGACGAGACCGGATACGAGGCGGAAGCGGAGCGGGTCGTCGAGATGACCAGGGCCCGGCTGGCCGGAGACTACCTGCAGACATCCGCCATCTTCGATGAGCAGCTACGGGTGCTGTCCCTAATCACCGATCCCAACGACTACGCCGGCCCGGGCACCGGCTACGCGCCGTCGCCGCAGCGCCAGCAGGAGATCGACGGGATCCGGCAGGCCCGCGGGGTCGAGGACCTGCGGGCCGAGCAGGCGCGGGCCGCCGTCCCGCTGCTGGCGCCGGCCGGGCCGGCCCGCCCCGGCCAGGACCCGCGCGACGTGGTGATCGGGGTCTCCCCGGCGGTCGGCCGGGATGTGTGGCGCTGCCTGTCCGGGCTCCGCGTCACCGAGGCGCTGCGCGAACTGCTCGCCGGGCTTGAGGAGGAAGGCTGCGCTGGCCGGGTGGTCCGGTTCAATGACACCGTCGACCTGGGCCGGATCGGCCTCGCGGCGGCCCGGCTGGCCGGCTCGGGGATCGGCATCGGCCTGCAGGGCAAGGGAACCGCGCTGATCCACCGCAGGGACCTGTCCCCGCTGGCCAACCTCGAACTGTATTCCGTCGCCCCGGCGGTCACCCCGGAGCTGTACCGGCTGCTGGGCGCCAACGCCGCGCGGCACGCCAAGGGCGCGACTCCCGACCCGGCCCGCAATCCGTACACCGACGAGGCGATCGAGGCGCGCTACCACACCACGGTGATCGCGCTGATGGCGCTGGAGCGGGCCTGGGTGCGGGTCGGGGCGCCAGCGGAAGAACTGTCCAGGGAGGGGCTGCAATGAGCCCGCCCGATCACCCTTCAGGGAGGGCTGCGATGACCCCGCCCGATCGCTCCCCAGAGGGTGCTGCGATGACCGAGAGCCGCTCGCTGTCCGGTAAGCCGGTCAGCGACCTCACCCTCGACGCGGTCCGGCGCGGCGAGGTCTCGCTACCTGACCTGCGGATCCATCCCGAGACGCTCGATCATCAGGCGTCGGTGGCGGAGGCGCACGGCAACCCCCAGCTCGCCGAGAACCTGCGGCGGGCCGCCGAACTGACTGTGCTGCCCGACGACGAGGTGCTGGCCATCTACGAGGCGTTGCGGCCGCACCGGTCCACGCCGCGGCAGCTCACCGCGCTCGCTGAGTCGCTGGCCGGCCGCGGTCTGCCACGCTGCGCGGCCTTGCTGACGGAGGCCGCGGAGGTCTACGCCCGCCGTGGCCTGGCCGGGTAACGACCACGCGATGACGGTCGTCGCGGGCCTGGATGTGGGCAACGCGACGACCGAGGTCGTTGTGCTGGCCAGCGGGCGTCTGCTCGGCGCCGACCGGTTGCCGACCCGCGGCCGCAAGGGATCGGCTGACTCGCTGCGCGGCGCCGCGGCCCTGGTGCGCCGGATCGAGCGGCGGCTCGGCCTGCGGGTGGACGAGGCGCGGGTCGCCCCGCTCCGGGCGGTGGACACCGCCACGCTCACCGTCCCGGACATCGCGCCGCCGACCGGGCGGCTGCGCGTGCTCGCGGCCGGGGTGGCCACGCCAGGCGGGGCGGGCGCCTGCGTGGGCGTCCCGCTGTGGCTGGACCGGCCTGACCAGCCGCCGTCCAATCCCGGTTCCGTGGTGTCTGGTTCCGTGGTGTCTGGTTCCGGGCTGTCTGGTTCCGGGCTGTCTGGTTCCGGGCTGTCTGGTTCCGGGGCAGCGGGCTCCGGGCTGGCCGAGTCCGGGCTGTTCGCCCCGGCCAACGGGCCGGTGATTGCCGTGGTCCCGCCCGGCCTCGGCTATGCCCGCGCCGCGGAGCGGCTGCGCGGCCTGCGCAGCACGGGGGTGCCAGTCGGCGCTGTGCTCGTGGCCGGTGACGAGGGCGTGCTGATCGCCAACCGGCTCGACGGCCAGGTGCCCGTCATCGACCAGGTCGACCCCGCCTCGATCGAGGCCTGCACCCTGCTCGCCGTGGAGGTGCGCCAGCCCGGCCAGCCGCTGACACTCCTGGCCGACCCGGTCGCGCTGGGCGCGGCGCTGTCACTCGGCGAAGCCGAGTCCGCCGACGCGACCACGCTGAGCAGGTCGCTGCTGGACTACTCGAACGCTGTCGTCGGCCTCCAGGGCGCGGCGGCTGATGGCCACCGCTCCGGTGAGCCATGGGTGATGGCGAGCGGCGAGCGGGTGACGCTGCGCACGGCGTGCGCGAAGCTGCTCGGCTGGCCGGTGGGTGCGGTGCGTGCCCTGTCCACCCAGTCGGGACAGGTGGAGGTGGATGATCTGTTCGCGGTGGACCTGGCGGCTGTGGCGGACACGGCGACCGCCCGGCGGGGCAGCCTGGGACGGGCAGTCCTCGTCGCGTCGCTGCACCGCCTCGACCGGCACATCGATCACGCGGCGCTGCTCGGCGATCTGCTCGGCCGGCCCGTCCGCTGCGTGCTCAGCGAGCCGTCCGCAGCCCGGCTGGGAGCCTGCACCACGCCGGGTGCCCGCGGCGACGCCGTAGTCGTGGACGTGGGCGCCGGCACCCTCGACGTGATCGCCCCGGACGGCGAGGTGGTCGCGGCGGGGGCCGGTGACCTGCTCACCGCTGCGATCGCGGAGACGCTCGGCGTCCCGCGCGCGGCGGCGGACTGGGTGAAGCGGGGCCCGTGCCTGCGGGTGACCGATGGCCAGCGGTTCGAGGCGGAGGACGGCAGCCGCGGGTTCCTGGACCGGCCCGCCGCGGCGGCGATGATCGGCATGCTCGCGGTGTCCGGCCCCGCGGGGCTGCTGCCCTTCGACCGCCGGCACAGCCCCGCCGAGTGGCGGGCCGTCCGGCTGCGGCTCAAGCAGGCGGTGTTCTCGGCGAACCTGGATCGTGCACTGCGGACGCTCGGCCCGGACCTGCGGCAGGTTCTGCTGGTCGGCGGGCCTGCCGGGGACGACGAACTACTCGGCGCGGCGCTGCGCACCCTCCCGGCCGGCATACCGGCTGGCCGGGCGAGCGTCGGCGGCACACTCCCCGGCCAGCCCGTCGGCCATCGCTACGCCGTCGCCCTGGGCCTGGCCCTCAGCCAGCAGTGAGCCCTCGCGCCCTGATGCCACGAGGCTGGAGCGGCTCCGGGCTTGTCAGGACGCCGTCACGGCTAGCCCGCGAAGAGTGGACCGTAGGTGCTGCCCGAGCAGCAATTTGCGTCCAAGATCGCCCGGGGACGCCCGCCGGAGGCGGTGGCCGGGGGGAGGCGGGCGTAAGGGGACGGACCTCAGCGCCGGACCGCAGACCGGGCCAGGCTTACTGGAGCAGAATCAGGCCGCGCAGGTAGGCGGCCTGCCCGGCGTGCTGCAGATCGTCGGAGATCACGCTGACCAGCCGCACGCCGAGGGTGACCGGCGGATCCCACGACGAGTCCACAACCCGGGTGAAGTCGGCATCGGCCAGGTGCCGCACGTAGTGGATGGTCTGCTCATAGACAGCGTCGTGATACGCGGTCAGCAACTCGCCGGACTTCACCCGAACCACAGCGACCTGGTCGGCCGAGTGCCCGTAGCCGTGGTCCGCCTGCGACAGCGGCAGCCCGAACCGGTCGGCCCAGCCCTCTGCCGTCCACACCTGCCCCTTACCCGCGACGCCCGCGATGTGGTCGTCCTGGATCCGGGTCAGGTGCCAGACCAGCCAGCCGATCGAGTTCGCCTGGCTGTCCGGGCGGAAGTCCAGCTGATCGGGGGTCAGGCCGTCGACTGCTTCGTGCACGGCCTCACGGATCCTCCCGAACGCGTCGATGAGCAGGTCAGTGGCGGCGCTCACGCGGGGGTCACCTCCTGGGTAACAAATCCTGGATACCCGAACTTACGGGGGCCGCGCCGCGGCGCCCACGCCGGGGCCGGCGAGGGGCCTGGCCTGTAGCGCCCGGTGTGGTTACATTCGTCTGCATGTTCGAAGCGGCCAACATTCTCGAAGGCCTGAACGATTCTCAGCGGCAGGCCGCCACCCACGGTCCCGGGCCGCTGCTGGTACTGGCGGGCGCCGGGACCGGCAAGACACGCACGCTGGTGGCGCGGGCGGCCTGGCTGCGGGCGCAGGGCGCGGCGGCCAGCCGGATCCTGCTGCTGACGTTCACCCGCCGCGCCGCTGACGACATGCTGGCCAGGGTCGCGCCGCGGGGGGGAGGTGCGGACGAGCGGATCTGCGGCGGGACCTTCCACGCGGTGGCCCACCAGATCATCCGCGCGCACGCCGAGTCGTTCTCGCTGCCGCCGGAGTTCAGCGTCATCGACCAGGCCGACGTGGCGGACCTGCTGGACGTGCTGCGCGCCGATCACGACCTGGTCGGCGGGCAGCGGCGTGCGCCGCGGGCGGCCGTGTGCGCCGACATCTACACCCGGTGCGTGAATACCCACACGCCGGTAACCGAGGTTGTCCGGGCCAGCTACCCCTGGTGCGAAGACTTCACCGAGCAGCTGGCCGGGCTGTTCCGCGGATACGTCGCCCACAAGAGGCGGCACGGCCTCGTCGACTTCGATGACCTGCTGCTGATGTGGCGGGCCGCCCTGGCGGACGCCTCCGCCGGGCTGGTGCTGCGCGGCTTGTTCGACTGGGTCCTGGTCGATGAGTATCAGGACGTCAACGCGGTCCAGGCGGACATCGTGCGGCTCCTCCAGCCGGATGGGCGCGGCCTCACCTGTGTCGGCGACGACGCTCAGGCGGTCTATGGCTTCCGCGGCGCCGACCCGGTGCACCTGCGCAAGCTGCCCGGCACCTACCCGGGCATGGCCGTCGTCCGGCTGGACCGGAACTACCGGTCCAAGGAGGCGGTGCTGCGGCTGGCGAACGCGGTCCGCCCGCAGTCCGACGGTCTGCACCTGATGCTGACCGCTGATCGCGGTGCGGGCGCGGCCCCCGTGCTGGTCCGCTGCCATGACGAGGCCACCCAGGCGCGCGAGATCTGCGCCCGGGTGCTTGAGGCCCACGAGGCCGGCCGTGAGCTGCGGGACCAGGCGGTGCTGGTGCGCGCGGCGCAGCACAGTGACGTGCTGGAGATCGAGCTGTCGGTCCGCGGCATTCCGTTCGTCAAGTACGGCGGGCTGCGGTTCACCGAAGCCGCACACGTCAAAGACTTCCTGTCCGCCGCCCGGGTGCTCGCCAACCCGGCCGACGACATCGCCTGGTTTCGCCTGCTCCGGCTGCATGAGGGCATCGGCCCGGTGCACGCCCGGCGCATCATCGACGCGCTGAACCCTGCGGACCCGGCACCCCTGGGCCGCTGGCCGGACGCGGTCGACGCGGCGCCGCAGCGCTGGCGGCCGGCGCTGGCCGCGACCGTGGCCGGCCTCACCGCAGCCGCGGCCATGGACAAGACCGCGGACCGGGCCGCCGCGATCCTGGCCACGCTGGACGAGCCGCTGCGCGCCCGCTATCCCGACGCCGGCGTCCGGATCGCCGACCTGGAGCGGCTCGTCGATGCGGCGGCGAGCCGGCCATCGCTGCACGAGGCGCTGGTCGAGCTCGCGCTCGACCCCCCGGTCTCCAGCTCCGACCTGGCCGGGCCGCCGCGCCTGGATGAGGATTACCTGGTCATCTCCACCGTGCACTCGGCCAAGGGCCTGGAATGGCCGGTGGTGCACCTGCCCCACCTGGTCGACGGCGCGGTCCCCAGCGACATGGCGCTGGCCACTCCGCACGGGCTGGCCGAGGAGCGGCGGCTGTTCTACGTCGCCGTCACCCGGGCCCGCGACGAACTCTTCCTGTACGCGCCGCTGCGGATGCACCATCACCGGATGGCCCGGGACGACCGGCACAGCTACGGGCAGCTGAGCCGCTTCCTCGACGCGGCGGCCCTCGCCGAGTGCGAGGTCACCGAGGCCGACCCGCCGCCCCGGCTGATACCCCAGCTCGCGCCCCTCACCGCCGGGATCGACGAGGCGCTCGATTCACTGTGGGGACCGGCGTGACCGCGCCGGCGAACGTGGTCCGCTGACAAGCCGAACCCCTTGCCCCGCCCCGCGACCCCGGTAAGGATCCGGCTTCGAAGCTCAGCGGGCCCGCCATTCGTCTTCGAGCATGGCGAAGACAATTTCGTCGGTCCATTCACCTTTAACTATTTCGTTCTGTATGAAATGCGCTTCAAAGCGCATGCCGAGGCGCTCCAGAACCCGAGCGGATGCCGTGTTCCGCGCGTCGACGCGGCCGATGATGCGGTGCAGTCCGAGCTCGTCAAAGCCCAGCCGCAGCATCACCTGAGCCGCCTCCGTGGCGTACCCCTGGCCGCCATAGTCGGGATGGAAAATGTAGCCGATCTCGCCCAGCCGGTGCTCCCGGCTCCGCCAGAACAGCACGACGTCCCCGATCACGCCGCCCGTTTCCGGCAGCACCACGGCGAGGATCAGAGTGCCGCCCTCGTCGTCCAGTTCCGTCGCCGCGACCCGCTCCCGCAGAGACTTCCGTACCTCGTCGCGGTTGCGAGCGCCGAAGAGGAGGTAACGGGTCACCTCGGGCCGCGACTGGATGTCGTACAGGGCGTCGAAGTCGTCGGCCCGGTAAGGGCGCAGGGTGAGCCGGGGCGTCCTGATCGGATAGTCAGGCCTGATCATCACTCGATGGTATTGACTCCCGCCGCGCTGGTCACTCTGGTGGGGCGTCCTCGCCCAGCGGCTCCGGGACCTTGGGCAGCACCGTGTCGAAGTACGCGCTCGCCGCGGCGGTCGTGCCCACATCCCGGCCCGCGCTCTCGGACAGGTACCAGCGATGCTCCAGGATCTCGTGGAAGATCTCCGCCGGGGCCAGCCTGCCGCGCAGGCTCTCCGGGGTCGCCGCCTGCACCGCGTCGTACACCTCCTCCAGCCAGCGGCTGGCCGCCAGGGTCACGGAGACCGGGTGGCCGGCCTTCTGCTCCAGGTAGCCGCGGAAGCTGGCGATGTCGTTGAGCAGGCGGCGGGCCTGGTTCTCCTCGGCGTCGATCCCGGTGCGCAGGAAGAGCTCGCGGCGGTGCTGCCCGGACTCAGCGACCCGGGTCCGCACCCGCAGCCGGTTCCCTTCGCCGGTGCTGACGAGTTCCACTTCGTCGGCGTCGAAGCCAAGCTCGTTGAGGCGGCGCAGTCGCTCGGCGATGCGGTACCGCTGCTCCTCCGGGCGCAGGATCTCCTCCCGGGTCAACTCGTCCCACAGCCGCTCATACCGGCGCGGCAGCTCGTCGGCCACCTCGAACGGATCGACCTCGGGCGGCAGCAGTTCGCCGGCCTGCAGGTCCATCAGCTCGCCACCGACCCGTTCCCAGGCCAGCTCGAGGTCCCAGCTGCGCTGGCCCGCCGTGAGCGTCGGGTGCTGCTCACTGGTCTCCGCGTCGACCAGGTAGGCCTCCAGCGCTCCCGCATCGAGGCGGAAGAGCGTGTTCGACAGGGAGCAGTCCCCCCAGAAGAAACCGGACAGGTGCAACCGGACCAGAAGCTCCACCAGGGCGTCGAGCAGCCGTTCGGTCGGCTGGCCGCCCCGCGGGTTGGAGAACAGCGCGCGGTAGGTAGTGGAGTAGTCGAGGTAGCGGGTGACCAGGATCGCGTCGGCGTCCCGGCCACGGTCAACCACGATTCCCACGACGTCGACAGCTGGCACGCTGGCTTCGGCCAGGCCGCGTAGCAGCCGGTACTCGCGCCGGGCGAGGTTCTCGTTGATGGATTTCAGCGCGTACAGTTCACCACCCTCCGCGACGAAGCGGACGATGTGACGGGAGATCCCGCGCATCCGGATCTCGACCAGCCGCTCGTCCTGCCAGTCCTCAAGCGGCTCGGACCAGGGCAGGGTCAGGAGTCCCGATGCCTCGCCGGCGGGCGGGCTGAAGACAAACCTCACGAAGCCGCTCCCGTCAGGCCGGCGAGTGTGGCGCGGAACTGGTCAGCGTCGGCATGCTGCACGTCCGCAAGGATAGCCAGCCCCTCCGGCCAGGCATGGCACGCTGCAAGACGAGTTCGGCGCCGATCCTTTCGTAGGGATCCTCAAGCTCGATGTCCTTCGCGATCGAGACACCGTCGTTGGTGATCGTCGGCGGGCCCCACTTCTTGTCCAGTACGACGTTGCGGCCCTTCGGGCCGAGGGTGACCCGGACGGCGTCGGCGAGCTTGTTCATGCCCGTCTCCAGGCCGCGCCGGGCCTGCTCATCAAACGCGATCATCTTGGGCATGTGCTGCTTCCTCCCAGTGCTGGCGCGGTTTCTTCCGGTGGCGCGGTTTCTTCCGGTGGCAGGGTTCCTCCCGGTGGCAGGGGCGCAGTCATGACTGGTCCTCCGACTGAGTTGCTGGGTGGCATGCGGTGGCGGACGGTGACCCGGCGTCGCCAGCAGCCGGGGATCCCAGGATCACGACGCCGCTGAGAGCCAGCAGCCGGCCCAGCCGGTCACGCCCCTGCCCAGACACCCACCGCAGCCCGTCGTCTCGTTTCTCCATGAGGTTCGCGGCGTAGTAGCCGGCCATGCCGCGCGGGTCCATGCCAGCGCGCTGCGCGATCTCACGCATCTCCTCGTCGCTGGCACCGCGGTGCTGGATGTCGTTGATCTCTGCCACCGAGCGGAGGACCTCGATCATGCTCTGCGAGCTCCCGGGGACCGGGATGCCGGCTGAGCGCCCTGGGGCGGGCGGGAGGTCACGCTCTATCTCGTCTGCGAATGCCCGCGCTGCGGCAGCCAGCGCTCGCACCAGCGTGATGTCCAATGAACTCTCCATTTGCTATGTGATTAAGCGTGAACACACGTTATCACGATTAAAACCGGCTAAGTCAAGTCGCGCCTGCCAGCTTTCCTGAGCACGCGACGTGCCGCGGCGAAGACGTTCATCCCCGCGCTCGCCCCGCCCTCCATGATCACCGCTCCCAGCAAAAAGCAACCCCCGCCTCGTCCTATTACTCCGGTATTTCTTCAGTGAATATGACTGAAGAAATACCGGAGATCATGGAGATCCCCCTCCCGGTTGAGTAGGCGCGATCGCGCTAGTTGAGCACAAGTACTCATGACGGCGGCACAGCTCCGGCCAAGTATGGAGATGTGCGGAAGCCGCGTAAGGCAGGCCGCCTCATGGAAATGGCGGTTGACATGCCTGAATCTGTTTCTGGGATCGCAGCGGCCGAAGCTGCTCGCACGACAGTTCCGGCCCCTGCTGGCCCTGCTGGCCCGCCCGACCTTGTTGGCGCAGTCGGCCCGGCAGGCCCGCCACCCGGCGCCGCGCCGCGCCGGCTGCCGCTGGTGGTGGAGGCGCTCGGCTACCTTGGCGCCGTATTCGCCCTCGTGGCCGGGTTCATCGCCGTACGGCAAATCTGGCCGGCCATTCCCGCCAGCGCTGAGCTTGCCTTCACCGGGGTCGCCGCCATCGCGTTGCTACTGATCGGCATCATGCTGCGGACCCTTGACCACGAGGCCTTCGGGCGGCTCCGCAGCGTCATGTGGCTGACGTCAACAGCCAGCCTCGCTGCGGCGGTTGGCCTGCTCACAGGTCCCCAGTTCTGGGATCTGGGCCCCGCCGGCCGACCCCTGGTGACGGAAGCAGTCGTCACCGCGTATGCGGTCATGCTGTGGTGGCGTTACCGCGCGACGCTTCAGCACCTAGCGATGTTCGCTGGCACGGCCGCGCTGCTCGGGACGGGCATCGCGCAGGTCTGGCCCGGCATCATCCTGCCGTGGGGCTCTGGCTTTGGCCTGTGGGTGCTGTCACTGCTGTGGGGAATTGGAGCGCACCGCGCTTATCTGGTCCCGCGAACCGCGGGCTATGCCGCGGCCGGGATCGGACTCCTGGTTGGCGCGCAGCTGACGATGGACCTGCCAGCCGGGCAGGCGCTCGCCGTCATGACCGTGGCCGGCCTGCTCGCGGCCGGAGTGGCGCTGCGCCGGGTACTCCTGCTCGGTCTCGGCGCTTCCGGCGCCATCGTGATCCTGCCGCAGATCGCCATCCGGTACCTGGCCCGAGGGGCCGGGGCAGCGGCGGCCATCTTCGCGGTAGGCCTGGTCATGCTCGGCGTCGCACTCTGGCTCGCCAGGACACGCACGAAGGCCTAGTGGTCTCTAAGAGGAGTCTTCTTTGGCTACACGTCGCCCAGGCCTGCCTGGGCGAGGTGCCTCACATACCCCCTGATAGACCACTAGCGTCGTGCATCGCCGGAGCCGATCGGACGCCCGCTGCCTGATGCTCGGGATCATCCTGTGTTCCAAGCAATCCCGGGTCAGGGGGCCAGGCCCGCCTCGTAGGCCGCGATGACCAGTTGCGCCCGGTCACGGGCCTGCAGCTTCATGAGCAGCCTGCCCACGTGCGACTTGACCGTCGCCACGGTGAGCTGCAGCCGCTGCGCGATCTCGGTGTTCGACAGCCCGGAGCCGATCAGGCAGAGCACCTCCCGTTCCCGCCCGGTTACCCCCTCCAGGTTCCGGGTGGCGGGCACGGGGCGGCGCGCGAACTCCTCGATCAGCCGACGGGTCACGGTCGGCGCGAGCAACCCCTCGCCGACCGCAATCACCCGGATCGCGGCCAGCAGGTCAGCCGGCGGCGTGTCCTTGAGCAGGAACCCGCTCGCCCCCGCGCGCAGCGCCGCGAACACGTACTCGTCCAGGTCGAATGTGGTAAGGATCAGGATCCTGGTGGTGCTGCCCGGCCCCAGGATGCGCCGCGTCGCCTGGATCCCGTCCATCTTCGGCATCCGGATGTCCATGAGGACGACGTCGGGCCGCACCCGGCGGGCGACCTCGACCGCCTCCTCGCCGGTGCCCGCCTCGCCGACCACGCGGAGATCGGGCGCGGTGTCCACGAGTACCCGGAACCCGGCGCGCACCAGGACCTGGTCGTCGGCCACGACGACGGAGATCGTCACGCGGCGGCCCCGATCGGCAAGGACGCGCTGACCCGGTAGCCGCGCCCGGGCAGCGGTCCCGCGCTGAACTCGCCACCGTACAGGGCGACCCGCTCCCGCATACCGATCAGGCCGTGCCCCTCGTCCCCGCTGCCGGCGGCCCCGGCGCCATCATCGGTCACCTCGATCGCCACCGCCTCATCGGAGTACGTGACAACCACCCGGCCATGTCCGGTGCCGGCGTGCTTCACCACGTTGGTCAGCGCCTCCTGCACGATGCGGAATGCCGCCAGGTCCACCCCGGCGGGCAACTCACGCGGCATCCCGCGCACCGCGACGTCCACCCGCAGCCCGGCCCGCTCGGCCAGGTCGGCGATGTCGGCCAGCCCGGGGGCGGACAGCATCTCGCCCGGCGTCCCGTCCCGCAGCATGCCGAGTAGCTGCCGCATCTCGCGCAGCGTGGCGCGGCTGGTCGTCTCGATCGCGTCCAGCGCCCGGGCCGCCTCGGCCGGGTTGCTGTCGATCACGTACCGGCCCACGCCCGCCTGCACCGCCACCACGCTCATGCTGTGCGCCACCACGTCGTGCAGTTCCCGGGCGATCCGCAGCCGCTCCTCGGCGACCGCCCGCCGCGCCTGGTCGACCTTCGCCTCCGCGCGGCGCTCGGCCTGCTCGCGCAGGCCGTCCGCATAGGCCCGCCCGGCCCGCACCGCCCGGCCTGCCGCCCAGGCGGCCAGCAGCACGATGGCGGTGCCGGCTGCGTGGCCGAAGTTCGCCTCCACACGGGTGACTCCCGGCCCGCTCCCCGACACGTACGCCGGTGTGAGGAGGGCGAGCACGCTCAGCGTGAACAAGACCGCGCCCAGCGCGCCCACCGCGGTCCGCGCGGGCTTGACCAGCCCGATCATGTACAGGACCGCCGCCACCGCGAGCATCGGGTCCACGGTGAACCCGAGGAACACCGTCACCGCCTGAGCGGCCAGGGCGACCGCCAGCGCGGTCAGCGGCCGCCAGCGGCGGAACGCGACACCCGCCGAAGCAGCGCACACCAGGGCGATCCCGACGCCGACGGGCACGCCAAGGTGCAGCGGCACCCGGCGCGGCGTCCGGGCGGCGCCGGCCAGGACGCCGGCCAGCAGCAGCGCCGCCGCCACGTCGATCGTGACGAGATTGGCGAAGGTCAGGCGGCGGGGTGAGCGGCACCCGTGGCTCTTCCACGTCCTGAACGGTAACCCGGCCAGGGGCACGAAAGCGTCCTACCCTCACCTGATGAGCGAGATGGAGCACACCGCCGACCACCTGATCGTCATCGGCCGGGGCCAGCTCATCGCGGACACCCCGGTCGGCGTATTCGTGGAGCGGGGCGCGCGGTCGCACGTCGCGCTGCGCACGCCGTCGGCCTGGCGCTTGGTGTGCTGATCCGCAACGCGGCGGGGGCGTTGACCGCCGTCGTTGTGCTGCTGTTCCTCGGGCCGTCGTTCCTGCACGGCACCAGCCCGTGGGTCATCGACATCGCCAACGCCCTGCCGGCCAACGGCATCCGGCGGCTGGTGTCGCTGCATCCCTGGCCCAACGCGCCGTCCATCACCGAGGCCGTCATCGTCATCGTCGTCTACCCGGTCGTGGCGCTGGCCGCCGCGGCATATGTCATCCACCGGCGGGACGCCTGACCGGAACGCCGCAGGCTAGTGGTCTGTGAGAGGGGTCCTTTGAGCGAACGGTGTCCACCTGGGCGACGTGCCGCCAAAGAAGACTCCTCTTACCGACCACTTGGGTCAGTGAGACTCGCGGGTGACCTGATGGCCGCTGGAGCCGACCAGGAAGTCGAGGTCGGCGCCGCGATCGGCCTGCATGACATGGTCGATGTAGAGGCGTTCCCAGCCCCGGCGAGGCGCGGGCAGCGCGGCCGTCATCGCCGCGGAGGGCTCACGGCGGGCCAGTTCCGCGGCCGGCACGTCGATCTCCAGCCGGCGGCCCGGCAGGTCCAGCACGATCGGGTCACCGTCGCGGACCAGGGCGAGCGGGCCGCCTGCCGCTGCCTCAGGCGCCACGTGCAGCACCACCGTGCCGTACGCGGTGCCACTCATCCGGGCGTCACTGATCCGCACCATGTCACGTACCCCGGCGGCGAGCAGCCGGGCGGGCAGGGGCATGTTGCCGACCTCGGGCATCCCCGGGTATCCGCGCGGGCCGCAGCCGCGCAACACCAGCACAGAGGACTCATCGACGTCGAGACCGGGGTCATCCAGCCGGGCCCGCATGTCCTCGATGCTGTCGAATACCACCGCCCGCCCCCGGTGGCTGAGCAGTTCCTTGGAGGCGGCGGCGGGCTTGATGACCGCGCCGTCCGGGGCAAGGCTGCCCCGCAGCACCGCGATCCCGGCGTCCGCCTGCAGCGGCGCGGACCGCGGACGGATCACGGTCTCGTCCCAGATCCTGGCGTCGCCGAGATGGTCGGCGAGCGGCCGCCCAGTCACCGTCATCGCGTCCGGGTCGAGCAGGTCGGCCACCTCACGCAGCACGGCCAGCAGGCCACCCGCCCGGAAGAGGTCGTCCATCAGGTACCGGCCGGCCGGGGCGAGGTCGACAAGCAGCGGCACGCCGGAGCCGATCGCGTCGAAGTCGTCAAGCGACAGGTCCACCCCGGCCCGGCCGGCGATCGCCAGCAGGTGCACCACCGCGTTGGTGGACCCGCCGACCGCGGCCAGGGCCACGATGGCGTTACGGAACGATCCCCGGCTGAGCACCCGGCTCGGCCGGCGCTCCTGTGCGACCATCTCGACCGCGAGCCTGCCGGTCTCGTGAGCGTGCTCAAGCAGCCGGCTGTCCGCGGCCGGGGTGCCTGCGATCCCGGGCAGGGTCATCCCGAGGGCCTCGGTGACGCACGCCATAGTGGATGCGGTGCCCATGGTGTTGCAGTGGCCCTTGCTGCGGATCATCGCCGATTCCGAGGCGAGGAACTCCTCCCCGGACAGCGTTCCGGCGCGCACCTCCTCACTCAGCCGCCACACATCGGTGCCGCAGCCCAGCGCCGCGCCGCGGAACGTGCCGGTGAGCATCGGCCCGCCCGGCACCACCACCGCGGGCAGGTCGACCGAGGCGGCGGCCATCAGCAGCGAGGGGATGGTCTTGTCGCAGCCGCCGAGCAGCACCACCCCGTCGATCGGGTTGGCGCGCAGCATCTCCTCGGTCGCCATCGCCGCCAGGTTGCGCCAGAGCATGGCCGTCGGCCGCACCAGGGTCTCGCCGAGGCTGACCGCGGGCATGTTCAGCGGAACCCCGCCCGCCTCCCAGATGCCCGCCTTCACGCTGGCGGCGACCTCGTCGAGGTGCAGGTTGCACGGGGTGAGGTCGGACGCGGTGTTGGCGATGGCAATGTGCGGCCGCCCGCTGAACGCCGATCGCGGCAGCCCCCGCCGCATCCACGCACGGTGGATGTAGGCGTTGCGGTCCGTGCCGGCGTACCACTGCTCGTTGCGGTACTGCACCGAACAGGCTCCCCTCTGCGGTCCGGGCGCAAGACCATGACCTGCGCTCCAGGACCAGAGCCAGGCTAACTCGCGCCGGACCGCCGCGATAAGACACCATCAGCCCGAACGATTCCCTCCCACCACTCCCGTCCCCTAGCGTGACTGCGCACCGGGCCGGGCGGCACACCCGATGCAGGTGCGTGCCGAAGGGCGGGCCGCGAGGCGCTCCGCTGAGATCGGCTGCCCGCAGCGCTCACAGACGCCGTAGATGCCGGCCTCGATCGAGCGGATGGCTTGATCGACATCGGCCAGGTGACCGCGGGCCGCCTCAAGCAACCCGGCGACCTGAGCCACGATCGCGTTCGAGCGGGCGCAGGTCGCCGGGTTGTGCTCGTCGTCCGTGGCTCCCAACGCGGCCGATTCGACAATCTCGTCGAACTCGCGGGTCAGTGCCGCGATTCTCGCCACGGTGCTCGCGCGGTCCGCCGCCAGGGCTTCGCTCGGCCCGGCCCGGCTTTCGCTCACGCCGGCGCCTGGGCCGCGGCGGCGGATTCCAGCAGGTCGTGCGGCGCCCGGGCGTTGCCCAGCGAGGTGTCGGTGGCCA
>Ga0099829_10000604_pt1 | contig 18943 bp, 18 predicted proteins | sample CZO8metaG_3_FD_79336 | JGI IMG/M metagenome (GOLD analysis project Ga0099829, IMG submission 79336) | Vadose zone soil microbial communities from the Eel River Critical Zone Observatory, Northern California, USA - CZOApr15con2H2.8 metaG | ecosystem: Environmental > Terrestrial > Soil > Vadose...
AGGGCGTGATCATGCCCTGGGTGTCGGCCGGATCGAACCACAGCGGTGCCAGCGAGACGTGGACGCCCCAGGTGATCTGTCCTTCCGGAGCGGCGATGGCTCTCGCCGGCCCCACGGCGAAGACGAGCGCGAGCGCCGCGAAGATCAGAGCGAGAACGCGACTATAGGTCATGGGCACGCCTCCATGTGATGCGGTCGGGACAGACCGGAAATCACCCGGCCTCCCGCCCCGTCAAGCGGGCTGCGCGATGCCGCCCCGCGGCGCGCCGGGCGTCGTCGTGCCCCAGAGCGTATCGAAGCCCGGCGGCAGCTCGCGGCTGTTCGGCGGCGAGATCCAGAGGCGAAGAAGGAGCCGGTCCCGGTCTGGGCCATCGGCGTCCTCGTACGCGGTGCGGCCGTGATAGACGACGTGGTTGTTGAGGAGCTGGAGATCGCCGGGCTCCAATTCCATCGTGAAGGCCAGCTCCTCGCACACCTCCGCGTGGAGGTCGAGCGCCTCGTCCTGGGCCGCGGTCATCCGAGGCACGCCGGGCAGCTTCTGAGCGGCCTCGACGAAAGTCCGCGAGTACTGCGTGGTGAACTTGCCGGCGTGCATCGCGAAGAGCGGCATCGCGTAGGTCTCGCGCTCGCCGCCGGACTCCTCGCCCTGACGGCTCCGCCAGTAGTCCTGCCAGAGCAGTGCGTGGAGATCCGGCCGCCGGGCGAGGATTGCGTCGGCCACGCTCACGGCGCTCACGATGCGGCTCTGCCCGCCCGCGCGCGCCCTGCGCACGCACAGGAGAGTGACGATGTCGCAGCGGTCGGTGTGGAAGCGCAGCGACCCGCTGGAGCGGGCCTTCGAGCGCGAGGAGCGGCCGAGGGTCGGGTCCATCGACGGCTCCCGCACCTCTCCGTAGAGCCGGTTTTCGTCCCGCACCTCGCCGATCAATTCGCCCCGGGAATTTTGCCAGCGGGCGTGGCCCAGGTGGGCGCCGATGCCCCAGTAGAGATTCTTGAGCTCGTCCGGAGCGTAGCGGCCGACGGGGATACCGCGCAGGAGAACGAAGCCGCGCCCGTGCTCCAGCTCCTCGAGGACGGCCGACAGCTCGTGCGAGAACGTCGGCAGCGGGAAGTCATCGCGGCCGAAGCGCGGCCAGTCGAGACCGCGGCGACGGAGGCCGTCCAGGGCCGCGTCCATCTCCGCGAGCGCCGGCGGCGGCACGGGTCGAATCCACTCCGTGGATTTCGCCATGTCGGCTCCCAGCCATGCCTCGGAGCCGCCGATCGGCCCGGCCTTCATCGTCGCCATCGTGTCTCCTCTGCTTCGGGGATGTTCCGGCTCAGGATCCCAGGAACTCGCGGACGACCCGGAGAAACTCGTCCAGACGGTCATGGTGCAGCCAGTGCCCCGCGCCGTCAATGCCCGCGATGCTCGCGTGGCGGAAGGGAGCGGCGCGGCCGTCGTCCGCCGGATTGCCGGATTTGCTCTCCTTGCCATAGAGCAGCAGGGTCGGGCAGCTTATCCGCGTCCAGAGATCCTGGATGTCGCGGGCGCGCATGTCGTAGGGCGGCCAGGCGCGCACGTAGTTGTCGAACTTCCAGCTATACGTGCCGTCCTCGTTCTGGTTGACCCCCTGGACCGTGAGGTGCCGCGCCTGCTCGGCCGAGAGATGCGGGTTCTCCTCCTGCATGCGGCGGAAGGCGTCCTCGATGGACGCGTAGCGCCGGGGCATGCGGCCCGCGAGATCGCGCTGCTCGCGGATCCACTCGTCCATGCGCTGGGCGATCGTCTTGTCGCGGCGGTCGGCCAGCACGCGCGGCGGCGGGCCGAGCCCCTCGATGGCCGCCAGCTTCGCCACGGTCTCCGGATAGATGCCGGCGTAGCGGAGCGCGATATTGCCGCCGAGCGAGTGGGCGATGATGGTGACCGGCGCCAGCCGCTGCTGGTGGATGAGCTGGGCGAGATCGTAAATGTAGCCGGGCATCGTATAGGTGCCGTCCGGCGACCACTGGCTGTCCCCGTGTCCCCGCAGGTCGGGCGCGATGATGTGCCATCGATCGCGCAGCGCTTCGGCGGTCCAGTCCCAGTTCCGGCAGTGGTCGCGGCCGCCGTGGATCAGGAGCAGCGGCGGCTTGTCCGCATTGCCCCAGTCCACGTAGTGCAGGCGCAGGCGCTGGGAGAAGTACGTGTGTGAAGTCGGTCCCGGCATGCTGTCGGCCATGGTCGTGCGCTAGCGGGCGAAGACGCCGCTGTCCTTGAGTCCCTGCAGGATCATCTCCGCCGAGAGCGCGGCCAGCAGGATCCCGAGCACCCGGATCACGACGCTCATCCCGGTCTCGCCCAGCCGCCGCCGGATGGCCGCCGCGGCGAGCAGGGCGCCCAGCGTCAGCAGCATGACGACGCCCAGCTCGGCGAGGAGAAACCCGGTGGCGACGATCTCGTTGTTCGCCTCGCTGGCCCGCACGGTGATCGCGGTGATGGCGCCCGGACCCGCGAGGATGGGCGTGGCGAGCGGGAAGACGGCGATGTCGGCCGGAGCGCCGGCGGTCGGGGAGGCCGGCGTGATCGACCGGCCGAACACGATGTCGATGGACACGAGGAGGAGCAGGATGCCGCCGCCCACGCGCACGCCGGGCAGGCTGATCCCGATGAATCGCAGAACGTCGTCGCCGAAGAGCGCGAAGACGGCCAGGAGCCCGGCGGCCACCGTCACGCTCTTGATCGCCGTCGCTCGCCGGTAGGCCGGCCCGCCGGCTTCGGTGAGCGCGGCGAAGATGGCGGCTGCCTGGATGGGATTGACCGTGACGAAGATGGCGGCGAACGAACCGAGGAGAAACCCGGCCGGGAGCGGGACCATGGCGCTAGATCGTGCCAGATGGGCGTCCATGGGTCAAACAACGGGGGGTCAAACTACGGGGGGTCAAACTACGGGGGTCAAACCACGGGCTCCCCTACAATGCTGGAATGCGGGGGACGGCATGAGCGAAGCGATCGTCGTGACGGACACGGTGCGGGTCCCGTCGTGGGCACTGACGGTCCACGCTGCGCGCGCGTCGGGCCCCGGCGGCCAGAACGTGAACAAGGTCGCGACCAAGATCGATCTCCGGGTAGACCTGTCGGGCATCGAGGGACTGACCGACGCCGCGCGCGCACGGCTGCGCGGGCTCTGCGCCAACAGGCTGGACGCCGACGGACGGCTGACGGTCATGAGCCAGGCGTCGCGCAACCAGGGACGCAACCTCGAGGACGCCCGCGACCGCGTCGCGGGCCTGATCCGCGCGGCCCTCGTCGCGCCTCGCCGCCGCGTGCCCACGGCACCGACCGCGGGCGCGCGCCGGCGCAGGCTCGCCGGCAAGAAGCAGCGGGCGGACGTGAAGCGCTGGCGCGCGCGCCCCAGCCAAGCCGACTGACCGCCCGCGCCGGCTAGAGAATCGTTGGGGAATAGTAGGGCTTGTCTCCGAGTGCGTCCACGGCGGCCCAGAATTCGGGGCCGCCTGCTTTGCCCGGCTCCTCCAGCTCCCAGGTCTGGCGGCGATAGCTCCAGCTCTCCGGGTGCAGCCGGTGCGCCGCGGCCAGGTACGGCGCCGCCGCGTCAGCGAGACCGCGGGAATGGAGATACTGGCCGAGCCTGAAATTGGCCGCCGCGAGCGCGTGCTCGGGGGACGGCAGCGGCAGGCGCCGGCGCGCCTCGGCCTCCGCGAGCGCATAGGCGCTGGCGGCGCCCGAGGCGGCCCAGTCGCGCAGCGCGCGCAGGTACGCGCCGCGCACGCGCTCACGCTCGGCCATGCCGTCCGCGCTCATCTGCTTGGTGGTGCGATCGAGCTGGGTACGGAACGCGTCGCTCGCACCGGCGGTCTCGGCGGGCCTCACGATCCGGCCCGATTCGTCGATCCACACGGCGGAGGAGACGTTCACGACGCCGTACTGCTCGGCTGTCACATGCCGCTCGTCGATCAGGCATGGGTACGTCGGCTTCGCCGCCCGGATCCACTGCTCCGTCTTCGCGGGTCCACCGCTGTCGAGGGCGACCGAGATGATGACGAAGTTCCTGTCCCGGAGCTCCTCGTAGAGCGCCTGCCACACGGGCAGGTCGAAGCGGCACCCTCACCAGGACGCCCAGAAGACGAGGAAGACCTTCTTGCCGCGGTAGTCCGCCAGCGAGTGCGACCGGCCCTCGAGGTCGGGCAGCGTGAAATCGGGCGCCTGGAGCGACCGCATGGCGCTCGAGCGGTCGGCTGCGCTTTCCCCGAAGGACCAGACGCCGTGGGCGTCGTCGTGGACGACAGGCTGGCCGAGCAGACGTGCCAGCGCGGCGATATTGAATCGCGCCGGGCGCTCGCGCAGGAATTCCCCTTCCCGGCCGCGCGGTATCGGCACGCACACGTCGCCGCGGCACGCGCCTTCGGGCCGGAGCTCCCAGCCGGTCGCGGCATGGAGCTCGCCGACGGGCATCCACAGGTTGTCTTGCTCCGCCTCGGCAGCCGAGGCGGAGGGCGGCCGCTCGTTGTAGAGGATCGTCGCTTTCATTGATTCCTCCGGACTTGGTTTACGTGGGAGCGTGTCGCGGCTATGCCGGGTATCCCGAACCCGGTGCTATACTACGCCCGCCATGGCTCAGATTCGCCTGTCGCGGGATCTGGAAGAGAGCGTCCGCGCATCGCGAGCGCCGATGACGGTCGGTGATCTCCTGGCCCGCTTCCCTGAAGTGCCCGCCGATCTCCGTGACGAGCCCATCGTGACCGACTACGTCAAGGCCTTCGGCCCGCAGTTGAGGGTGGCGCAGAAGCCTACGCCCTGCATGGGCAGTGGCGGCGACGCCGAGCACGTGTTCTACACCCGCCTCTTGAACGACCTGGCGATATACGGAATCGGCCTGGCGAAGCGTGACCGCACCCTCGCCCGGCTTTCCGCCACGCTCGCAGAATATCGCAAGCAGCCCGCCACGTTCGCCTGCACACTCGTGCCCCGCCGCGCCCCCGGCTCGCCTCGCGCGGGCTGCAGCTAGCCCGGCCGCGCTCACAGCGGCTGGCCGCCCCATCGCTCGCGCATCGTGAACTCGGCGACCGGCTTGCGCTTGAGCTTCGTCAGCTCGCGCACGGGTCGGCCGAGCGGCATGACCGCGCACACGGCGATGTGCTGCGGGATGCCGAGCAGCGCCTGCAGCTTCGGCTCCTGGGCGGTGGCCAGCGTAGTGATCGTGCCCCCAAAGCCCTCGTGGCGCGCCGCCATCAGCACGTTCCACGCGAACGGATAGATGGACGCGCCGCTCACGACGCCTACGCGGTCGAGATCCTGGTCCACGGATGCGACGACCTTCAAATCGACGCAAACGACGAGCACCACGGGGGCCTTGGCGATCGACTCGCTCAGGTGAGGCGGCACCGGCGTGCGCTCGATGGTAGCGGCATCGACACGTGGAGGATCTATGCTGTTCCATGGGCTCTCGCCGTTCGCCACCTGGGCGGCGTAGCGCTTGGCGGCAAAACTGTTGAGATCGGCCAACGCGCGCTTCGTCGAGGGGTCGCGAACCACGATGACGCGCCAGCCCTGGCGATTGCCTCCACTGGACGCGAAGCGTGCATGGTCGAAGATCTTGCGCAGCACCTCGTCGGGAAGCGGATCCGGGGTGAACTCGCGGGCCGAAAAGGTCCTCCGCATCACGTCGTAGAGCTCCATCACTCGCCTCCAGCAATTCTCGGGTTGAATCGCCGACCAGCCGCCGTCATGGCGCCGATCGTGCCAGATCGGCAGGGATCGGTCAAACGGCAGACACCGCTTGACGAAGCGGCGCGTCGCATGCCAAATAGGGCAACCCCATGACACCCTCAGAGCTCCGCGGCGCGCTGCGCCGCCAGTTGAATCCGCGACGGGCGAGCTGGCAGAAGCCCTCCCTCCTCGTGCGGGCGCTCGGCCTGCGCCGCGGGCAGATCGTGGCCGAGGTCGGCTCGGGGCCGGGCTACTTCACGCCGCGGCTGGCGCGCGCCGTTGGTCCACGCGGCCACGTCTACGCCGTCGATCCAGAGGCGGCCGTGCTCGACGTGCTGCGCCGGCGGCTCTCGCGCGCGGGCGTGCGGAACGTCACGCCCGTGCTCAGTCGGGATGATGACCCGCTCCTGCCGCGCGGGCGCTGTGACGCGGCGGTGCTCATCAACGCGTACCACCACATGCACAGGCGCGTCGCGTTCCTGCGCCGGCTGGTCGCGGCATTGCCACGCCACGCACGCGTCGTGAACGTCGACTGGAACGAGGATTCGGAATTCGGCCCGCCCCCGAGGCGGCGCGTGTCTCGCGCGCGCTTCCTTCGCGACGCGCGGCGGGCCGGGCTCCGACTCGTGGCCGATCGATCGGTCCTGCCGCACCAGTACTTCCTCGAGCTGCGCCGCGCGCGCTAGCCCGCTTCAGAAGTCCCGGCGGCCCTGTAAAAACTCCCCCGCGCAACAGGACGGCGGCGCTGTACCCTGCGCCGCCGCCATTGCCGCGTGCCTGGTAGACGGGCGAGTTAGCCCTGCCGCTGGCCGGGCCCGCGTGACGGGCCGGCCGCGGCCCCCGGCTGTTGAGGAGCCGCGTTTCGCGCATGTTCCTCGGCGCGGGGTTGTTTGTTTTCAGTCCGGCCAGGGTAGAGCCGGTTCGCGGGCTCACCTGGGAGTGGCCGGGGCGAAGGAGGCGCCGGCTCGACGCGCTGCTGTGACGCGGGCTGCGTCTGCGCCGGCGCGTGCGCGGCCGGCGGCACGGGCGCGGGCTGTGCTGGCAGCGGCTGCGCCGGCGTGCGCGCCGGCTGGGCCGGCGGCGTCGCGTCCGTGCGGCGCTCCTGAACCTGACGCTCCTGACGTCCCATCTGGCGTTCAACCGGTTGCGCGGGTGCCGGCGGCGCGGGCGCCGGCGGCACGGGCGCGGGCTGTGCTGGCAGTGGCTGCGCCGGCGTGCGCGCGGGCTGGGTCGGCGGCGTCGCGTCCGTGCGGCGGTCCTGAACCTGACGCTCCTGGCGTCCCGTCTGGCGATCGCTCGGCGGCGTGGGCGCTGGCGGCACGGGCGCGGGCTGTGCTGGCGCGGGCGGTGCCGGCAGCGGCTGCGCCGGCGTGCGCGCGGGCTGGGCCGGCGGCGTCGCGTCCGTGCGGCGCTCCTGAACCTGACGCTCCTGGCGTCCCGTCTGGCGTTCAACCGGTTGCGCGGGTGCCGGCGGCGTGGGCGTGGGCGGTGCTGGCAGCGGCTGCGCCGGCGTGCGCGCGGGCTGGGCCGGCGGCGTCGCGTCCGTGCGGCGATCCTGACGCCCCTGACGATCCGCCTGCTGTGGCACCGCGGGCGGCACCTGGCGCGGCTGAGCCATGTCAGGCGTCGGCGGCTGTGCAGGGCGCTGGCGCTCGTTCGGGCTCGCGCCGAAAGAGGGCCGGGCGGGCGCGGGCCCAGCCTCGGCGCGCTTGGGCGCCGGCACGATCCGTGGCGCCGGAGCGGCGACAACCGGCGCGCCGGTATTGGCGGCCGGCGGAGCCGCACGGTTCTCGCCGCGAGCCGTATCCTTCCGGACCGGCATCGGTCGCGTGGCCACCACGGACCGCCTCAGCGCGGCTTCGGGCGGCCGCCTGGCCGGACCGCTGGCGGCGACATAGCTGGCGGCGGTAGGGGCCACGCGCAGTGCGCCGCGCACCGGCTCGAGACGCTGCACGTCCACCTGCGGCACTCGCGCCTCGTGAACCGCGCGACGGCCGAACTGATCCTGGTTCACCGCCACGACCGCGTTGCGGACGGCGACATTCCGATACACGTTGATGTTGGTGACGTTCACCACGGTGGTCCGGTTGACGACGGCGTTGTTGACCATCCGCGGGCCGCCCCAGCCGCCCCACCACGGACGCCCGACGAAGCTGCTCCGGCCCCACCACGGGACCACGGGCTCACCCCAGCCGAGCGCCACCCAGCTCACGAACGGAGATCCGACGGCTACGCGGACGCCCGGCCCTCCGAAGAACGCGACGAGAGCGGGTGCGTACACGGCGCGGCGGACCATGGGTCCGGGCGCCCAGGCCCAGTAGCCGTCCACGAAGACCCAGCGGCCGTAGTGATAGGGCGCCCAGCCCCAGGGAGCGGTGTCGACCCATGTCCAGCCGTATGTCGGATCGGCGATCCACCGCCCTGTGCTGTAGGGCACCCAGTCCGGCGCGACGGCCTGCGGCACCCAGACGGGACCGTAGGTGGCGACCTCGCGCCAATTGCCGTACTGGTCGAGCGTCTCGGTGCCGTACACGCCCGGCGGCACATAGCGGGCGCTCACGGCCTCCAGGAGGTGCTCGCTGCGGGCGTAGTTCCAGCGGTCCCAGCTGTCCAGCTCGGGGGCGACGTAGCTCTGGACGGTGGGTGTCGTGACCCCGTCGAGAATCATCTCCTCACTCGCTGCGAGCGAGACGGCCTGTCCGCCAGCCGGCGTCACGGTAGCCCGCCCACCACGCCGAGTGATGAATGAAGTCCTGTCCTGCAACACGTCCACCCGGTAATAGCCAGGGCGCTCGATGGTCAGGGCCGCCTGGGGCGTGTCCACCTCGACTACGCTGCCGGAGTCGAGGCTCCGCAAATCGACGGAGACGCTGCCGTTCGTCACCTTGAGCTGCAGGAAGTCGGGATCCTGGTTGACGACGCCTACCTGGGCATCGCCCGCCGCCCGCACATAGGCGCGGGAGCCTACCTGGAGCTCGAGGTTGGAGCGCTCACCCGTATACAGCTCGTCACCGGGGGCAAGAGGCGTGTTGATTTGAGCCGGCGCCCAGTCCTGCGCCCCGGGCCGCCAAAAGGAGACTTCGCCATCGCTGTAGCTGAGCCGCGGCGGCGTGATCGAGGAGGGGTCCGCCTGATCGTCGCTTCCAAAGAGCGCGGCGCTAGCGCCCTGAACGGGGCCCACCAGAAGGGCCAGGGCCAGCACCACTGCCAGTAGTCTCTTCCCCAGTAGTCTTTCCCCAAGACTCATCATGACCGGGTACCTCCATGCTTCCGACGGGCCCCGGCACGAGAAGATTCGCCCTTCCCGGCCGTAAACGGATCATCGGGAGGAGGCGTCTAACTAGGCCTCACGCGCCGTCCGCCCTAGTCCCTGACACTGCTTGAGACGTGCCAGCGGCCAGCTTCATGTACACGGCCGCGCGCCTCGAAGCGTGCCGGGCCTCAGCCGGCCGGTTCGCCCGCGTTGACCGCCAGGACTTGGCCGGAGACGCTCCGAGCCATGTCACTCGCGAAGAACAGGGTCGCCTCGACGATGTCGTCGGCGGTGACCATGCGCTTGAGCGGCGACCGCTCGATCATGGCCTTGCGCATGTCGGCCACGGAGATGCCGCGCACCTGCGCCTGGCCGGCGATGACGCGATCGATGCGGTCGCCCTCGACGGCCCCGGGAGCGACGCAGTTGACCCGGATATTGTGGGGGGCCAGCTCGAGGGCCATGCCGTACGTCATGCCGACCTGGCCCGCCTTGGCCGAGCAGTAGCCGATGCGGTAGGGCAGCCCGCGGCGGCCTGCGCCTGACGAGATGTTCACGATGGCTCCGCCCCCGGCCTTGATCATCTCGGGCACGGCGAAGCGCGTGCAGAGGTAGGAGCTGGTGAGGCACGAGTCGATGGTGTAGCGCCAGTCCTCCATCGAATAGTCCTGCACGGGCTTGGTGACGCCGCCATCGCCCGCATTGTTCACGAGGGTGTCGAGCTTGCCGAATTCCTTGACGCTCGTCGCCGCGAGGCGGCGGACGTCCTCCTCCACCGCGGCGTCGCAGACCACCGCAATGGAGCGGCCGCCCGCGGCCTTCACCTGCGCCGCGGTCTCCTTCACGAGGTCGGCGGATCGCGCCGCGCAGACGACCGCGGCGCCCTCGCGCGCGAAGCGCAGACTCAACGCGCGCCCGATGCCCTTAGATGCGCCGGTGATGATGACGACCTTTCCGTCGAGCAGGCTCATTCAGGCCTCCAGGAAACTCGAGGTGTCTCGTGCATGCCGGTCACGCCTTCGAAGCCCACGCGTCCCACATCCGCGCGGCGAACGCGAGCGAGCTCGCGACGTCTTCGTCGAGGAGGTAGCGCTGCGCCGCGAGCGCGCGGGCCGCAGCGCCCACCCGTTCGAGGTACTCCTCGCGCGAGGCGTAGCGCTCGGCGATGGCCGGGCGCGGATCGCCGGAGGCCTCGCGGTCTGCCCGCGAGCGCGCGAAGGGCAGCGTGGAGCCGGCGAAGTAGAGGATCTGGTCCGCCCCGCCGCTCTCGGGATGACGGAGGTTCCAGCCCGTGTGGGTGGCCAGCGGTACGTGAAGCTCCGGCACCGGGATGCCCGCGCGCTCGTTACCGTCACCGTCCACCGCGCTCACGCGCGCGCCGTAGGCCGCGCCGGGCCGCGGCGGCAGCGTCGAGAAGTCCTGTCGGCGCGCCCGCACATTGTGGCCCGGATAGCGCGCCGCGGGAATTCGCGCGAAGGCCGGCGCGAGCTCGGCCGGATCGACGGCGGTGCCGTCGCCGACACGGGGATGACGGCTGGGCGGCGGGAGCACGCCCTCGGTGACCCAGCGGTCGAGGTTCACGAGCGCCGCGCGCAGGAGCCGGCCGTAGTTGACGACGCCGCGCAGATGCTGCGCCCGCTCCAGCCACCCGCGCGGATCGGCCGCAACCGCCTGCGCGTCGGCTGCCGGCCAGATCCCGGTGCCGTGCTCGGTGCCCGTGAAGTGGTAGACGCGGACATCGGGACCGTGCTCGACGTCGCGAGCGCCGGCGGGATCCGTGTGGATCAGCGAGGCGTCGCCGCGGTGATACTCGAACGAGGTGTTCGTGTAGAAGACCTTGAGACCCCCGCGCGGCTCCACCTGGAACGGCACGAAGTGGTCCATCATGTCCGGCCGATCCTTGGAGTTCTGGCCGAAGCGGTCGTTGAACTCGCCCAGCATGGCTCCGGCCACGTTGGCGATGATGCCGTCGAGCGCCCGGCGCCCCGTCTCGTCGACGTTGAGATCGTGATGGACCATGGTGCGGAGCAGCCGTCCCGTCTGCGAGCGGCCGTAGGCATAGGCGTGGCGGAGCGCGCCCGGCGCCGGATTGCCCTCGGCCGCGCCGCCGTACTTGAGCCACGATGCGCAGTCGCGGAGCGCCGCCATGCCGAGCCCCAGGACCGGAGCGCCGACTGCCGTGTACGCGACCTGGTAGATCCTGCCCTTCGCGAAGCCGCCCTCGAGGTAGACGTGGCGTCCGTCGGGGATGATGCGCTCGCCCTCGACTCGGGCAAAGCGCCAGCGGCTCCGCGCGATCACCTCGGGTGGGCCGTCGGGCTGGTCGCGCACGACGAGCACCGCGTCGCGCTCGGCCAGGTCCGCCGCTTCGTACGCGGCGTGTCCCCGGTCGGACAGGAGGAAATCGGCCACGTCTACTGGCGCCTGGAGCTGCACGTACACGCGTCCGGTCAGCCGTCGTCCATCGGGGCCAAGGGCCTCCGGCGCCTCGAGGCGCAGCAGGCCTGGCAGGCCCGGCGGCAGGTCGCATTGCCAGCCGCACGAAACGACGACCCAGCCGTGCCGCATCAGCCAGCCGTCTCCGGTGTCGACGGGCGGATGCGGATCGCTGCCCGGCCCGAAGGCCGGCCGGGTCGCGTGGTTGAAGTTCGGGACGCTGACCGTGTTGCCGCGATTCACGACGTCGACGAGGAGCCGCCCGCTCGCCCGCGCCCTGTCCACCGGTAGCAGGATCGAGACGTCCGCCGCGAAGGCGACCCGTCCGGCCGCGTCGCGCGGCGCCAGCCCGACGTCGGTGATGGCGCGATTCGCCTCGTGCAGCGGATCGACGGCGAGCCGGATCCTGCCGATCAATTCTTCATAGGCGCCGCACTCGCCGAAGACCCGCCCGCCGGCGAGCGGCCGCCGCAGTGCCACCTCGAAGCCCGTAACTGGCATCGTTGCTCCTTCCGGCCGGCGGGGTTCCGCTGACGCAAGGCGGAGTGTAGCAGAGCGTGGCGGGCGGCGGGAGGCGCACAGTATAATCGCCCGACGAAGGGGGGTGAGCACATGGCCAAAGGCACGGGAATGCGGAAGGAAAAAAAGAAACCAAAGAAGAAGAAGTAACCTCGGATGGCCCGATCGGTCCTCCTCAGCTGCGAGGCAGTCGGCAAGGCCTACGGGACGCGGTCGCTCTTCGAAGGGCTGTCGTTCGGACTCTTCGAAGGCGACCAGCTCGGTCTCGTCGGCCCGAATGGCTCAGGCAAGTCCACGCTCCTCAAAATCCTCGCGGGGCTCGAGCAGCCGGATCGCGGCACGCGCTCCATCCGCGGCGGCATACGCGTCGGCTACGTGCCCCAGGATCCGGTCCTGCCGACCGGCGTCCTCGTCGAGGAGGTCATCGCCGCGGCGCTGGCGGGATTGGACGAGAGCGAGAGGGCCGGCGGTATCGCGCGAGCGCTGGGCCTGGCCGGCTTTGCCGACGGGCGCGCGGAGGTCGACACGCTGTCCGGAGGCTGGAGGAAGCGGCTGGCGATCGCGCAGGCGCTGGCCGCTGGGCCCGATGTGCTCCTGATGGACGAGCCGACCAACCACCTGGACGTGGAAGGCATCCTGTGGCTCGAGGGCGTGCTCGCGGAACGGGCGCGCGCCGTCATCGTCGTCAGCCACGACCGTTACTTCCTCGAGCACGTCGCCACCCGAATGCTGGAGCTGAACCGGGCCTATCCAGCCGGACTCTTCCAGACCGACGGGCGGTACAGCGACTTCCTCGCCCGCCGCGACGAGTTCCTGCGCGGGCAGGCCGCCTACGAGGAATCGCTCGCCAATATCGTCCGGCGCGAGATCGAGTGGCTGCGCCGGGGCGCCAAGGCGCGCTCGACGAAGGCCAAGGGAAGGATCAAGGAAGCCGGACGCCTGATAGCGGAGCTCGGTGACGCTCGGACCCGTGGCGCCGTCGCAACGGCGGGTATCGATTTCACGGCGTCGCAGCGTCGGACGCGCCGGCTCCTGGTCGCGCGCGGGCTGTCGAAGGCTCTCGGCGACCGGACCCTGATCCGCAGCCTCGACCTCACCGTCACGCCCGGCATGCGCGTCGGCCTGATGGGGCCGAACGGCAGCGGCAAGACCACACTCCTGAATCTCCTGGCGGGCTCACTGGCGGCGGACGCCGGAGACATCGAGCGCGCCGAGGGCCTCCGGCTCGTGCGCTTCGAGCAGCATCGCGCGGGTCTCGACCCTGCGCAGTCGCTGCGCCGCGCGCTGGCGCCAGAGGGCGAGACGGTCGTCTTCCAGGGCCGGAGCGTTCACGTCGCCTCGTGGGCCAAGCGCTTCCTCTTCCGGCCGGAGCAGCTCGAGATGCCCGTGGGCCGTCTGTCCGGCGGCGAGCAGGCCCGGATCCTCATCGCGCGCCTGATGTGCGAGCCTGCGGACGTGCTGATCCTCGACGAGCCGACGAACGACCTGGACATCCCGACCCTCGAGGTCCTGGAGGACAGCCTCGCGGAGTTCGCCGGCGGCCTCGTGCTCGTCACCCACGACCGCCTCATGCTCGACCGCGTGTCCACGGTGATTCTGGCGCTCGACGGACTGGGCGGCGCCGAGACGTACGCCGACTACGGGCAGTGGGAGGCCGCGCGTGGAGCGCGGACGCGGCTACCCTTGCCGGCCGGTCAGGCCCCTTCCGCGCCACCGCGCCAGCGGACGAAGCGTCTCGGGTATCGCGAGCAGCGCGAGTGGGAGGGCATGGAGCGGGCCATCCTCGACGCGGAAGCCGCGGCGGCGGCGTGCGAGCGGGTGGTCGCGGACCCCGGCATCGCGTCCAACCCGGCCGCGCTCCAGGCGAGCTACGCCGCGCTCGAGGCTGCCCGGGCCGAGATCGCCCGGCTCTATGCCCGCTGGGCGGAGCTGGAAGCCAAGCAGGCCTGACGCGGTCCTAGAGCCGCTCGACGACGAGCCTCGCGAACACGTGGTTGATCGAGGTCGTGACGGCCGCGTCGTAGGCCTGCAACAGCACGCCGGCGACATCGCCCCCGTTCTGATGCCCGAGGTAGAAGCGCGTGGGCTTGGACACCGTGAGGATGTCGTTGACGTGGCTCGCCTGCGAGAACATCGCGTCCTGCATCGAGCCCAGGACCGCGACGCTGTCGTCGTCGACGCTCCAGAGATAGGCGTAGCCTGGAACGGAGCGGACGGCGCCCTGCTGCTCTTTCGTCAGCAGGTAGCCGAACGTCGTGATCGAGTAGCCGTTGATCCTGTAGGTACCCGGCGCCAGCGTCAGAACCCCCGTAGCCGGGTCGTAGACGATGAACGTCCCGCCGTCACCGTGCACGCTGTTGAAGACCCGCACATTCGAGCCGGGCTTTATGGCGACTTGGCTCTTCCCCAATTCCGTGCACACGACGTAGGCGCCCCGGCCCCCGCCCGGGTCCGGCAACATTGGACCGGACTGGGGACCGGATTGGGGACCGGATTGGGGACCGGACTGGGGAGCGGACTGGCACGAGACAAACGCGAGCGCCACCAGGACGAGACCCACGCCGCGAGCCTTCAACGTCGTCTCCTTATCTCTTCTGGAGCCAGTGGAGCGCGACGGCCCCGGCGGCCGCCACGTTGAGCGAGTCCATCTCGGGCGCCATTGGAATGCGAACCTGGAGATCCGCGGCAGCCAGGGCCGTATCGCTGAGCCCGCGGCCCTCGGTGCCGAGGAGCAAGGCAAGCCTCCCAGGCAGCGGGCGCCCGTCGCCCAGCTCACTGAGACTGACCGCTTCCTCACGGGGTGTCAGCGCCAGTATCGTGTACCCGGCGGCGCGAAGCAGCCCGAGGTCGCGGGGCCAGTCTTCGAGTCGCGCGAACGGCATCGCGACCGTGGCGCCCGACGAGACGCGGATGGCCTTGCGGTAGAGCGGGTCGGCGGTGCCGGGGGCAAGGAAGACTGCGCCCACACCGAAGGCCAGCGCGTTGCGGAACATCGCGCCGACGTTGCTCGAGTCTCCCAGCCCCTCCAAAATCACGACCCGGTCGCTCCGAAGCTCTCCGAGGACATCCTGTGCTGACGGCTCTGGGCCGCGCTCGCCGGCGGCGAGGCAGCCGTGATGGAATTCCATGCCCACGACGGCTTCCACGATGGCCTGGCGAACCATGAAGACGGGGACCCCCGCGGCCATGAGCGCAGGTCCCAAGGCGTCGAGGGCGGGAGGCGTGACCAGCGCCGAGCGGACGCGGTAGCGCGCCGCGCCGAGGAGGCGCCGCACCACCTGCCTGCCCTCGGCGATGAAGGTGCCGTCCCGCCGTCGCCGCTCGGCGTCGCGAATCTCGCGGTAGTCGGCCAGACGCGGGTCTTCGGGATCTTCGACGGTCTCGACTCTCGGCATGGGCACCCGGAAGGAGGATGAACCGCGGCCGGCCGGCAAGGCGCCGGCCGGCCGCAAGAGACGTGGCGCTACGCTTTCTCTTTGATCGCCTTCAGCACGCGCTCGGGCAGCAGCGGCACGCTGCGGACGCGCGCCCCCGTGGCGGCGAAGATCGCGTTGGACAGCGCGGGCGCGATCGTCGTGACGCCGGGCTCGCCGACGCCGGTCGGGAACTCCGTGCTCTGCACCACGTTGACCTCGACGACGTCCGGCACCTCGTTCATGCGGAGGACTTGATAATCGTGGAAATTGCTCTGGACGAGCGCGCCGTTGGCGACCGTGCCGCGCTCCTTGATCGCGTTGCTGAGGCCGAAGAGCAGCGAGCCCTCGACCTGGGACCGGACGCCGTCGGGGTTGACGACGATGCCGCAGTCCACCGCGCAGACGATCTTCTCGACGCGCACGTTGCCCGTCGCGGGATCCACGCGCGCCTGCACGACCGAGGCGGTCCACGTCGGCGTCTTCTTCTCCTGCGCAGACACGCACGCGAGCCCGCGGCCGGTGTTGGCCGGCAGCGGCGTGCCCCAGCCACCGCGCTGGGCGGCGATTTTCAGCACGTTGGCCAGTCGCGGCTGGTCGCCCAGCATTGCGAGGCGGAACGCGAGCGGATCCGCCTTCGACATGTTCGCCAGCTCGTCGATGAAGGTCTCGACGGCGAAGAAGGTGTAGTTGGGCGCGACGGCGCGGACATAGCCGACGGAGATGCCGGTCTCGGTCCGGATCGCGCGAACCGACTGGTTGGGGATCGAGTACACGTGATCGGCCCCGTTGAGGGCGAACTGGTCGAGGCCCTGCTTGTCGACGAAGTCCGGGCCCCAGCGAGTGCCGGGATGCGTCGCGACGATGATGTTGTCCCACGCGACGACCTTGCCCGAGGCGTCGAGTCCGGCGCGCACCGTCTGGAGCGTCGCGGAACGGTAGAAGTCGCGGCGAAGGTCCTCCTCCCTGGAGCGAATGAGCTTGACCGGCCGGCCCGCCTCGCGCGCGATGATCGCCGCCTCGAGGATGATATCCGGATCGAGACGGCGGCCGAAGCCGCCGCCCAGGTAGTGCTGGTGGATCCTGACGTTCTTCTGGTCCGTCTTGAGCACGGCGGCCAGCGTGCCCATCGCCAGCGTCTGGAACTGGCTGCCGGTGTAGAGATCGTAGACACCGCCCTCGAACCGAGCGACGCAATTCATGGGCTCCATCTGCATGTGCGCGACGTAGTCCGTCGTGTAGGTCGCCTGGTGCACGCGCGCGGCCCCGGCGAGGGCGGCCTTGGCGTCGCCGGCCTTGTGCCACTCGATGGCGCCGGCCCCGTCCTTGGCCTTCGCGGCGAAGTCGCTGAAGATCGTCTCGGTGCTGACCCCGGTGTTCGGCCCTGGCGCCCACGTGATCTTGAGCGCGTCGCGGGCCTTCACTGCCGACTCGTAGGAGGTCGCGACGACTGCCACGAGCTGGTCGTTCACGATCGTCTTGACCCAGCCCTTCACCTTCCGGGCCTCGGAGTCGTCCACGGCCGTGTGCTTGCCACCCTCGCGCGTCGGCGGGTAGGCGGTCTTGGCGTAGACCATGTTCGCGACGAACGAGTCGATGCCGAACTTCGCCCGGCCGTTCGTCTTTTCGGGAATGTCGAGGCGCTGGATCCACTGGCCGATGACCTTGTAGTCGGCCGGCTTCTTCAGCGTGATCTTCTTGAGATCGTCCTCGGAGAACGTCTTGGTGATCGGCGCCTTCGCGACGATGTCGCCGTAGGAGATCGCCCGGCCCGTCGGGAGGTGGCGCACCATGCCGCGGCTGGCCACGCACTCCTCCGCCGAAACCTTCCAGCGCTGCGTGGCCGCGTCCACCAGTGACATCCGCGCTGCGGCACCGGCGCGCGAGAGCGAGTCAAACGTCCAGTTGACGCTCCAGCTCCCGCCCGTGATCATGAGCCCCAGCTTCGGATCGCTCGTCGGGTAGTCGATGCGGATGTCCTTCCAGTCCGCCTCGAGCTCCTCGGCGACGATCTGCGCGAGCGCGGTCCCCACGCCCTGGCCCATCTCGGACTTCGTGATGTGGACGGTGACGAGCCCGTCCGGCGTGATCGTCATCGACGCGTTCGGGTCGTACGCGGAGGCGCCCGCTGCGCGCCCCGCGCCGTCACCGAAGTTGAACCACAGCGTCATCCCGACCCCGGTCGCGGCGCTGGTCCTGAGAAAATCCCGGCGGTTCAGCCTGGTGGTCATGGCTATGCCCCCTGCGCGGCGCGCTTGATCGCGCGCTTGATGCGCACGTACGTGGCGCAGCGGCAGATATTGCCCGACATCGCCTCCACGATCTCGTCGTCGGTGGGGTTGGGGGTCTTCGCCAGGAGCGCGGCCGCCTGCATAATCTGCCCCGACTGGCAATAGCCGCACTGCGGGACCTGCTCGGCGATCCAGGCGACTTGCAGCGGGTGCTTGCCGTCGGGGCTGAGCCCCTCGATCGTCGTGATCTTCTTCCCGGCGGCCGCCGAGACCGGCGTCTTGCACGAGCGCACGGCGGCACCGTCGAGGTGCACCGTACACGCACCGCACTGCGCCATGCCGCAGCCGAACTTCGTTCCGGTGAGCTGGAGGTGCTCCCGGATCACCCAGAGGAGGGGGGTATCCGGGGGAACATCGACCGTTCGGGGTTTCCCATTGATGAGCAACCTGGCCATGGGCCGTCTCCTTCCACTGTGGATCGTCGTTGACCCCGTGCGAAGGCTGGGAAGAGAAGTGGCGCGACTGTAGAACCCGCCTCGGGCGCTGTCAAGCCCCCTTGCCCGTCACCAGGCGCTCGTGGAGCGCGCTCAGGATCTGGGCCACCGCCGCGGAGGCCCACAGGTCGAAGAAGGGTCCGGCCTGGAGATCGGCGAACTCGCGACGATCGCGCTCCTTTCTATCGGCGTCGGTCTCGCCCGGCCGCGCCGCCTGCATCCGTCCGCGGATCTTGTCCTTGTTGTAGACGTCCGGGTACTCGAAGTAGCGGTACAGCTCCTGGAGATCCTTCGTGTAGATCACCGCGACGGGCAGCGACGCCCACTCCGCCCCGTTCTTCGCGTTCAGGAACTCGAGCATCAAGTCGTGGTTGGCATCCGGCGCAACGGCGGGATCGGGACGCCGCGTGCCGAGCACCTTCTTGCCGTCGCGGTTGAAGATGCGCAGCTCCATCCCACCGGCCTCGGCCAGCCGCGAGAGCACGGGGACATCCCGGCGGCAGTCCGACGACCAGTCCTCGGAGATCACGAGGATTTTCGCGGGGCCGCCCGGCTGCGCGACGAGCCACTTGATCGCGGCCTCCTGCTCCGGAGTGAGGCGCGCCTTCGCGTAGCGGTCGCGCAGGACCCCGCTGTTGTCTTTGCGCGGAGCGCCGGAGGCGCCCCCGTCCGGGAAATAGCTCCCGAAGGCCTCGCGGGCGAGGTTCTCGGGACTGCCGGCGTACTTCACGTACTCGTCGAAGGTCATGCCCTTGGCAAACCGCTCGGGAGTGACGACGCTCTTGGCCACGCATTCCTCCTTGGGCGCTTGAATAGGGCGCCACCGCTCAGGCTCGAACCGTGCTGGTCGGGGCCGGGTTCACTTACCGCGGGCGTGCTGCTGCGGCCGTAAGCGGCGTAGTCTCCCTGGA
>Ga0099829_10000606_pt1 | contig 18886 bp, 17 predicted proteins | sample CZO8metaG_3_FD_79336 | JGI IMG/M metagenome (GOLD analysis project Ga0099829, IMG submission 79336) | Vadose zone soil microbial communities from the Eel River Critical Zone Observatory, Northern California, USA - CZOApr15con2H2.8 metaG | ecosystem: Environmental > Terrestrial > Soil > Vadose...
CACAGACTTCCCGACGACTGTTTCGCTCGAGGACGTTCAATACCACCTCTACGTTCTCGAAAAAGTGCGCAACGGATTGGACGATGCGCGTAAGAACGGCACGCTGTCGCAGGAGCAGGTAGAAGCCCGGCTTAGCCAATGGCTCTCCGAGTAGCCTGGTCGGCGCGCTTACCAGGATTTGGAATCCATAGCCACCTATATCGCCGACGACTCTCCGGCTTACGCTCGTGCGGTCGTGAAGAACATCATCCAACAGACCCGAATGCTGGCGCAGTTCCCGCGGTCGGGGCGAAAAGTTCCGGAGTTCGACGACGAGAATACTCGAGAGCTGATCGCCTACAGTTGTCGGATTATCTACCGAATCCAGGAGGAGGAAGTCTTGGTCTCCGCCATTATTCATGGGAAGCGGTTTTTGCAGTAATTGATGGGTGCAGATGCGTTACGCCACGTGCCCGCTCTTCATCGCTTCCGGCCCGTTGGTCCGCGCCCAGGTGTACTGAATGCGGTGAATAACGGTAATCGTCGAGAGCACGGCGATGATCCACAGCACCGGAGCCATGCGGTTGAACAGTGCGCCAATAATCACCAGCACCAGTCGCTCCGGACGCTCCATAAATCCTACTCGGCACGATCCAATCAGCGACTCCGCCCGCGCCCGGGTGTAGCTGACCATGATGGCGCTGATCATCACGAAAGCAGTCAGGACGACGTAGAAGAAGCGGTCTCCGCGGGCGTAGAAGACGATCAAGCCAAAGAACTGCGCTGCGTCACTGTAGCGGTCCACTACCGAATCAAAGAATGCGCCAAAGCGGGTGACCCGATTCTGCGCCCGCGCCACTTCGCCATCCACTAAATCGAAAAATCCCGAAGCAATAATCACCAGCCCGGCATAGAAAAACATCCGCTGCTGGTTCTGCGCCGTGGCGTATCCAAAAAAGAACGCTGCCCAGGCATTGACCACCAGCCCCATGAAGGTCAGCACATTAGGATTAATTTTGGTGAGCGCCAGCCAACGGACAATCGTTTTCAGCAGGACTCCGCAAGCCCGCCCAAATGCGCTAGTCCAAGTCATATTCGTATTGAGTCGAGAATCATTCCGCCGGAGCCACGTCGTGGATGGTGCTTAGGCTCAGGATCTCCATTTCACGCTGGCCGTTCGGAGTGACCACGGTCGCCGTGTCGCCCACCTTCTTGTTCAGCAGTGCCCGGCCAATCGGAGAGTTCGTCGAAATCTTGCCCGCCGCCACATCCGACTCCTCGCTGGTCACAATGTTGTACTCGACTTCCTCATTCTTAGTGCTGTCATAGACCTTCACCGTCGAACCCAGGCCAACTTTGTCCTTGGGGATGTTGTTCATGTTGACCATGGAAAGGTCGGCGAGCCGCCTGCCCAGTTGCCGCACCCGGGCCTTTACGAACTCCTGCCGCTGCTTCGCCATGTGATATTCGGCGTTCTCGCTCAGGTCCCCCAGCGCCGCAGCCTTCTTAATCTCTTTGGGAAGTTCGTGGATGAGTTCGTGCTCGAGCGCCTCGATTTCGTCCCGCAATTTTCTTTTGATTGCTTCAGTCATTCTCGTTCCGAATTATAAACCGTTGTTCGCGGGACGCACCGACCTGACCAGCCTTCAAAGAAACCAAGAGCGGCCACAGATTTTCACGGATCACAGGGACAAGGCAAATTCACAGATCTTCGGCAGAATCGCCGCGAAGACGATACGTTCTTAGAGCTCTTAGTGGTTTATCCGTGTTGATCCGTGAAAATCCGTGGCCGCTCTTGGTTTTATCGGGCGCGCCAGCGCCTAAGTCTTTGAAAATACTCTCTCGCATGTTTTACAAATTGTTAACCGCCGCCCAGTAGGGTAGAATAGGAGTGTTTCCCGGCGCGGTGGCCTGTTCCACGTATGAGCAGCAACGGTAACGGTGATTTCCACATTGGTGACCGCGTCGTCTATCCCAACCACGGCGTAGGAATTGTCGAACAAATCGGCACCCGCACCCTTGGTCAGCAGGTCGAGAAGTACTACCTCCTTAATATTAAGTCCAGCAATCTCAAAGTGACGGTGCCCTTCCACAGCGTGATAACCGTGGGACTGCGGCGAGTGGTGAAGAACGGTGATATCCAGAAGATCTTGACTTTTCTTTCCGACGGCAAAAGTGACAACGCCGCCGACTGGAAAGACCGCTTCAAAGACAATTCCGATCGCATGCGTACCGGATCGCTGCTCGAGGTCGCGGCGGTCATGAAGAACCTTCTGGTCCTGAAAGAATCCAAGAGCCTTTCCTTCCGCGAAAAGAAAATGCTCGAGCGCGCCCGTTACCTGCTGGTTAGCGAACTGGCCATGGCCCGCAACTGCGAAGAGGCCAATATCGAAGTCCTGCTCTCCGAGACTCTCTCCAAGAACAACCTCAAGTTCCCCGAACCCGGCGAACTGCAAGCCTAGCGGCCCGAAACCTTTCATCACAGAGACACGGAGTCACAGAGGAATCTTTTTATTGACTGCATTTCTCTGTGACTCCGTGTCTCTGTGGTGAATTAGGCGGTAAGCATGGCATCCAGTGCCTGCCCATATAATCCCTGCATGCACTCCCCCGGCCTCAAGCCCAGAGTCCTCGGCCTGGACGTAGGCTCAAGAACCATCGGCCTGGCTGTTTCCGACCCACTCGGCATCACTGCCCAGGGCCTGGAGACCATCCGCCGGAAAAACAAGCGGACGGATCTCGCGAGACTAGAAGCGGTTATCCGCCAGTACGAAGTCTCCGAAATCGTCGTCGGATACCCCCTGCGCCTGAGCGGCGCGGAAGGAATCCAATCCGAAAAAATGCAGCATTTCGCCGAAGACCTACGCAAGAAGTTCGTCTTGCCCGTCCACCTGTGGGACGAACGCCTCACCTCCAGCCAGGCCAACCGCCTCCTCCGCGAGTTTGATCTCTCAATCAAAAAGCGAGCCGGCGCCGTGGATCGCATGGCCGCCATCCTGATCCTGCAAAGCTGGATGGACGCGCGAGATGCAGCTCTTTAGCGAGCTGATCGTAATTACGTGAAAAGCTGGACTTTTTTCATAGCCAGGCCCGTTGTGCGCGTGGTTATCCATGGAAGTCATTGATTCCTCATGGAATAACTGCAGGGGCACTCGAACCCGCTATTGGCAAGCAGCATGCACATTTCCCGTTGGCACTGATTTTAGGGAAAGCCTAATTCTCAGGGAGGAACCTTCCATGAAGAGAATTCTCGTCTCGCTATTTGCAGGAATAACGCTAGCCGGAGTTTGCGTGGCGCAGAGCGCGCAATCCGAAGCCAGCGGTTCGGCTTCACAGGCTACCAAAGTTGCCGACAAAAACGCGCAGGCCGCAAGTACCAGTCAATTGCAGGCAGGCAGCACGGTGCAGGCGGAACTGGCAAAACCGCTCGATGCCCGGAAGAACAAAGTCGGCGATGAAGTCATCGCCAAGACCACTCACGATTTGAAGTCCCAAGGCCGAGTTGTGATCCCCAAGGGATCTAAGCTGGTGGGGCATGTGACCGAAGCGAAGGCGCAAAGCAAGGAGCAGGCGACTTCGGAACTTGGTATTGCGTTTGACCGCGCGATTTTGAAGGGCGGAGAGGAGTTGCCACTGGCACTGGGCATCCAGGCGATCGGCAGGAGTCAGTCCGCTGCGACTGCTGTTGAAGATGACACCATTGCAAGCCCCAGCTCAGGGACGACAAGACCGTCGAGTGCACGGCCTTCGGGCGGCGGTGGAACGCTGGGTGGAGTGCGATCCACAGCCGGAGGAGTGGTGGACACGGCTGGCAGTACGGCCGGGGCAGCGGTGAACTCCACTGCGGACACTGCTGGTGGCGCCGTCTCCGGGCCCTTGTCAGCAACCAGTCACGGAGTCGTCGGAATGCCCGGCTTGAGCCTCGCAACCCAGACATCGACGTCCGCTAGTGCTTCCGTGATTACTGCGCAGGGAGGCAACGTGCACCTGGACAGCGGAACGGAGATGATTTTGCGCGTAAACCAGTAGATTCAAGCGGAAGTCAATATCCGGAGTCATTTTTGCCCGTGTCTTCGCAGCAGCCCGAACGCCGCCCAACTAGGGCGGCGTTTCACTGACCTTCCTCGCAAAGGTACCCTGCGCGGTTAGTCCTTTGGTAAACCGGCCCCTACTCAACCTTCTTCTAAACTATCCATAAGTGCGCAAGCTCGTCCTATTCACGTTCACCTTCCTCCTGGCCCTCGCCGCCTGGCTAGGCTGGGCCCTATGGCTACCGGTCACTCCCGGAGGCCAGAAGTTCGTCCTACTTCGCTCCGGATACTCCACCCGCCACATTGCCCGCGAGCTAAAATCGGCCGGCGTCATTCGCAGCGCCGACGCCTTCGTCCTGTGGCATGCTTTTCATCGCCATCCTTCGCTCAAAGCTGGCGAATACCTTTTCGAGCGCGATGCGACCGCGATCGACGTCCACACTCGCCTCGCCCGCGGAGACGTGTACGTCCACACCGTTGTGATTCCTGAAGGCTTCAACATGTTCGACATCGCTAAAGCGATCGAGGACGCGGGTCTCGGCCCTGCTCAGGATTTCCTCAAAGTGGCCATCACAGACACCGCGCTTATCTCGGAGCTCGCGCCTCACGCCACCTCGCTCGAAGGCTATCTTTTCCCCAACACCTACAATTTCACCCGCACCCAGAGCATGCGCGACATGGCCGCGGAAATGGTCAAGGAGTTCCGCCTCAGAGCAGCTGAGCTTGGCCTGACTCAAACTAGTTCAACCGACGTGCCGCGCACCGTGGCTTTAGCTTCCATCATCGAAAAGGAGACCGCGGTCCCTGACGAACGCCCTGAAGTCGCCAGCGTGTACGCAAACCGCCTGAAGAGCGGGATCCCCCTGCAAGCGGATCCCAGCGTCATTTATGCCGAACTCCTGCAAGGGACTTACGGCGGCGCCCTGCATCATGCCGACATGCAATTCGATTCCCCGTACAATACCTATCGCCACGCCGGTCTTCCCCCAGGGCCCATCGCCAATCCAGGCAAAAGCTCACTGCAAGCCGCCCTCCATCCCGCCCAAACCGGATACTACTACTTCGTCAGCGACGGCAACGGCCACCACCGCTTCGCCGCCACCCTGGAAGAGCACAACCGCAATGTGGCCGCCCTGCGCCGCGTCATGTCACAAAAGTGACTCCCGCGACCACTTTACAGGCAGGTGAGGTTACTAGTCACGAAACAAGAGAAGCACCGCCGGGTTGAGTCTTCTATACTGGATACACATCTAATACCCGAAGCAATGCCTTTTTCCCGATACCTCGCAGTCCTGGTCCTCCTGGCGACTCTCCCCTTGGGGGGATGCCTGTTCCACACCCACCGGGTGGAGCAGATCAATCTTGCCATCCTGAAGAACGCCACCAAGCAAGATCTGATCACATACGTCAATTCCGAAGCTGCCAAGGTCCAAAGCATGCAGGCCACAGTGGATATTGATACTGCCGTCGGCGGCGCCAAGAAAGGCCGAGTCACCGAATATGAGCAGATCCGCGGCTTTGTGCTGGCCCGCAAACCCGAGATGCTGCGCATGATCGGCTTGTACCCCATAGTCCGCAACCGGGCGTTTGACATGGTCAGCGATGGGCACGACTTCAAGGTGTGGATTCCGAACAAGAACCGTTTCGTGGTCGGGCGCAATGATGTTATGTCGCCCAACCCCACCCAGCCGCTCGAAAACCTCCGCCCACAGATTATTTATGAGGCCCTGCTGCTGCACGAGATCAGCCCGGGGGAAACCGCGATTCTAGAAAATGGCACAGAGACCGTTACCGACGAAAAAGGCCGCCAGAGCGAACAGCCCGATTACGTAATAGACGTCATCCGCAGCCGCGCCGATGACAGCTGGCTGTCCCGGAAAATCATCTTCAGCCGCATCGACCTGCGCCCCAACCGCCAGCTGATCTACGATGAATTGGGGACCCTGGTCACCGACGCGCGTTATACCGACTATAAGGACTACGACGGCCTTAACTTCCCTTCGAAGATTGAGATCAAACGGCCGGAAGAGGAATACGACATCACTCTCACCATTCTCAAGCCCGGCCTGAACCAGCCGCTCACCGACGACAAGTTTGTCCTGGAGCAGCCCGCCGGAGCCCAAGTGATCCATCTCGACCATACGCCCGCAGCGACGAACGGCGGCGGCAGCCACTAAGAGCTGTTAGCATCTAGCTCTTAGCAAAAAGCTAGCAACTAGCAACTAGTAGCTGGAAGCTGCCCTTCATGATGAACAAAATGATCGTCGCCAACCTGGCGCACCGGCCCTTGCGCTCCGCCATCAGCATTGTCGCCATCGCCCTCGAAGTCACCCTGATTCTGCTTATTGTCGGATTTTCGGTTGGAATGTTGAACGACCAGCGTTCGCGCCAGGCCGGAATCGGCGCGGATGTGATCGTGCTGCCGCCGGGTTCCTCGAATATTGTGGGGCTCACCGGAGCGCCTGCGCCGGTCAAGATCGCCGATTTTCTGGTCCGGTTGCCGCATGTAACCGTCGCCACTCCGGTGCTGATGCAAGTCTCCAGCGCCGGTTCTCTGCAAACCATTTATGGAATTGACCTGAAGTCCTTCGAAGCCATGCGCCCCTTCACTTATCTCAAGGGCGGCCCGTTTCAGGGAGCCGACGACATTCTGGTGGACGATATCTACGCCGGTACCCATCGTGCGAAAGTCGGGGACAAAGTGGACCTGTTCAACCACAGTTTCCGCATCGCGGGGATTGTCACCCACGGCAAGGGCGCCAGGCTATTTCTGCCTTTATCCACGCTGCAGGAGTTGAACGGCGCACAGGGAAGGGCGTCGGCGTTTTATGTTAAGGCAGACTCTCCCGCCAATGCGGATGTCCTGGTGGACGAAATCAAGAACGTGCCCGGCATGTCAACCTATATCATTCGCTCCATGCGCGAATATCTCACCATGATGACTCCCGATAATTATCCTGGGCTCTCTACTTTCATCACCATCGTAGTCGGCATCTCGGTGACCATCGGCTTCATTGTGATCTTTCAAGCCATGTACACCGCGGTAATGGAACGCACCCGCGAAATCGGAATATTGAAATCGTTGGGTGCCTCAAAGTTCTACATCGTAAACGTGATCCTCCGCGAGACAACACTACTGGCTATCGGCGGAATCATTTTAGGAATTGCAGTCAGCTTCGTCGCCGGCGCCGCCATCCATAAACGGCTCCCCACCCTTCCCATCGAGATCACCCGGGGTTGGCTGATCCGCGCCACTTGCATCGCCATCGTGGGCGCGATTGGCGGCGCAATCTACCCCGCATTCAAAGCCGCACAGAAAGATCCCATTGACGCGTTGGCGTATGAATAGCTCTCTGCCTCGCTACTGCAGCTTGTCATTGATCTTCGCAGTCGAGAGCCGGCCCTGAGCGAAGTCGAAGGGAACCTGCTTTTCGCCGGCTGCGAGATGAACTCCGACTAGCGCCACCTCATGTCATACCCCAACTCCTGCAAAATGTGGTTCTCAAACTCGTACTGCACCAGACCATCGAAATTGCTCCCCGCAAACTCCCACGACGCCGCGTATCGCGATACATTCTGCACATACAACGAATAAGCCGCCGCATAGTTCACATTGCAAGGCTGCGGACACGCAATAAGCCCGGTCGGATCAGGCCGATTCGTCCCGGTAGCCGCAAAGAGTGCAGCAGACGAAACGTCCTTTCGCGACGAAACTATTAGCTGCCGGGGCGATACGTTCCACACTCGCGGATCGCCGGGAAGAATCCGCGCCGGCACGTTGTTCAGCGTGCGCTGCAGCGGATTCAAATCAATCTCCTGCGACAAATTCTGCTGCGCCGCTTTCCACAAGAGCCAGAGGTCCGTATCCGTGTGACGCGTCTGATTAATAAATCCAGCCCCTGGAAGGGAGCCGTCTCCAGATCCCTCCAGCAACAGGATCATCAGGGCCAGTGCCCGCAGCGATCCTCTCATTGCCCTCCTTCTGCCACTGTCGCTGTCACTGTCAATGCCATCGGCAATGCGGTTCGTAGCCTGCATGGTTTCGCCTGAGCACAGGTGTTACGACTTTCGGAATCTTGGTGCTAGTGCCGCGTATGATTACTGGCGCAGAACCCAAGGAAAATGCAGAAGTCTGAAGTCAGAATGCAGAAGTGGAGCGTCCTTTCGCCGTAACATTCTGACTCGTCACTTCTGACTTAAGGGCACTTGCCATGATTGAAACTCGTCCAGACACGACGGGATCGTGGAGCCAAACGCCCCTCTTCCGACCTACTTCTGCTAAAACATCAACATGCAACGCCCCATCGGCGTGACCGCAATTGCGATCCTGTTCTCTTTGATTTCCGGCTATCTGGGCGGTATCGGCTTGATCATGCTGTTCTCCCCGGGTGCCGTCTCTATGAGCCTGGGAGCGCCATTGCTGCATGGGCTGCAACTCGCGGGGCCTTATATGTTCCTGCTAACCGCTGCTCTCGGTGCGACCGTCGCATTCGGCCTGTTTCGTCTGAACAATCTCGCACGCCGCGCCGCCATCATGATTTGCTTTGCCGGCATGGTGATGCTGCTCCCCAAAGTCTCCGCCGACGCTGCCGATTTCAGCCCCCGCTTCTTCCTCGCCGGCTCGATGGTGGTCATTCGGATGATGATCGTCTGGTATTTGTGGCAGACCTGGACCGCTGGGAGTTCCGGAAATCAATATGAATGAAGACAGTGTGCGGACAGCCGCCCCCCGCTGTCCCCGGGCCGCAGACCCGGCTAGTTCGCCGCAGTCATCGCAGTAACCGTTGAGTCAGTTACCGCGTTGCTGCTCCTCGGCGAATCCTTCGAAGGCACCACTCCATCAGGATTCGGATGCTTTTCTTTCCGCGTCCCCAGATCGAGGACCATTGACATATCCTTCGGATAAACCACGTCACGGCCTCGCGCCAGAAAATGCGAATACACCGACATCCCCGCCCCGTAGAAACCAAACCCTGAGGTCACCACCCGCGAGTGCGCAAAAGCCGCGACCAGCGTGCCGATTAGCTTGAATCCCGACGCTCCCCGTGCCGCGCCTCCGCCCATGCTTCCGCCGCCCCCATCTCGGTCCTCGTCGGGGCTGGCAGACGAGGCCGCCAACATCACCGCAAGTCCTGTTGTCAAATATCTCGTCTTGGGAGTTGTAACCTGTGCGCCGCCCTCGGAGTCGAGTTTCAGGTTCTCCCCCTTCGCAGCATCAACACCCTCCAGCGTGGCCTCGACCTCTTGCTGGACACCACTGGGAGGAACAACCTGATGGAACGTGATGCGCAGTTGTCCATTGCGCCCCAGCCGCCGCGCCGGCCTGACTTCCAAAACCGAACCTTTCAGATGGCTCCCTTCCGGCAAGAAAAGATGGTCCGACACCACCAGCGGCTGGCTGATCACAGCGTCGACCGGATCCCCCTTCTTGCTGGTGGCGGAACTTAACGGCGTGGTCAGCCACGCATGTACCAGGCTGCCCGATGGAGGAGGCGTCCCGATATTTGTAAGCATCTCTGCCTTCAGTTGCTCGCTGCCAAAGCTGAGCGGTTCCTGTACATCGGCGATGAAGGCGGTTCCCTGATCCATATATTGCGGGTGATACGGCGACTGGGTCAGGGCCAATCTTTCTAATCGGTGCATCTTGTTCGGCGCGTGGATCTGTTCTTTTGCGGCTGCAATTTGCTGTTTTATCTGTTCTCGCGCCTGTCTTAGTTTTCCCTTTGCCGCTTCTTTGCCCTCAGCCATCTTTCCTTGCGGCTTTTCACTCGCAGGCACAAACCGCAAAACCGCACTCGATCCGGGCGCAACCAGAACATGGATCGGCAAATGCCGCCCATCCTTCAGCACCAACTCATCAAACTCGATGTGCACTCTGCGATCAGGCGAGAAGTTTGCGTTCAGAGCCGCCAGAGTTCGCCCTTTCTTCGAGACCGGATCAATCTCGGCGATCTTGCCGTTCACGTCGCTCCCCGCCGGTACCAGCATCTTGTCGAAGGCATAGATCGGCTCTGCGGTCTTGCCGTGGATCAGCTGCCCCGCCTTCTGAATCCGCACTTCCTGATCCAGTACCACCTTAAGGGGGGTGCCTGCCGCGAGAGTCAACGGTATGGAAGGAACCTCCTTCGGCAAGACCGGAGCCGCTGCTGCCTTTGGAGGCTCCGCGGAGCGTGTCTTCAGGGTTTGCCCCGACATGAAGGTTTCCGCAAGAAGAAAAAAAACAAGGCAGAGAGAATACCGCATATTCGACATTTCCTGACTGCTACAGTTTATCTGGCTGTGACGCGGTGGAAATAGCCGCCAAGCGCGGCTGGTTCGCGAGACCATTGGCTATGTTAGGTCGGATGTAACCCTGCGCGCAATCGGTTGTACGCGATTCTGGGGTCGTGCCGGTTTTCAGAAATCTGCTGGGTCAAAGGCAGTGGACTCAGCCCACCGCCTGGATCGTTTCCCCCACCCTCTTACTGACTGTAAACTTCATCTTCCCCGCCTCCGCGTCCACTACCACGTGGTCTCCATGCAGCACTTCGCCGTCCAGAATCTTCAGCGCCAGCGGGTCCTGAATCAGCTTCTGGATCGCCCGCTTCAGCGGACGCGCCCCAAAACTGGGGTCATCGCCCGCGGCAAACAGCAAGTCTTTCGCCGCGTCAGTCAGCTCCAGAGAGATCTTGCGCTCGGCCAGCAGCCGCCGCACGTCTTCCAGGCGCAGCTCGATAATCCTCACTAACTGCTCCCGGCCCAGTGGGCTGAACACAATAATGTCGTCCACTCGGTTCAGGAACTCGGGCTTGAAGTGCGCATGCAGCGCGTTCATCACTTGCTTTGAGGCTTCTTCGAAGTCGCGTTCCGAGTTCAGGTGTTCACCCACCAAAAATGAAGACCCGATGTTCGAAGTCATAATAATGATGGTGTTCTTGAAATCCACGATGCGACCCTGCCCGTCCGTCAGCCGCCCATCGTCCATAACTTGCAGCAGAATATTAAAAACATCCTGGTGCGCCTTCTCAATCTCGTCGAACAGTATCACCGCATACGGACGCCTGCGCACTTGCTCGGTAAGCTGCCCGCCCTCTTCGTAACCCACAAATCCCGGAGGCGCGCCAATCAGGCGTGAAACCCCATGCCGCTCCATGTACTCCGACATATCAATCCGTACCAGCGAGTGCTCGTCGTCAAACAGAAACTCGGCCAGCGCCCGCGCCAGCTCCGTTTTTCCTACGCCAGTTGGACCGAGAAAAATAAACGACCCGATCGGCCGCTTAGGATCGCTCAACCCAGCCCGCGACCGCCGGATTGCATTCGCCACTTTTTCCAGCGCCGCATCCTGCCCGATAACCCGCTGCCGCAGCCGATCTTCCATCGTCACCAGCTTCTTGACTTCGCCCTCCAGCATTTTCGAAACCGGAATCCCCGTCCACTTGGAGACGATCTTCGCAATGTCTTCCTCGTCCACTTCCTCTTTCAACATCCGCGCCGGTGTGGCTGGTGCCCGCGTGGCCGATGCTCGTGTAGCGCGGGCGCCCTCGCCCGCGGCTTTTCCATCCATCTTAGCGGTGACCTTCGCTAACTCCTCTTCCGCCTGTCGTATCAGCCCATACCGAATCTCCGCCACCCGCTGCAGATTCCCCTTGCGCTCCTCCGCCTGCCCTTCAATCTTCAGCTGCTCGATCTTTTCTTTCAGTTGCCGCGCCCGCCCAATTAAGTCTTTTTCCTGCTTCCACCTGGCTTTGAGTGCATTGGATTTCTCCCGGATCCCCGCCAGCTCTTTCTCCACATTGGCCAGCCGCTCGCGCGAATTCGGATCATCTTCCTTCTTCAACGCCTGCTTCTCGATCTCGAGTTGGGTCGCCCGCCGCTCTAGTTGATCAATCTCGGTCGGCATCGAATCAGTCTGGATTCGCAACGACGCCGCAGCCTCGTCGATTAAATCAATCGCCTTGTCCGGCAGAAAACGGTCGGAAATATAGCGATGCGACAAAGTCGCCGCCGCCACAATCGCCGAATCCTTAATCCGCACTCCGTGATGCACTTCATAGCGCTCTTTCAACCCGCGCAGAATGGCAATCGTGTCTTCAACATTCGGCTCGCCAACGTAAACAATCTGAAAACGCCGCTCCAGAGCCGCATCTTTCTCGATGTGTTTGCGATACTCGTTTAAGGTCGTCGCCCCGATCGCGCGCAGCTCGCCGCGGGCCAGCGCTGGTTTCAGCATGTTGGCGGCATCAATCGCGCCTTCCGCCGCGCCCGCTCCAATCAACGTGTGCAGCTCGTCAATAAACAGAATGACCTGCCCCTGCGAATCTTCAATCTCCTTCAACACTGCCTTCAGCCGGTCTTCAAACTCGCCACGATACTTTGCTCCCGCCAGCATGGCGCCCAGGTCGAGTGCAACCAAACGCTTGTTTTTCAAAATCTCGGGTACATCGCCGGAAATAATTCTCTGTGCCAGCCCTTCCACGATCGCGGTCTTGCCCACGCCCGGTTCCCCGATCAACACTGGATTGTTCTTCGTCCGCCGCGAAAGCACCTGCACCACCCGCCGGATTTCCTCGTCCCGCCCAATCACCGGATCAAGCTTCCCGCGCCGCGCCTGCTCGGTCAGATCGCGGGCATACCGTTCCAGCGCCTGATATTTCGCCTCAGGATTCTGGTCGGTAATCCGCTGGGAGCCGCGCACCGCGGTCAGCGCTTTCAAAATCGCATCATGCGTGGCCCCGTGCCGCGCCAGAATCTCCTGCGCCGGATCACGTTTAAGCTGCGTAATCGCCAGCAGCAGGTGCTCGGTCGAAACATATTCATCCTTGAAGTTGCTGGCTTCCTTAAAAGCCTGGTCGAGAAGTTGGTTCGCCGCAGCCGACAACGCCGCTCGCGCCGCCGCCCCGGAAACCTTCGGCAGCCGCTCAATCTCCTGATAGATCTCATTGAGTACCAGCTGCGGCCCCATGCCGATTTTCTCCAACACCGGCGGCACGATTCCTTCCTTGTCCTCGAGCAGCGCCGCCAGCAAATGCAGTGGCAGCAGCTCCGGATTCCCATGCTCCGACGCCAGTTCGTTCCCGCGCTGGATACCTTCCTGCGCCTTCAATGTGAATTTGTCCCATCGGATGGCCATAATGACTCCAATAAAACAGCTCTTAGCTCTTAGCTCTTGGCTCTTAGCCTAAACCTCCTTGGCAAGCTAGAGCCAAGAACCAAGAGCCAAGAGCCAAAAACAAAGGGAGGCGCCGACTGCCGCCTCCCCAATTCCCAGCTCCGAACAATTCTTACGCCGCGCGGCTTGCGCTCTTACCGTCGAGCGCCTTCTCACTGCCCACGTTGACCTTGATCTGCTTCGGCTTGGCTTCGGCTTTCTTGGCAAGCTGTACCTTCAAGATCCCCTTGTCATAGGTGGCCTGGACCTTATCCGCGTCAATCGTGTTCGGCAGAGTGAACGAACGTGTAAAGCTGCCATACTGCCGCTCCACCCGGCGGAAGTTCTCTTCTTTCTCTTCCTTCTCGAACTTGCGCTCGCCGTGCACGGTCAGGGTGTTGTTCTCAATCCGGACATCGATGTCCTTTTCCTCGATTCCCGGCACTTCAATCTTCAGCGTGATGTTGTGCTCGTCCTCATACACATCCACCGGCGGCGCAAAGTTCGAGGTGGTCAAGGCCTCGTCGCGGCCGTCTCCGTAGGTGTCGCGAAACAAGCGGTTCATACGGTCCTGCAAAGTGGTGAACTCACGGAATGGTTCAAAGCGAGTAAGAACTGTCATAACAATCCTCCTGAATCAGAATTCTTTGAATTTTGGGGTTGATAGTTCGGTTGCTATGCCGCACCTGCTTACCACAGCAACAAGCATAAAATCTTAGTGTGTTATTGTAAAGTATTGTTTATACCTTATTATTGTTTAGCTTACAAGCAATATAAGGCATTTCAAGTAGGCTGTCTCTGGAATTCCCAGCACGCTCGGATGGTCTTTTGCTGCCCCCCGGTTTTCCAGCAAACGAAGATTTCTGTGGGAATCCACCCCCGCCGCTGTCACCGTTTCCAGCAAATCCCCCGCGCTTACGTGATACGAACACGAGCACGTCACCAGGATCCCCCCCGGCCGCAGCATCTTCAGCGTCCGCAGATTCAGCTCTTTGTACCCTCGCAGCGCTGTCTGCAAATTCTGCTTGCTCTTGGCAAACGCGGGAGGATCAAGCACCACGCAGTCATACTGCCTCCCCGCATCCGCGTAATCCCGCAGCAGGTCAAACGCGTTGGCCTCGATCCACTCAATCTCCCGCCCGTTCAGCGAAGCATTCCGCTCCGCCATTTCGAGCGCCGGACGCGAGCTGTCCACGCCCGTTACCTTCGAACATTTCTCCGCCAGATGCAGCCCAAACCCTCCCTGATAACAAAAGACGTCGAGCACCTCGCCCCGCGCGTATTGCGCCGCCGCCGCGTAGTTTTCTCTTTGATCAAGAAACGCTCCCGTCTTCTGTCCGCCGAGAGCCTCATAAACAAACCGCACGCCGTTCATGTGGAATTCGGTTGTAGTTGGGTTGTGGGGAACCGGGCGTCCTCGCCCGGCATTCTCGGTAGCTGGTCTGTTCCCCGTAGGATCATCGGTGACGGGCGAGACGCCCGTCGCCCCACAATCTTCTTGTGGGCCTGCTCCGGTACGAGAGTCACAAATCACACCGCTTTCCTTCGCCGCCAACTGCTCCAACTTCCGCACCCGCGGATCAACCCGCTCTACGATCGCCGCCGGATTCAACGCATCCCGCACCTCAGAAATAACAACGCCGCGCATCGCCTCTGCGTCCATCGCCTGGGTAACGATCTGCATAGACAAAAAATCGTTGTACCGGTCCACAATCAGCCCCGGCAAGAAATCCCCTTCGCTGAAAATCACCCGATACGCATTCGTGTTCTCGACAAACCGCTCGCGATAAGCCACCGCCGTCCGTATCCGCTCCCGCACCAGCTGCTCAAGATCGGAAACGGGGCGCGGCGAAATCATCCGCACCGCAATCTCCGAGGCCGTGCTGTAAAGCGCGGAGCCGAGCAACCGTGCGCGTGTCGAATTTGCCTGTGTGGGTCGGACACTCTTGTCAGACGCTTCCTGCACCAGCACTAATGCTCCAGGAGGAACATCCTTCGCTTCGAGAACATCCGATCGGTAAACCCACACATGCCCCGCGCGGAGGCGATCAGCGCCGCGGCGGGAAATGGTCACAGTATGGCGATCGGACGTTTGTACTGTCATGAATCGATCTTACGCGTACGCGACGGGAGTGGACCAAGAGCACCGTGGAAGAGCGGCGCTTTAGCGCCGCGTCATCAAAACCAAGAAAGCTTGCCCTTTAGGGCCCGCGGAGCAAAAGCCTGCTTTCCAAATGCGACACAAACGCGGCCATAAATGGCCGCTCTTCCACGGCCCTTCCTCGCCGGCATTTCCTCCTATAATGATGTCGGTTTTGTCCTTCGTAATTGAGGTGCCACGATGAACTGGAAAATGCTCCGAGTCGCCAGCGTCGCCGCTCTGGCTGTCTTAGCGCTCGCGGTCCTGTTGATCGCTAGGCCTATGCGCCAGACGATCGGGGTTAAGGCCTACTTCACGGATGCGATGGGGCTTCGGCCCAGCGCGCGGGTACGACTGGCTGGTGTTGATGTCGGGTCAGTGACGAGTGTCCGCGTCAGACCAGAGTCAAAAGATGCCCCAGTGGAGATAGCGATGGCGCTCAAGACTACCTACGAGCTGAACATTCCAAATGACTCCACGGTTTCACTTGAGACAGCCGGTGTTCTGGGCGAAACTTTCGTGGAAATTGATAGCCACAACGCGTCAGGACCACCGATTCGATCCGGAGGAACCCTTAAGGCACAGCCGATACCAAGTCTAACGACGGAACAAATGATCGCAAAATTTGCGGCGGCTTTCAACTTAAGCACATCAGAAGCGGTGGAAAAGCTTGAAGCGCTTATTAAGGAGCGCTGCGATAGCGGGAAGGATCAGTCAGAGGCTGTGAGCAAGAGACCTACAACTAAGGCGCGTCACATCAACTAGCTTGCCGCGAGCCTACGCCGAAACTGGCTCCTTGTGCCGATGGCTTGCAGCTTCCGCCCGCGCCAGGTCCAAATCCCGCTGCAGCAGATCGAGCGCGAAGCTAGGGAGCTCGTCTCCCCAACCATCCAGCTCAGCCTCGCTCCAGTTGCCGTTCAGGCGAACGGTTTCTGTGAGGTCTTCAGGAAACGCCTGCCGGTAGCCGCCTTCACGCACCAGCGTCTCTCCCAGCTTGCGGCCGCTGGCAGCGTCGTACACCCGGCGATGCGCGCTTCCATCGGTGTTGGAAAAACTTAGAAACACCTCGCCGCTTTCTCCATACTCGCCGCGATAATACCAAGCCTGGCTGGCATCAATCTTCGGATGCGCCCGCCGCTTCGTAGTCCGTTCCACCGGCGCTTCAGCGGCAACTTCCTTCGACGGATCGTAGTAAAGAATGCGCTGGCAGGAGTCGCAAAAAATCAGCTTGCCGCCACGCACTTCGTTGTAAATCTGCGGCCGCAGCACCACCGAGCATCCCGTACATTTTTGGTCAAGAACTTCCGCCAACCCTGAACCTCGGAATTTCAGCACCCGGTCGTAATGCCGCAGCAGATCGGCATCAACCGCGCCCCGCGCCGCATTCCGCTTGGCAGTCCATTCGGCGAGTTCCTTTTCGTCTTCGGCAGTGCGATCGTGCGCAATCTTCTTTTCCTTCTCGATCTCCGCGGTCTCTTCGTTGAGCTCGATCTCGGCAGCTTTAACTTCCTTCTCGCGCACCTCGGCATTGACCATCAGCTCGAGAATCTTGTCTTCGTTGGCGCCAATTTCTTTTTCCGCGAACTGGATTTCATGGAGCAACGCCTTATACTGGTCGTTGGTCTTCACTTCGAGCGACTGGTCGCGATACTTGGAGATTTTCTGCCGCAGGTCGGTGATAGCGGTTTCGTACTTGCGCCGCGCGGCATCATCCGTCTTGACGGATGCCCGCGCTTTCTCCAAGCCAGCTTTGGTCCCTGCCAGCTTTTCTTCAATGCTTGCTACGCGCTTGGGAAGCTCGGCGATTTCCGCCTTCAGCCGCTGGATTTGGCGGTCCGTAACCTGCAGCGAGATAAGGTGCTCGATCTCAGGCGACATCGGTAAGCAGTATTACTCCTGTATTGATTTTAGCATGTGAAAAAAGGGCAGAAGCCTTTAACCGCAAAGCGCGCCAAGCCGACGCCAAGGCCGCAAAGAACCCCGGTTTTCTTTGCGCCCTTGGTGGCTTTTCTTACCGCTCTTTGTGGTTAAAAGCTCTTCGTCGGCACCGAACGAATCGCTACAATCGAGATGAATGCATCGCCTCAGGCTCGGCAATTTCGAACTCACCGCCCTCTCCGACGGCATCTACCACCTCGACGGTGGCAGCTTCTTCGGCGTCGTCCCCAAAGTCCTGTGGTCAAGAAAAGTCCAGGCCGACGCCAACAACCGCGTCCCCACCGGCCTTAATTCCGTCCTAATCCGCGGTGACAAAAACCTCCTGATCGAAACCGGAATCGGCAATAAGCTTCCCGAGAAGATGGCACAACTCTACGGCCAGCCGGCAGAGCTTCTCGACAACCTCAGCGCCGCCGCCGTCTCACCTGAAGACATCGACATCGTCATCAACACCCATCTGCACTTCGATCACTGCGGATGGAACACCGTCCTTCAAGCGGGCAAGCCCAAAGCCACCTTTCCGAAAGCCAAATACTACGTTCAGGAAGGTGAATGGCGCCACGCCCACGAAAATCAGCGTGACGCCGTCAGCTACATGACCAACAACTACGATCCTTTAGTTGAATCCGGCCAAATGCAGCTGCTTCGCGGAGACACAGAAATCGTCCCCGGAATTTCCGTGCAAGTTTTCCCCGGCCACACCCGCGACATGCAAGCCGTTACCATCCAGAGCGGAGGCAAGATCGCCTGCTACATTTCCGACTTGATTCCAACTTCTGCGCACCTCGAGCTTAACTGGGTGATGGCCTTCGATCTCTATCCTATTGAAACCATCGAAAGCCGCAAACGCTACTACTCCCGCGCAATCCCAGAACGCTGGCTCACCATGTTCACCCATGATCCCAACATTCCGTGGGCGTATTTAGAAAAAGATGAGCGAGGAAAAATCGTAGCGAAAATATAACAGCGCCCATTATGGTAATGCCTGTGTGGGAACGGACGCCCTCGTCCGTTCCCGGGCCGCAGGCCCGGGCTTTCGATTTGTCCAGGAGGAATTTCGGCACCACACTAATCCGCGACTATCGTGACCCCAACCGCCAACCGCGCCTCAAAGAATTCCTCCACCCTTACCAGAATCTCCGGCGCGTTCTTCGATTCGTAGATCGCCTTGCGCAGCCCCCCTCCTCCCGGAACCCCATGCGTGAACCATGACCCAAACTGCTTCATCTTCCCCGTGGCGTCGGGTAGTTCTTCTTCGATTAGCATGCGGAAATACGTGCGGATCATCTCGTAACGGTTTGCTTCCGATGGCTCGTCGTAAGCGACCCGACGGGTGCCCCACCCTTCTCCGTTCGCTGGAGAGGGTGGGGATTCTAGCGCCGCGCAATACTGCTCAATCTGCCTGAAGATCCACGGATTCGCCGGCGCCGTCCTGCCAATCATCACCGCATCGCACCCCGTCGCCTCAACCATCGCACAAGCATCTTCCGGAGTACGAATGTCCCCATTCCCAATCACCGGAATCTTCACCGCGTCCTTCACCCCTCGAATCCACTCCCAGCGCGCGTTGCCCGAATATCCCTGCTCCCGCGTCCGCGCATGCAGCGCCACCGCGCACAGTCCGCAATCCTCGGCCATCTTCGCCAGTTCCACGCAGACAATCTCGTC
>Ga0099829_10000615_pt1 | contig 18719 bp, 15 predicted proteins | sample CZO8metaG_3_FD_79336 | JGI IMG/M metagenome (GOLD analysis project Ga0099829, IMG submission 79336) | Vadose zone soil microbial communities from the Eel River Critical Zone Observatory, Northern California, USA - CZOApr15con2H2.8 metaG | ecosystem: Environmental > Terrestrial > Soil > Vadose...
ACTGCAGTCAGAAAACGGACGGGTGGCCGCCGGACCAGCCCCGATCGAGTTCACGCGGCAGCGGATCGTGACCGTCCTCAGATCCTTAACAGCCGCCTGCTCTACCGTTGAGCTACTCCGGAACGGGTCCCTCGAATTCTAGGTGGTGAACTCGTTTAGCCGGCCCGTGCCGCCTCGTACTGGGGTGTTACACCGTAACTGCAGCCAACTGCAGCCAAAACTGCAGCCAAGACTGCAGCCGACGCAGCCGGGATCCTGACTAGCCCGCCGGCTGAGCCAGGCACGTGGTTCGTTGGCGACGGCAATCATTCGTGGTTGGCCATCCGAAGCGAACGCGACTGCCGCCGCCGAGTTCCAAGAAAATCTGTGACACGGCTGTGACCTCCCGGCTTCGGACGTCGTCCGAAATCAGCGATTTTGAACTCGAAATTGGTCGGGGGCCCGGGATTTGAACCCGGGGCCTCACGGTCCCGAAATGTACGGAGTTTCGTCCACGGAGACCGTTTTCAACGGCTTTGAGTTCATTTCGAGACGTCGCGGGCGATTTTTCTAGCCGTTTCACGGTGCAATCGCGCCACGGACTACTACATGAACTACTACATCACGCGTTTACCGAGGTTTCGCTCTGCCTTGCGGTCTATCGCCTGCAGTACGTGGGCCTGAAGCCGCTCGCAGGTTGTTGGCGCTTTGAGCTGAAGTCGCGTGAGCACAGCCACGTAGTCGCGAATGAAGTCCTTCAGCATCACCGGCGTGGACCGGTGCTGCGCACATCTCTCCCCACATGCGCACCATCGCCCAGCCCGCGGCGCCCGTCGACGAGGTCGTTTTCCGCGTCTTAGACGGACCTTCGGCGGCCCGCGGTTAAAGGCATCGCCTCTGGCGCTGGTATCCCATTCGAACGGATCATCGACATCGTCAAGGTCCCGTCGCGATGACAGCGACTCTGCCGCACGCGGCGCTCAAGAGCGTGGCGGAAAAGCCAGGGATAACCGTCCAGCCGGTCGGCAGCCGGCTCCTGTTCAGCGACTGCGGTTAGGGGGAACACTTGCTCAATAAATGTCGGAAAATCGATCCGTTTCGCCACTGGCGGGCTAGGCTTATCGCCAAGCTTTCCAGGTCGCGCCGGATCAGGAGGTGTGGGTGAAGTCCTGGCTCGTTCTCTGTGTCCTGCTGGCTGCTGCCGCGACACCTCTGCAGGCGTCGGCGTCGGCAGGTCCGCAGCGGGCGAACATCGTCCTGACCAAGACGGCCGACGCGTCAACTGTTGAGGCAGGCGGGATCGCCGGCTACACCCTCACCGTCAGCAACACCGGTCGGGGGACCGGCGAAGGGATTGACCTGTCGGATAGCCTGCCCACGTTGCCGGGCGTGTCCTGGGTCATGACCTCGGGCGTGAGCGGCTGCGGCATTCAGGACGGCCTGCTCGACTGCGAGATCCCCTACCTGCGTGGCGGTCAGAGCCTGTCGGTACACCTGATCACCCCGACGACGCAGGACTCCTGTGGCGTGCTCAGCAACACGGCGACTTTGATGACCGCGGAAGGGGTATCGACGACTGTAGGGCCCGTGGCGATAAACCTGCACTGCAAGGCGACTCCGAAGTTGGCCACCGTAGCCTCTCCGAAGACGGGGATCCCAGGGCAGCCGATGGCGGTATTCGATACGGCGACCTTGACCGGGTGCGCCGGCAACGTTTGCACGGGCAGTGTCGCGTTCACTCTGGTCGGGCCCAACAGCTGCGCCACCGTGGTGCTCGGGCCTGGCACGGTGCCGGTGGTCAACAACACAGCGAAAGCGACGGGTATCTCGGGCGTACTTGCCGCGGGTGACTATTACTGGATCGCGACATACAGCGGAGACCAGAACAACAACGCCGTGAACCCGGCTGTCGGGTGCGGCGACCCGGATGAGCTGATCCGGATGCCAGACCTGAACAGCCCTTCCTTGAGCTCGGTGGCCTCTCCCCACCAGGTCACCCTGGGGCAGCTGACGGCGCTCAGTGAAACCACCTTCCTGAACGGCTGCTACAACAACACCTGCACCGGCAGCATCACTCTGGCGATAGTCGGGCCGAACAACTGCAACGCGATCGCGCTGGGCCCGGGCACCTTCCTGGTCAACGGCAACTCGCTGACCACGCCCGGACTCTGGCTGCCGAAGACGCCGGGCAACTACTACTGGACCGCCACTTACAGCGGCGACAACCAGAACCACCCGGTCAGTTCCGCCGTGGGCTGCGGCGACTCGAATGAGCTCATCCACGTAGGGGCTGCGGCTCAGCTGAGCACCGCTGCCTCGCCGCAGATCGTGTCCGCCGGCCAGCCGGTCTCATTGCATGACACCGGCACGCTGAACGGCTGCTACAACGGCACATGCACGGGCACCGTCACGTTCCGGCTGATGGGGCCCAACAACTGCGGCGTGACTGCCCTGGGTCCGATCACGGTTGGAGTCAACGCCAACTCGGCGACCGTGCAGGCGAACTGGACGCCGAATTCACTTGGCGACTATTACTGGGTGACGGACTACAGCGGCGATCTCAACAACCTGCCGGCCTCGGAGGGATGCCTATTCAACGCCGAGCGAGTGCATGTGTCGCCTGCAAACAAGCCCACACCGACCTTGGGAACGGTCGCCTCCCCGCACGCAGGCACCGTAGGGCAGTCGATGGCGATCTTTGACACCGCCACGCTGACCGGCTGTTTCAACAACGTGTGCACGGGCAACATCACGCTGGCGATCGTCGGACCCAACAGCTGCTCGACCATCGCGCTGGGCCCGGGCACCTTCGCCATCGTCAACAACTCATACAACGCGACCGGTATCTGGGTGCCCTTGGCTGGGGGCGACTATTACTGGAGTGCGAGCTACAGCGGTGACGCGGACAACAACGCGGTGGGGCCGGTTGGCTGCGGCGATGTCAACGAGTTGATCCATGTCCCAAACCCACCCCCGGCCAATCCCAACCTGGTCGCGATTTCCCTCAGCCCACCGATCTCGCTCGGACAACCGGTCACCCTTCAGGACACTGCCACGTTGAGCGGCTGTGCCGACAACGTCTGCACCGGCCAGGTCACGTTCACCCTGGTGGGTCCGAACAGCTGCGACACGATTGCACTCGGCCCGATCACGGCCGTGGTCGACACCAATGTGGCCACGGTGCTGGTGGACTGGACGCCGGGCGCCGCGGGCGACTACTTCTGGACTGCGAGCTATGGCGGCGACGCGGCCAACAGCTCGATCGCTGAGACCGGGTGCGGCGATCCTTCGCAGCTGGTGCATGTGAACCTGCCTCCAGACGCCGGACTGATCACAGCCACACCCAACCCCGCTGACGTCGGCCAGACGGTGACGCTTTCAGCGTCGCCCAGCGGCGGCGATGGCAGCTTCCTTTATGCGTGGCAGATAATCACGCTGCCGTCTGGCAGCGCGGCCGTGCTCACGAATCCGAGTGCCCCCTCACCAAAGTTCACGCCCGACAAACCTGGCTCGTACGCGATCCAGTTGATTGTGAGCAGCGGAGGAGTCACCTCCCCGGCCGCATTCGTGACGGTCATCGTCAGCGGGGCGCCGCTCGTGGCGTCGATCACCGCTACGCCCAACCCGGCTGACGTCGGCCAGACGGTGACACTTTCGGCCTCGCCCAGCGGTGGCAACGGCAGTTACAGCTATGCCTGGACGCTGACCCGGCCACCGGGCAGTGCGGCCGCGCTGTCGAGCCCGTCAGCGCCCTCGCCAACGTTCACCGCCGACCTCGCCGGCTCCTACCTGGTCGGCCTGACGGTGACGGATGGCAACGGAGTCACCTCCCCGGCCGCATTCGTGACGGTCGTCGTCACCGTTGTGGCCGCGCCGGCAAGAACCTAACAAGTGCTCAGCTCGTAAACCTGCCGGCTCGAAGCCTCCTCGCGATCAATTTGGTCGGGGGCGAGGGATTTGAACCCTCGGCCTCACGGTCCCGATCCGTGGCTGGGACGCGTCCTCTGGTATCCCTTCGTTTCCTCTAGGGCCCTCCTGAACTCGTATCGCTCTGTCTTTGTGTCCTTCCGTGTCCTCCTAGAGCCGCCTGGTTCCGGGAATCCGTGACCCCGGCGAAGGCTCCGATTTTCGAGCAACGCCGAGCCACGATAGTGGCGCGCGGTGTGCGCTTGACCGCGACTTGGCGTCTCCACAGGATCAGTACTCTCCCCGACGCCGGCTTTCCGATAGCCCGCGACCATGGCAATCGAGGCTGGGTAGCTCCAAGACGTGTTGGGGCGATACATTCTGATCGCCGATATCGCACGTAGGCTTGCTCGGCTGCCGGATCGTTGGAGTCGCCTCGTACAGCAACGCCGACGACACCAGGTACCAAGGCGTGACACGTGGCGGCACTCGGCGAATACGAATCGTGATTTCTGAACGGGCCGCGCCGATCTGTTAACCGCAAGGCTGGCGGGCGTTCACCTAGGGTGGCGTGCAGCGATCAAAGCGGGTGTGGCGAATGCGGCGAGTTAACCGCGGCGAATGCGCGGAACCGCCTGCCAGCCGTCGCAACTGCAGTCACACAATCCGCCATTGGCGGCGAGTGAGGTCCGATTCGAGTTCAAACAGCCACATATCACGGCCGCAATCAGATCCTTAACAGCCGCCTGCTCTACCGTTGAGCTACTCCGGGAACGGGTCCCCCGAATTCTAGGTGGTGAACTCATTTGGCCGCCCCGTGCCGCCCTATGTCTGGGTTTTACACCGTGACTGCAGTCAGTAATCGACCCGCCGACGGAATGACTCCGTACTGAGACTCGTCAGAAGCGTTGTAGCCGCCAACCTCCGTCCACCGCCAGGGTGACCCCCGTGACCATGTCGAATGAGGGGCTGCATAGAAGGGCGACCAGTTCGGCAACCTCACCTCGTGTAACCAGCCGGCCGGCTGGGGTGTGCTCGATAGCCCGCGATACGAAAGTCGGATCGAACTCGGCGATGTCGGCCGCGCTCTCTTCGATCTGGCCTGGAGCAACAGCATTAACCGTCACTTCGGGACCCAGCTCAAGCGCCAGTTCTTCGGTTAAGAAGATGATCGCTTCCTTAGCCAGGCCGTAGATCGAATGATTGCGCAGGTAGGCCGATCCGGCCGCTAGGTTGACAATGCGACCCCAACCTGCCTTTCGCATCCCGACGGCGACGCATTGGGTCGCTACGTAACAAGCTTTCGCATTGGCGTCAAAGATTCGGTCCCACTCACTCTCGGGCAATTCCGCATAAGGCGTCATCGAGAACGGCCCGAAGTTGTTGACGAGAACGTCGATCGGACCTCCCAGGCGCTCGCTTGCCTCCCCGACCACCTGACGAATCGAGTGGGAATCGGTGGCATCGCCCCTGACTGCTATATGTTCCAGCCCGGTCTCGGCACGGAGCCGCTGGACCAGGTCCTCGGAAGCATCAGCGGATTGGTGGTACTGCACGCACACCGCCGCTCCCTTACGGGCGAGAGCCGTCGCGATTGCGGCGCCAAGGTTTCTAGACGCCGCAGTGACGAGAGCCCGCCTGCCGACGAGGTACTTCTCCTGCATGTCGACCTCAGCGACCGTGACCGGACGTTTCGAGGTCACGAACGACGCTTGCCCTGACGTTCGTAGTCATCGATGCCACCTTGTCCATGAGCTCTCGACCCCGCGCCTCGCCTTCCGCCATCTCTGGCCACTTGTCGAACGAAGCCATGCTGTCGAGCTCTGTGAGCAGCCAGAACTGTCCAGGCCCCAACGCATATTGGGTGACGAAGACCTTGACGTTGAAGCCGCGCGATCGCCAGTACGGCAGCAACTCATCTCTGAAGAAAGCCTCGAGGAGCCGACTCTCGACCTTCGAGTCGAAAGTCTCAACATGCCACATGCCGCCGGCCATCATCCTTTCCCTCCTGAACTGCTCGTGAGCAGCGGTAGCAGCTCCCGGTTGATCTTCTGAACCACCGAAGAGGCGTCGTCGAGTGGGACCGGCAGCAGCGCGACAACGTCCGCGCCCGCAGCGGCCAGTTGGCGCATCCAATTGGCGCAATGTTCAGCGGGTCCGGCAGCGGCCACGGCGTCGACCATGGCATCTGTAATCCGCTCAACGGGGATCCGCCCGCGCAGGTATTCGGCGTGTAGCTCGAGCACGACCTCGTCCGGGATCCCCGCCTGGCTGATGAGCGGATTGACGCCACCTGCGGAGAGGTACTCGGCGACCACCGGTCGGAGCAGGTCCCGGCCCGCCTGGCGGGTCTCCGCCAGCGCGAGAAACAAGTAGGCGACGATCAAGTGGCCCTCGCCTGTACGCCCTGCGAGCGCCTGGCCTTCGCGGATCCTCTCGCGGGCCCAGCTGACATAGCCGGGGCTGGCCATTGCCGACAAGATGGTGCCGTCGGCGACCTCACCGGCGAGTTGGAGGGCTTTGGGCCCGACTGCACCGAGGAGGACCCGAGTCGGGGCTGTTGGAAAGTTGAGTCTGACGCGGTCGAGCTGGAAGAACCTACCCTGGGCGCTAACGAGCTCGCCTGCGAGCAGACGGCGGGTTAGGTCGATGCCCTCGCGCATGACTCCAAGCGGCGACTTGTAGTCGAAGCCCATCTGTTGCATCCAGGTCTCCACCCCTGCGCCGATGCCCGGCATGATCCGGCCGTCCGAGAGTTCCTGGAGAGCCCCTATCTCCATGGCCATCAGCGCCGGATGCCGGGGCAGTGGGGTCATGATTCCGAGACCGATGCCTACCCGGCTGGTGGCGGTGGCCACCGCGGCCGCCACCGTGGCCACGCCACGGTAAAAGTAGTCCTCGCCTAGCCAGACCGAGTCCCAACCCGCTGCCTCGGCCGCTCGGGCGCTATCGACAACCTCCCGGATCGAGACACTGCCAGTCAGGCAGAGACCCACTCTCACTTCGTTTCCACCAACGCCTCGGCGGTGCCGTCAGCGGCGCTTGCTCGTGCCTCAGCCCAAAGAGGAATGGTCCGAGCGTCGATCACGTGGAGCGCACCAAACGGCCTGCTGCCTTGGCGCGGAGCCGGACGGCGTTGCCGGGCAGGTAGGCGATCGGAATCTCCTCCCAGAGCACAAGTCGCGCCGACCGCGGATCCGCGCCCGCCGCCACGGCCTCCGCGAGCGCCTCCTCACGGACCTCGTCACGGGCCGCCTGGGCATTCCGGGAATCCACAGCAACGATCCGGTCGACGCTGCCGCTGACCTCGGAGATCGCCGCTCCAATTGCGTTCGCTACGGCGTAGTCGGACGGCCTGAGCACCTCGACATTGCCGTCAAGGATCGAGGGTAGTAACACGCTCCCACCGCCGACAGCGATTGCCGGGAGCGGGTCGCGTGAGGGTCGCATACGCTCGACGGCTCGGTGGACCAACCCGAGCGCAATCTGGTATGCGCGCTCCGCGACGTCGCGCGGGAGCTCGGGGCGTTGTACAGGGACGGGGAACTCGGCCATGCCAAGGGCGAGCACCACGTCGGTGAAAGTCGCCTGGCGGCCACCGAAAGCAAGCGCCTCCTGGGTGAGGCGGTAACCGACGCTGTCCGGCCCCACGCTGACATCGCCGCCCTGCACCCGGACGATCGTCCCGCCACCGAGCGGGATGCTGACCACGTCTGGCATTCGGAAGTTGGTGCGTGCCCCGCCAACCTCGACCACGAAGGGCGCCTCGCGTGGAAAGCCGTTCACCAGGATGCCGACATCGGTGCTGGTGCCACCGACATCGACGATAAGGCCGTCGCCCATGCTGGACAGATAGGCCGCCCCGCGCATGCTGTTGGCGGGACCCGACGCCAGCATCAGGCTCGGATAACGCCGCGCATACGCAAGCGCCATCAGGGTGCCATCGTTTTGCGTGAAGTAACACGCCTGCGCGCCGCATGCGGCTCTCACCGCGACCTCGAAGGAGTTGGTTGCGACTCGCGCGACGTCGGTCAGCGCAGCGTTGAGGACGGTGGCATTCTCTCGCTCCAGAAACCCGATTGAGCCGATGCCCGACGAGATGGAGATCGACTGGTCGTCGCCCATGACCTCCGCGCAGATCTCTGCCGCCCTCAGCTCGTGCTCCGGGTTGACGGCCGAGAAAACGCCGATCACGGCAATCGGCATCCGCATCTCCGCGGCCTCCGCCGCGGCCCTCCGCACTCCGGCCGCGTCAAGTGGAGCCAGCTCCCGGCCGGTGTAATCGTGGCCGCCGGCGACGATGCTGACGGGGCCGGCGACTGCCGCCTTCAGATCGGCGGGCCAGTCGGCCAGGGGTTGAACAGCTGTCGTCGCCGGCGCACCCAGGCGCAGGATGGCGACATTCCGCAGCCCTCGACGCTCGATCACGGCGTTGGTGCACTGGGTGGTGCCGAGCATGGCCGCGACGACAGGCTCGTCCGGGTCGGAGACCAACACCTGCGCTAGCGCGGCCCTGATACCGGAGACAACGTCGGACGTCGTAGGCGCTTTGGCTCGCGCGATCACGCGATCGGCGTCGTCGATCACGACTGCGTCGGTGTTGGTTCCTCCGACGTCGACTCCGATTCTGTAGCTCATCGCATGGCCAGCCTCTGCTCGAACGGCACGTAGTCCAGGTCGAGGCCGAAGCACCGGGGCCCTGCCTTAGCGAGCCCGATCGCCTCCCTCCATAGCGGAGCGCACGGAAGTCCCAGAACGAACACGCGCATCCCGAAACGGAGACGCTCGGTCGTGACGGGGTGGCCAGATTCCTCCTCGAGGATCGTGATCAGGTCGGGAACCGACGCGAGGGGGACACCGTCGGCGGTCGCCAGCAGGTTCTCGTTCTGGAAAATGACCTCGCATTGGCCACCGGCTCGCGTGTCAAGGTCCTCAATCGCCACAGCTCCCCGAACGAAGCCCCCAGCGGTCTCCCGAGTCAAGCCGACCACCTTGCCATGGAAGAGGACAACACCTGAAAGGCGCTCGGTTAGTGCCTCAATCACCTCCAGACTGCGCCGGCCGGCCGCGCGGAGGGTCGAGCCGATCTCGAGCGATAGCGTCAGGGTTTCCCGGATGGCAGCATATTTGAGGTCGCGCCCGCGGATTGGGTACTGGGCGATCACGGATGCGCCACCCTCGGCGACCACGAGGGCGCGGCCAAGGCGTTCCGCCCATTCAGCCGAGACCGACCGCAGGAGCGTTACATTCCCATGCTCGTCGGCTACTGCCATGGGCGTCGCCGGCAGGCCGTACGCGGCGAACGAGACCATCTGGACCTCCGGAAACGCACGACCCATGCCGTCAGCGTTGACGACGGGCAATCGCAGGTCGGCGGCGAGCGCGAAAGGGATGGTGCTATTGATGCCGCCCGCCTCGACGCACAGGACGGCGTCCGCAGACGCCCCACACGCATCTTCGACGGCATGGAAGGCTAGCGCCAGCTCAGCGCCGCTCGGGATTTTCTCGACAATCACGCTGGGGGCGCCCATCATTCCCACGCCGATCACGAGCGCATCGTCGGCCAGGTCGTCCACGTCGACCAGCTCTACGGGACCGTTGGCAATGATTCGCTGTTGCGCCCAGAGCTTGCCAACGTAGGGGTCGCCGCCACCGCCAGTTCCCAGTACCGCCGCCCCGATCGCAATGTCCTCGAGCTCCTCTAAGCCGATCGAACGCCGCATCAGGCGGCGTAGACCTGGGAGGGCGTCGAGGCATTGCACCCGGCGAGGCAGACGGCAACGCTGTCGAGCGTCACGCGGGCGCGTCCGCGTGAGCGAGCGTCACCGACCGGGCAAGCCGGCAAGCCGCGAAGTGCTCCGGTCCCACCTCGTACAAGGGTTGGGGCTGCTCGCACTCGAGCTCGGCAAGGTGGCATCGGGGCCGGAAGGGACACCCGCTGGGAATCACCGTTGGGCTTGGCGGCTCCCCCTGGATTGGCACCCTCTCCCGACGGACCGATGGGTTGGGGACGGGTATCGAGGAGAGCAGCACCCTTGTGTAGACATGGGTCGGAGACGTGAAGATCGAGTGCATGCGGCCCTCCTCGACGACCTTCCCGAGGTACATCACGAAAAGCCGGTCGCAAATGTGCCGGACGGTGCTGAGGTCGTGAGAGATGATGAGATAAGTCAGGCCGTCTTCCTGTTGAAGCTTCCGCAACAGCCTTAGCAGGCTGGTCCTGAGCGACATGTCGATCGACGCCGTCGGCTCGTCCAGGACAACAAACCGAGGCCGGATGCCGATCGCTCGCGCGATCGCCACGCGCTGTCGCTGGCCGCCACTCAACTGGCTGGGCCGACGGGACAGGATCGAGGCGGGAAGCTCGACCTCATCGAGCACCTTGGCTAGTCTTGATTCCGGATCGGACACGTGATGGAGGTGCAGAGGCTCCATGATCAGTTGCCTCGCCGTCCAACTCGGGTTGAGTGCGGTCAGCGGGTCCTGGAAGACGATCTGCATGTCCTTGCGTAGCCCGCGCAGCCTCATCTGCGGCCAGACCGTGTAGTCCTGCCCAGCGAAGATGAGTCGGCCGGATGTAGGGGTCAGCAGCCTGACGATGCAGCGGGCAAGCGTCGACTTACCGCACCCGCTCTCGCCAACCAAACCGACGATCTCGCCTGGATCGATGCTCAGGCTGACTCCATTCAAGGCGTGGACAGTGCGCCCGCGCTCGTGAAACTCACATTTGAGGTCGACTACTTCGAGGAGGGGTTTCGTCACGACAATGCGGCCCTGGCCTGGGTCCCGGCCTTGACCTCGAGCGCGAGCCCGGCGAGCTCAGCATGGCGACGGCACGCGACGCTGTGCTCAGCTCCGACCAGCTCCAACCGGATCAATTCGGTCACGCAGGCGACTTCGGCGTGCGGGCAGCGACCCGCGTAGCGGCAGCCAACGGTGGAGTTCGGCGTAGGTAGGAGTCGGGGGCTTGGGTCGGACGGGTGAACCGGGCGGTCGGTCTCGACAAGCGTTCTCATCAGATGTGCCGTGTACGGGTGCTTGGGGCGATGGAACACCTCCTGCACCGGCGCGTACTCGACAACCGTGCCGCCGTACATCACTGCAACTCGTTCGCAGTGTTCCGCAATGATCCCGAGATCGTGTGAGATCAGCAGAATGGCCATTCCAGTCTCCTGTTGGAGGCTCTGCATGAGGTCCAGGATCTCGGCCTGCACCGTGACGTCGAGCCCCGTCGTTGGCTCGTCGGCGATCAAGAGCTTGGGGCGCGCGGCCAACATCATCGTGATCAGGACGCGCTGGCACATCCCCCCACTGAGCTGGTGCGGATAGGCCTGGGAGCAGAGCTCTGGATCGGGGATCTGCACCCTGCGGAGTAGTTCGAGCGCAGTCCGCTCCGGGTTCTTGCCGCCCCCATGGTGTCGCACCGCGCGCGTGATCTGGTCGCCGACCGTCATCAAGGGGTTGAGGGCGCTCCGCGGGCTCTGGAAGATCATGCCGATCACCGACCCCCGAACCTTGCGCATGCGATCCGGCGAGAGTTGCAACAGGTCCTGTCCCTCGATCATCACGTGACCGCCGAGCACTTGCGCGCCGTGGGGCAATAGGCCAAGGACGCTGAGTGCGGTCATGCTCTTTCCGGAGCCGCTCTCCCCAACCAGTCCCGTCCAGGCTGATGGCGCGACGGTGAGGTTGACGTCCTGGAGGACCGGCCGAGGCTCTCCTTCGAATGCGACGGTGAGGCCCTCGACGGCCAGGAGAGGTAACGTCATCGGCTCCGACTGAGCTGTGCGCGAATGGACTCGCCGATCAGGTTGAACGCAAGGACGGCGAGTGTGATCGCGAGTCCCGGGAAGACTGAAGTCCACCACTCACCCGAGATGATGTTCGACGCTCCGTCGCTCACCTCCACCCCCCACTCGGGTGTCGGCGGCTTGATGCCAAGCCCCAGGAAGCTGAGGCCGGACGCATCCAGGATCGACCAGCCCATGGTTAGCGAAGCCTGGACGAGAGCCGGCGTGATCGTATTGGGCAGGAGATGCAGCAACACGATTCGCCACACTGGGTTGCCGACCGCGCGGGCGTTGTCGGCGTAGTCAGAGCGGCGGGCACTGAGCACCTCACCGCGAGTCAGCCGAATGAAATAAGGCGTGTAGGCGACCGCGATGGCGATGATCACGTTGCGAACGCTGTTGCCCAACACAGCAGTAATGGCCAGAGCCAGAACGAACGCCGGGAAGGCGAGGATGACGTCGACGACTCGAAGGACGATGTCGTCGATCCAGCCACCCTGATAGGCCGCAAGGGATCCGATGACTGCGCCGATGGTGAAGGCGATCCCGGTGACCACGGCCGCCAAAAAGAGGTCCAGTCCAGCGGCGGCCATGATCCGCGAGAGGATGTCGCGGCCATATTTGTCTGTGCCGAGCAGATGACCAGCACCAGGCGGTAGAAGCTGGCTGGCTGGGTCAGTGGCAAGCGGATTGTGCGGCGGCGCCACCGCGCCCCAGATCGCGAGCACGACAAGGACAGCCAAGATCGCCAGACCGAGGAATGATGTCGCACTGACCGGAAGCCAACGCCGTCTGGCGCCGATGGCGAAGCCTTCGATAGGCGCGGTGTTGAGTACCGCCATCTATGCGTATCTGATCCGGGGATCAACGACCGCGTAAAGGACATCGATCGTCAGGTTGAGAACGACATAGATGAACGCAGTGAGCAGGATGAAGCCCTGAATTGAGGCCAGGTCGTTCGACAGCATCGCGTTCCAAGCGTAGAGGCCAATGCCCGGCCAATTGAAAATCCGTTCGACGAGAACGCTGCCGGCGAGCAGATAGCCCAGGACGATACCGACGACGGTGAGCAGCTGCACGCCCACATTGCGCAGGAGGTCCTGGCGGATGATCTGCCACTCGGAGAGGCCGAGCGCGCGCGCCGTACGGACATAGTCCGTGCGCATGACCCCGATGGTCGCCGACCTCGCGATCCTGAGGATCGGAGCCACCTCGACGATCGCCAGGGTGAGTACAGGCATGAAGAGATGACCGACGGCGTCGACGAACGTGTCGAAGTTGCCGGTCAGAAGGCTGTCGACCGAGTAGAGGCCAGTCAGCGTGGGTGGTGGAGGTACGAACGGGCTTAGGCGCCCATCCGGGCCGGGTGCGATCTTTAACTCGGCGTAAAACAGGAAGAGCACAACCAGTCCCAACCAGAAAAGTGGAATGCTCGTGCCGAAAACGGCGAGGCCGCTGATGATCGAGTCGCCAACTGAGTGAGGGCGCAGGCCAGCCCAGACGCCACAGGAGACGCCGACCAGGACCGCAATGATGGTGCTCCACAGCGCCAGCTCGACCGTGGCCGGGAGCCTGCTGCGAAGGTCGTCAACCACCCCTTGGCCGGTGTTGTAACTGGTGCCCATGTCGAGGTGAACCAGTCCGAGCAGGTAATCGCGGAACTGGACCGGCAACGGCCGGTCCAGGCCCATTTGATGCTCCATTGCAGCGATCGCCGCTGGATCCGCGTACTGGCCGGCTTTCACCAGAGCAGGGTTACCGGGGAGAAAATGCGTCAGAAAGAAAACCAGGATCAGGACACCAAACAGCGTCACCACACTAAGACCGACGCGCCGCACGATGAAACGCTGCACGAACGGAGGATTCCGGCCTTAACTCTTGTTCAGCGTCCAGACACGTAACTGCTGATCGGGGTATACGCTCATCCCACTGACGTTGTCGCGGGCAGCGACTACAAAGTCACGTTGGTAGAGCAGGATCAAGGGGACATCCCGATCAAAGATCTGCTGCGCCTGCCTGCTTGAGTCGGCGCGCTGCGAGTCGTTGGTGTTATACGTCCCCTGGCTGATCAGCGCATCAACCTCTGGATTTGCGTAATGGGCAAGGTTCGTGAACCTGTTCTTCGACTGCATGAGCCAGAACATCTGGTAAAACGGGTCATTCACCCACGAGTACCAGTACTCGATGAACATCGGCAGCTGATCGTTGCCCTGCTTTTCCCTGTAATTTGCGTCGGAAAGTTTCTGGATGTCGATCTGGATTCCAACCTGGGCGAGCCCCGACTGTATCCACACCGCAGTGTCACTGTCTTCCGCGCGTGAAACCGACACCGCGAGGCTGGAATGAAAGCCATTCGGTAGACCTGCAGCGGCCAGAAGGGACTTCGCTTTCTGCAGGTCAGTGCTGTATTGCCACTGGCTCTCGTCGGAGGTAGGCATACCGGCTGCAACGATTGACTTCAGCGGCTTCCCGAACCCATACAAGACGTTCTTTATCAAGGTGTCGTACGGCAGCGCGTACGCAATCGCCTGACGGACCCGGACATCGTCGAAGGGCTTGATGTGCTCGTTCAAGACCATGTAGTTGGTGTTGCGACTCTGAAATGTCCAGAGCTTGACGCCCTTGGCGGTGCGCAACTGATCGAGGTTCTTCGCAGGTAGACCAAATGCGAGGTCGATGTCGCCCCGCTCAAGCAGCAACAGGCGGTCGTCCGACGAGGGAATGTACTTCATCAGGATCCCTGAGTTCTGGAGCTTTCCCGGATTCCAGTACTTCGGGTTGGGCGCGAGTAGGTACTGGCTGCCAGACTGCCACGTTGCGCCCTTTACGTAGGGACCTGTGCCGATTATGTTCGTGCTGTAGTACTTGCTCGCCCACTTGTCGTCGGCCGTCGCCTGCTGGTTCGACACCACCGGATCCATGATGTCGAGAACGGTGAGCGGGAGCAGCTTTGAAGCCATTGGGTTGGGTCGCCCGAGCGTCATCTCGAATGTCGAATCATCGACGGCGCGGAGCTGCCCGGGATCCGTGATCGTCAGCAAGTTCATGAGCAACGTCGCGTATCCGGCTCCGAGAAGGGCGCGCTGGTAGGAGTACTCGAAAGCCTGGGCGGTGACCGGGTGGCCGTTCGAGAAGAATGTGTTGGGCCGCACCTTGAACGTGTACTTGGTGCCGTCGGACGAGACTGTAAAGCTGGAGGCGAGAATTCCCTGGAGGTCAGTGGTAGCTTCGAGTGTGCCGTTCGGGCCCAGCTTGGTTACGTTGTCGACAGGCATCTCGTAGGTCTCGGTTATCACCTCACCCGCGGCGTCCGACTTGAAGACGTTGGGATCGAGGTCATCGATGTCCGTGTCGACGGCGACGACAAGTGACTTCTTGCTGGATCCGACCTGCGATCCTGTCCCCTGGCAAGCCTCTATCAGCGCCAGGATCGCCGGCGCAGATAGCCCAAGTAGAACGGTGCGACTCACAAAATAGCGGCGCGTAATCTGGCCGCTCCTGAGCGCGTCAGTCAAAGCCTTGATTTCACTCATTAGTCCAACCCCCCTATTTTCTGACGGCGTATGGGCTTGTCGTGCAGCCCAGCCGGCGCGATATTTCGTTCGCCGCGCCAGTGGCGAAGACAGCTAGTTCAGCCATGCGTTGCTCGGAAAAGCGGAATATCGGGCCTGAGATACTGATGCCTCCCACGACCTGGAGGCGGTGGTCAAAGACGGGTGCACCTACGCAGCGAACGCCAAGTTCGTTCTCTTCCATGTCCGTCGAGTAGCCCCGCAAACGAATTCGCTGGAGCTCGTTTCGAAGGTCCTCCGGAGTGACGATGGTGCCCGGCGTCCGTTGTTCCAGTCCTCCAGCGAGGACCGCCTCCAGTTCATCCTCGGGCAGGAAGGCGAGGATCGCCTTTCCGACGCCAGTGCTGTGCAGAGGCATTCGTTCGCCGACCCTTGACCGCATCTGAAACGTGTGCGGGCTCTCGACCTTCTCGAGGCACACGCCATGACCACCCCGCGCCACGCCGAGGTGCACGGTCTCCTCCGCTCGCTCAGCCAACTTCCGAAGCTCCAACTGCGCCTCGTCGCGCAGATCCAGTCGATTCAAGGCCGCCATGCCGAGCTCCAGGAGGCGGAGGCCTAAGCGATACCGTTCGGTATCCGGGTCCTTTTCCGCCAGTCCCTCTGAGACGAGCGCCGCCAACAGCCGATGGGTGGTGCTCTTTTCAAGCTCGCACCGCTGGGCGATCTCTGTGAGTCGGCTGCCTCGTGAAGAACCGTCCTCCTTCAATGCCTGGAGGATCGTCATAGCCCTGAAGATCGTGCGGTTTTCTGGAACCTGATTGTGCATAGCGGAACGATCTTGCACAATGTATGACGAAGTTGCGTGACCGTCAAGGCCATACCAGCGGGATCGCAGTGCGGCTGGAGAAGAGCCGGGCCGTCCGTATAGCCGCGCCGGCTCTATGTCCTAAGCGCAGCGCGAATGGGTTGCTTCGAGAATCAGAATCGTGATGTCGACGGCGATCTCCCCTCGACGGAAGGCGACCTTTGTCGATGCCCGAGGTCTCGCTGAGGCGATCGCCACGCTTCGCGAACACGGTCCGAGAGTCACGATTCTGGCCGGTGGAACTGACCTCATGGTTCAGTACATTCGCGGCGACGTCCAGCCAGAAATCCTTTTGCACGTGCGACGGCTGGAGGAGCTAAAGGGAATCGTGTGCGGGAGCCGGACCGAGATCGGTGCGGTGACCACCCACTGGCAGATCGCCTCTCGCGCGGAAATTCGCACCTCCAATCCTGCGCTTGCCGAGGCGTCAGCCTTGGTCGGTAGCCGCCAGACACAGAATGTTGGCACCCTCGCGGGGAACGTTGTGAACGCCTCGCCGGCATCGGACCTGCTACCAGTCCTGCTCATCAGTGACGCGACTGTGACCCTTCTCAGCGCCACGACAACGCGCGAGCTTCCGGTCGGGGATTTCGTTGTTGGGCGCAGGGCAACCATGCGCCGACCGGACGAGTTGGTCACCAAGCTTTGGCTCGAACCCGTTGGTGCGCGGACAGGCGAGACCTATTTGAAGATTGGACGGCGCGGTGCGATGGAGGTTGCGATTGTGGGATTGGCTGCTCGGCTTAGCTTCGACGAAGACGGAGCAGTGACGCGAGCAAGGATCGCGGTTTGCTCTGCGGCGTCCAAAGTCTTTCGAGCACTCGATGCCGAGCAGCGGCTGCTCGGCTCGACGCTCGACGAGGAGGCGATCCGAGAGGCAGGCGAGCTGGTGCGCCGAACAGCCAATCCCATCACCGACGCGAGGGCCACTGCGGACTATCGCGCGCGCCTGCTTGCGCCTCTGATCAGGCGAGCGGTTTACGCGTGCCGCGAGCAGAGCGCCCGGCAAACAGTTGTGGGTACAGCTTGAAACTTCACGTTTCGGTAAACGGCGTCGGAAAGGTGCTTGAGGTGAACCCGCACGCCACGTTGCTAGACGTGCTCCGAGAAGACCTCCTGTTGACCGGCACGAAAAGGGGATGCGACGAAGGCGAGTGCGGGGCGTGCACTGTCCTTGTAGACGGTGAAGGTGTCGATTCATGCATCGTCGCCGCCCACTCGGTGAACGGGTGCCAGATCGAGACAGTTGAGGGACTCGAGAGTCCGGGAGGTGAGCTCAGCCGCCTGCAGCGCGCGTTTGTCGAAACGGGGGCGGTGCAGTGTGGCTTCTGCACACCAGGCTTTTTGATGACGCTGACAGCGTTCCTCCGTGAGAACTCGACTCCAACCGCGGACGAGATCCGTTATGCAATGGCAGGCAACATCTGTCGCTGTACTGGGTACGCGCAAATTGTCGATGCGGTTCTGCGAGCAACGACGGACGCATCGCGATGACGAGTCTCATCGGTGCCAGCCTACCGCGAACCGATGCTGAGACGAAGGTCCGCGGCGAAGCCACGTACGGTGTCGACTACGGGGAACGAGGCATGCTCTTCGCGAGGCTTCTCCGCTCCCCGGTTCCGGCCGGAGCAATAAGAACCCTCGACGTGAGCGCCGCATGGAAGGTCCCTGGTGTCCGTGGTGTCTTCACGGCGGCAGATGCCCCCGTCCCTAGAGCCGGTGCCCTTGTCAAGGACCAACCTCTCTTCGCCGCGGATGTGGTCCGCTACGAAGGCGAGCCGATCGCGGGCGTGGTGGCTGACACCGAGGCCCAGGCCAAAGCGGGAGTCGCGGCCATCGTCCTGGACATAGAAGAGCTGCCGGCGGTTGGCGACATCGAGACCGCCCTCGCTCCCAACGCCCCACTCGTGCATCCGGACTGGGAGAGCTACGAGTGCTCAACGGGCTATCCGCGCATGGGAAACGTCGCAGCTGAGGTGATTTCTAACCCCGACCCCCAAGGCTTCGAACGAGCTTTCAATGAGGCCGACGCCATCGTCGAGGGCGAATATCGTGCGACCCGGCAGTATCAGGCTTATATCGAGCCCAAGAGCGCTGTGGCCCGATGGGATGCCGGGAGGGTCATCGTGCACACAGCGAGCCAGTACCCGTTCAACGTGCGGGACCAGGTCGCGCAGCTCCTTGGCGTTCGATCGTCCGATGTTCGCGTGATCGGCCATCACATCGGTGGCGGCTTTGGTGCGAAGCTGGACGCGGCGCTCGAGCCATACGCCGCGCTGTTCGCGAAGTCGGTTCGTAGGCCAGTCAAGCTCGTCAACGAGCGCAGTGAGGACCTCCTCACATGCGGATCCAGGGAGAACGCAATCGTGCGCGTGCGCACTGCCCTGACGTCCGCCGGGCGGATCCTCGGCCGCGACGTGCAGTGCCTCATGGATAACGGTGCGTACAGCGGTGAGATGCCATTCATGGCAAGCCTGCCGATGCATGTCTTCGGCCAGGTGTACCGAACCGGCGCTACACGGGTTATTTGTCAGCTCGCCTACACCAACACCGCGCCGACCGGTGCGTTTCGCGGCGTCAGCGGCACTTACCTCTACTTCGCGCTTGAACGGAACATGGACGATTGCGCAGAGCGGCTCGGGATTGACCGAAGGAAGTTCCGGC
>Ga0099829_10000620_pt1 | contig 18671 bp, 23 predicted proteins | sample CZO8metaG_3_FD_79336 | JGI IMG/M metagenome (GOLD analysis project Ga0099829, IMG submission 79336) | Vadose zone soil microbial communities from the Eel River Critical Zone Observatory, Northern California, USA - CZOApr15con2H2.8 metaG | ecosystem: Environmental > Terrestrial > Soil > Vadose...
GAGGGCGGACTTACCGCAACCGAACAAGATACTTTCACAGAGGCAAACGGTGACAAAGTGTTCAGTACAGCAAATGAAGTCATATGTCCAACTTCTCCAACCACTTTCACCCTTACCGGCCCCTGGACCATTACAGGCGGAACCGGCCGCTTTGAGCTCGCCTCAGGAACAGGCTCTGTCGATATTACTGCCGTTGAAACTTCATCGACTTCGGGAACCTTCACAGCAACCACAACCGGAACCATAACCTACTGATACTCAAATCAGAGTGGGCATCAATCCCCCCCCCCAATTTCTTCATCCTCCACTCTCTAATTCAATCATTAGTTTTCTTGCAGTTTGATTGCTAGTTCCCGTTCCATTTGTGAGGATTTTGGCGAGTAGTGGTTCGCGCCAGTCGCTCCGCTGACCCGACATCTGTTTCTTTCAGCTGTCTTTCGGCTATTGCTCAGACACAAGAACGAATCTGCTCCTCTGCCTTCGGCTACTGATAAACCAGGAATGGCAGACAGCCTAGCCGGACGTTTCTCGGATAGAACCATCAACTGATTTCAAACCCTTCTAGCCAAGACACATTGTTTGTTGCCAGATATGTACATCTCATGGTTGAGACGCCTTTATATATCTACCAAAGCAAATGATCATCTATGATGCTGAAGCCAGAACTAGCGATAGCGCAGACGATAGGAGAAAGGCCAGTCTACCACGTGAACGACCTCAGCAAGACAACTGGATCTCGAGCCACGGCGTATAGGATATTGAGCAGACTCCGAGAAGCAGGATTTGCAGAGCATGTTAGAGAAGGATACTTCACGCTTCGTTCGAGTCTATTTCAACCATTCAATCTATGGCAGAATCTCCTTCCTTCATTGCAGGCCCTAAAGCAGGGACGATTCTTCGGCTTGTCCTACAATGAGAACGATGTAAGACTCGCGCGACAAATATTGAAGGGCATCGTAACATTAGACTATCGCGCTTACGAAATTACGAAGCTCCAGTCTCCGCACCTATTCTCTATCTACGTTGACAACCATGACCAGGCAGCCAACATGCTGAAGGAGTGCAAATTCTCTGAAGGAACGAAAGGTAGAGTAGTCATCATCCCACGGATAGGAGAGTTCGGAAGCGAAATTCAGCGGGTCTACCTCGATTGTATAGCTTATGGAGGAAGAAGTTTACTCGACGCCATTGCAATTGAGATCCTTCACAATGAAGACCTGGACCCCAACATACGAGGAACGTTCAAGACGGAAGACGTGCTGAAGGTCAGAGAGGAGCTTGGCGCCCAATCTAGAACAAGAAGCGATCAAGATAACTGATGAGCTAGGCAGAGTGGTCTTTGTCGGCGCGCTCGCCGTAAACCACTACTGCAATTATCGAACAACAAAAGACATTGACTTGGCTATAGCCGCACCGTTAGATGAGCAAAAACTAGTTCGTTTAGGATACACAATATGGTCAGAATCCAAAGGAGGATCCTGGCTCAGTCCCCGCGGAATCAAGGTCGATTTCTACACGAGAGATGTTGGAAGAATACCCGTAACCTGGATTCTGGATCACGCGGTTCAAGTAAGGCTGGGTAAGAACAAGGAGATTAGAGTGATATGTCTGGAAGGGCTAATGCTTGCCAAGCATAGAGCAGGACGCACCACAGATATTGCTGACCTAAAACAACTGCTGACCCATCGAGGCGGAAATATTGACTGGACCCTTATGGCAGAAATCGCCGAGCCCCTAGAATTAGCTGAATTGCAGAGAATCTCCAAGGCTCTCGCACGTTAGCCGTTTGAAGCGTCCGGACTTGTGTGAAGTATCTTATTTGCTTGTCTTGTAGTTTGATTGCAAGGTCTTTTTCCATTCGCGAGAGGTTGGCGTGTAATCGTTCGCGCCAGTCGCTCCGCTGACTCGACATCTGTAGGGTTGAGCTGTCTTTCGGCTATTGCTCAGACACGACAACGAAACTGCTGGAGCCTTCCCGCGGTCCGACGGATCCGGTCCAGATTCAGCCCCTACACCGGACGTCCTTGTCAACATCTTGTTTCGCCCGCTGGTTTACTGTCGGTCGACTCTCGGGACCAAGAGCACTCGCCATATGACATTCAGTCATGCAGCTTTCGACGATTAGGCGCGGAACCCCGTTTCTATTGTACTTGCTCCTCGGCCTTGTGAGCCCACGAGCCACCAGTCGACACGGGACATCCAAAGCAGTGTCCCAACCGCAGAAAGAGACTCAGTTGCTCAACTCCGAGAGTATGAGAGATGTCCGAGAGTTTCGGAAGAGACTACATGCAGCCGATATGGATTTCGCGAGAAACCTGCTGAACCTTTTCGAGCTTGTGCGGGAAGCGAAACATGGATCAGACGATCCAGAGAAGGTGGAGGAAGGAAGAATCCATCTGGAGACAATCGTAAAAGGCGTGTATCGTGAAGGCACCGGCTGGGTCTGGAACGGCCACGTCGTTCCTCCTCCCCCGTCAACGGATGGCTTTTTTGAGCGAAGAAAGAGGACCATAGCAAATGGGGTCTGGAATCCTGATCGTAAGGGATGGGAGCATCAAGGCGAATTCTTTGGAGTCTGGGAGCATTGAAGCGAATCGGACCTTTTTAATATGCGGCGCTCGATCTTTGGGCTGGAACAGATGGCGCGCAGAGCCGATTCGATACAACTGCCAAAGGAGCTCGTTGAGGACCTGCTAGAGTCATCTCTAAGGTTCCAAGAGGTCGCTGAGACCCTGGAGGTTCAGCTGGACAAGAAGACCGTCAAGAGGCTCAAGATTGGGGACAAGGAACTCAAGAAACGCCAATACAAGATAGCGTCCAGCCGAGAGGATATCAACAGGATCCTCAGTTGAGATACGAGGCAGTCTTCCTAAACACCTTTCTGAAACGGTTCAAGAAGCTCCCTGGCAACGTCAGGCAACGAGTCAAGCAGAGGATCCAAGAGCTCGCGACGAATCCGTACTTGGGTCTGAGGCTCAAGGGAGGCCTTGAGGGCTTCTGGAAAGATCGCGTTGGCACGTATAGAATCCTGTACAAGATTGACAGTGGAGCGGGAAGAATAATCTTCTACGATGTCGATCTCAGAAAGCGAGTGTATGATTGAAGACCACGCGAAGGCAAAAATTCGTTCCCTAGATCCGAGGCAAACTATTCTAGTGCAGCTCAGTTTGATTGCTAGTTCCTGTTCCATTCGTGAGGGGTCGTGCGTAGGCGTTCGCCCTAGTCGCTCCGCTGACCCGACATCTGCTCCCTTCAGCTGTCTTTCGGCTATTGCTCAGACACGACAACGAAACTGGTTTCGTTGATCCAATCCGTTCATTGTCAGCCATCTCATCAGACTAAGAGCAACAACACTCCATTTACGGAGCCATGGAGGCTGTGAGACCCGCAGTGAAGAACTGGTCAGTGATGGAAGAGGTCGTCAGCCTTCTCCTAAACCATCAGCTCGTTCGCTTGGGTTCGGAGCGTATTGAGGCCTGCCCCTCATCTTTTCGGAAGCCTTACATGTAAGTTACATGCTCTGTTAAATGCGAGGAACATGGAACGCAAGGTTGCCCAGACAGAGCTGGAGCCAGCAGAGTATCAGACGCTTGCTAAGACGGCTGAAAAGAAGGGATTGACCATTAAGGAAGCTCTGAGGCAGGCGGCGCGATTGTGGGTCCATGAAGAATCTGGAATAGATCCCAACGATCCCATTTTCGACATCGCGTTGGGCAGGCGAAAGGCGAGGGACTGGGGCAAGGGGACCGAAAACGCGTCGAAAGAAGTAGACGAGACGCTCTACAAGTGACCTCTGGCTGAGGCTATTCATCGACACAGGACCGTTCTCAGCGCTTTACAACAAGCGCGACAAAGACCATCCGTCTGCAGTAGAGACCTTCCGGAAGATCGCGAAACGAGACACACCGTACCGGAGTCTCTACACTTCAGACTACGTCCTGGACGAGGCCATCACCTTGTTGAGGGCAAGGACACGTAACCACAAGCTCTCCGTGCAGCTCGGAACAGACATCCTCACTTCGAAAACAATAGTCCTCCTCAAGACAGACGATGGGGCGCTGTTAGGGTCATGGGATCTCTACAAGCAGAGATCGGACGTGGCACTCAGTTTTACCGATTCCACGATCGCGTTCTTAGCGAAGAAGCACTTCATCTCTGACATATTCTCCTACGACGCGCACTTTGGAGCCCTAGGTTTTCACGTTCTCAACAGGTTATGACAAGACAGATAGCGATGCCAAATCCCAGCCACCTAAGAAGGTGAAGAGCGTCATTTACAAGACACCACTGTCTCGGGAGATCATCCGATTTAGAAGAATGAGCCCTGAGCGGCGCGTCAACCTCGCCCTAGAAATGTCCAGCACTGTCGCCAACATAACATTGGAGTCAATCAAGAATCAGAACCCGCACATCTCCACGACCAGATTATTGGAAGTTGCGAGAAAGCGGTTCCGGGCGGGACATCGAGGAGAGAGTAGCGAGAAGCGTTGGGAGGACATTAGAGCAATACTCGCAAACACCAGAGTCAACAAGCGGAAGATCATAGACCGGGCGAGAGAAGAGGGCACGATAGAGATCTTCAGAGAAATAATTCGACTAGCCCAGACCCAAAGGAAAGGCAACCGAGCGGTTCGGCTGCACGACAACTCCGTTAAGACCCCGCAAGGGTCGGAGAGGGGTAGTCTGCCGAAGCTCAAACCGTTCATCCGGGAAAAACATGACCGTTTTGATTGATTCCTCGACGTGGATAGAGTACTGGAGGGATGGACCCCATTCCGCTGAAGCAGCAAAACACGTCGAGGGATCCGAAGTTGCCCTGGCATCAACAATAAACCTGATTGAGACTCTCTTACTTCCGCTTGATAGGTGACGACTAGTCCATGGTGTCGAAGTGGGGCAATATTCGACATGTCGAGATCAACGTCTCAAACTTCGAAAGGTCGAAGGCTTTCTACCAAGATTTTCTGGAATGGCTGGGCTACGAGCAAATCGTGGGCGGAAAGGAGTTTGCTGGATGGGGCAATGGCGAAGCCGAGATTTTCGTGACCTACTTGGCACGCTACAAAGATTCAGGATTCCATCGGGGACATGTGGGATTGAACCACGTTGCCTTCCAGGCGAAATCGAAAGCAGATGTGGACAGATTTCACAGCGAGTTTCTTGTTCCGAGGAGCATCAAGGTGCTCTATGGTGGGCCGAAGGAATATCCTGAGTATCGGAAGGGCTACTACGCGGTCTATTTCGAGGACCCTGACAGAATCAAGTTGGAATTTGTTCATTGAGCCATTTGCAACATGTCAGGGTCAGCTTTCGAAAGCAGGGATTCATGAGACTACTCCATGCACGTATCTCTCGTCTGGAGAAGGGCTTGGTTGAAATCTCAGCTAGCAACCGTCCCGAACTAAGCCAGCAAGATGGATTTGTCCACGCAGGCGTCATGGCCACACTCGCCGATAACGCGGCGGGCTACGCGACCCTATCCCTTCTGCCGCCTGGCTCCAGGGTACTTGCGGTCGAGTTTAAACTGAGCTTCATCCGGCCCGCAGTGGGCCAAGCTATTCGCGCACGCGGAAAGGTCCGAAAATTGGGCAAGACAATCGCGCTATGCGAGATCGAAGTAGAAACACGTAGACATCGTAAATGGGTTTCGTGCGCTTGGGGTTCCGAAACTGTCTATTGTGACATAGTCAAGTCGCAGAACCAGTCAACCAACTCTCCCGACTAGGGTCAAGGGAAGTCGTTCACGAGACCATGGGGTCTTCCTGACCGGAACAATGCTCTTGTGCAAGTTCCTGCCCGCGGGTCCCAGACTAGTCTTCAGAGCTTCTTCGGCGCTGCCGCCGGTAGAGCCCCAGGTAGATGAGAATCAAGTCCGAAGAGGCCGATGAGCTCTCCCGTAAAGAACAGAGCCAGAAACAGGATGATCGCTCCACCGTTGGGGAAGTTTGATCCCATCTGATGAGGATAGAATCCAGCAAAAGCCCCGACAGACATGACCAAGCCCAGAACGCACGCTCCGATTCCCGCAAGGGCAAGTCTTGAATTGCCACTCATGAAGAACATTCACGATTGAAGAATAGTGGTTCAATCCGAGATTCAAATCTATCCATCAGCGGAGACGTATCAAACAATGGGGATTGGACTAGTCGACGTATCGGTTTCTGGAGGATAGTCGGGCTATTGCTTCTTGTTTGGCCTCTGCTAGGACGCTGTCAAGGATCTTCTGAGCGTTGCGGATCTTGGCGGATTTGACGTGGAAGACTATGGTGGCGTCGTCGAAATGCAGTCTGAGCATCTGACGGACTAGGTCGCGGACGATCTCGCTCAATCCTTTCCAGTCCAGATTTTTCCATGTTTTGATGCTTCAATCTGGTGTTACCGTTCTTGTCTCGCGCTCAGCCTTGGGTGTTTGTGAGAAAACTAGACGACGATCGATGACGAGACCGTATCATCCTAAGACCTGATCCGGTCAAAAACCCGGCTCAAACATGCACAAAACGATCAGTTTCCCCTAGGAAAGTGAAACTTCCTTCGTGAAATCCCTTCACGGGGGGGGGTAGGGGTACACATCCCAGACAAGAGAAAGAAAGGAATTAGTTCTCTTCCAGATCAGAGAGTCGCGCCGCAGTTGGAACACTTCGCCATCCCGCCAGGGAGCGCGTTGCCACAGTTCGCGCAGAATTTTCTCATTGCCGGAGCCACTAGTGTAGGCTGTGAACCCATCGACTGGGATCCCGTCGAATATGATCCTCTACTGTACTGTCCCGATTTTTCCAGCTGCGAGAGCGCTCCATCCACGGCCACTTTGACAATGGTCGCGTAGAGTCCAATGACTGCGATAAAGATGATGAGGAAGATTCCTAGAAACGACGCCGCTAGGAATCCTGTGACGAGTCCGGTAGGGTTCGAAGCCACAGCAGTCGGGTTAGAGACCAGGCTAGCAAGAGACCCGCCGATAACTAGTACGCCGACTATTCCGGCGACGATGGCCCAGACAATGCTCCAGAGGAGGACGACGAATCCTCTGCCGAACGCAAAACCCCAGCCGACCATAACCACCTCCGAAGTCTGGAGGATATTTGAGCTTGGAGTCTCCCAAGAGTGAGGGAGAGAGAACTGGCTGGATCAGTTTGGACCAGTATAGTTTTGGAGGTCGAGAATCCTCGATCCGAGGCTTCGAAGATGGAGATCCGTTCGCCAAGACTTTTCATCGCTTTAGCCGGACCCCAGCTGTGTTGAACGATCCTGTTCAGCACCCATAGAAGGTACGTGGTTCCTCGTGGAGGCCTTCCGGGTTAGAGATCCGATAGCGCGAATCATTTCTAGGGCTGCAAAGTATGATCCAACATAGGAGATCATGTCGAATATGAACGAGATCGAGTCAACCCTGGTCGGCGTAACAAATGCGGGAAGAGGACAGAAGAGGCCCACCGGCTGGTAGAAGCTAGTGACACTATACCAAGGAAATGGGAAGCCGTAGTTGTGGAAGAGGATACCGCAGACATTTGGCGACAGGCTGTTCGCCACTACGTGAATCCCTGAGACTATTGTTGAGACGAACCCTAGTGATAGGAGAACTGTCCAGATCCTCTTCGGCTCCAGCCTTGCTAACGCAACGATGGTTAGACCGAATAGCAGGAGCAATATTTCAACGGCGATGGTTGGAGATCGCAGACTCAGTCCAAAGGGGACAAAAGAAAGAGCGGGGACCGAGACATAGACCAGTAGCACGAATAAAAGTAGGTAGACGCCGAGAATTAGTCTCCACATTACGATAGATGGCTTTGAGAGTCTCACACTTCCCCTATGTCTTGGTCTAAACCATAATTCTACCTTTTAGAACATTCTGTACCAACTTCAGAACGACTTGTACTGGACAGCATTACCAAGACTCCTTACCTGAGCCACAAGTCCTCACTAGTTTCTTATCAGATCAGACAGTGATGACCACGTTTCCTGTTTTCTGTCCTGTATCAACGTACCTGTGAGCCTCGGCAGTTTCTTCTAGTGGATAGCGTCTGTCTATTAAGGATCTTATCTGTCCCGCTTCAATTAGCTCTCTGAGAAGAGTCAGATCCTCAATCCTGTATGGCTCCATTCTGCCAACTACCCTCCTACTGCTCCTTCTTGAGGTCCATGGCGCTCGAATCATCTGCAACAGGACAGGGTTACCCAAGAGGTAGAATCCATTCTCCTTCAGGGATCTAAGGCTACGCGAATACGAACTCTTTCCCACCGTGTCAAAAATAACATCATACTTCTCCCCGTTCTTAGTGAAATCTTCACGCGCGTAATCAATCACATGGTCTGCGCCAATCGAACGCAGCATGTCCAATTTCTCCGCACTGTCTACGCCTGTTACTTCCGCGCCGTAGTATTTGGCGAGCTGCACCGCAACAGTGCCTATGCTCCCGCCTGCGCCATTGATCAGAATTTTCTGTCCGCTCTGAATGTTCGCTTTTCTTAGATATTGCAATGCGTGAAGACCGCCTACGGGAACTGCAGCGGCTTCTTCGTATGTCATGTTGGTCGGTTTTGTTGCGATCAGCCCTGTCTCAGGCAGACAGTCGTACTCAGCGTAAGCCCCGAGATGAAGCCCTGTGTTCGCGAAAACCTGCTCTCCTTTCTTGAACAGCGTAACAGTCGTGCCTACTAATTCAATTTCCCCAGCTAGCTCCTGGCCCAGAATTTTCTTCCGTGGCGCGCGGATCCCAAATCCTATTCGCAGAAGGAGTTTCCAGAGCAGAGGTAGCTTGAGGCTTCGAAGTTCGCAGTCCCCTTTTGTTACTGTCGCCGCGTAGACTCGGATCAGCACTTCATTGTCTCTGGGAGTGGGCTTCTCGACTTCCCTGAGCTGTAGAGCTTCTGGAGGCCCGTATCTTGTGCATACAATCGCTTTCACACGCGTTGGCCTTGCCACTGCCACGCAAACCAAATGGTCAGTACGTTAAACGTGAGTCCTACAATCATGAGGAATCTGTCATAGGCGGAACGGTAAGTTGGCAGGCCAATGAGATTGAAACCAAAGAAGACTATGGCTGCGATGATGTTTGCCCAGCGATTCAACGGATAGCTCAACGTCAAGGAGACAAAGACCATGGCAATCGGAACCGTCATCAGTAATGCAATTCCCAACAACAGCTTCTGGGATACTGGTCTGCCGGCCATTTCGCCTGGTTTGAAGTCGCCTGCGTAGATTCGAAGCACATCACCCAGAAGATAGGTCAACGTTACGGCGATCCAAGACGCTGAAAGAATTATTTTCACATCTTCCATGATGGACTCATCTGCACGAGCCTACCGCCTATAGTTATGACTGCTTTTCCGTGCACCACAATTCATGCCAGTCAGTTATTGTTCTCCCTTCCTCACGGGACTCAATGATTGGTGACGAATAACGTGACCGGAAACCCTCAGAGAAAATCGTCGAATCCTCGCCAGAGCTTTCGATATCTAAGCCGAGAGGCCAAGGTCAACCTCGCCCTAGAGATGAGCTCTACCGCCATGGCTCTCACCCTCGACTCCATCAGAGATCAGCACCCCGGCATATCTAGGTCCAAGGCGTACGAGCTGGCGAGGAGACGGTTTCGAACCAGACACACGATCCAGCAAGACGTAGATGACATTCGAGCAATATTGGCAAACACTAGAGTCAACATGCGAAAGATTCTCAACTAGGCGAGAAAAGACGGCACAACTGAGATCTTTAGCGAAATCCTTCGATCGATGAAAACCCGCAAGAGCCTTCAATAGACTCCGCCTTGGCAGTTTTCCTTTCTTCGACTCCAGGTTTTCGATAAGCAATAATCATAAATATCCTTTTGCCGGACCCCGCGGTGATTCAGTTTGCCTTTTGTTACTGTTGGGAAGGAGAACTCTGGGAATATTGATCTCCATTATGAAGATCATGGATCAGGCAAACCAGTTGTTCTGATTCACGGGTATCCGTTGAGTGGTGCGAGCTGGGAGAGACAGCTCCCGCCCCTCCTTGACGCGGGCTACCGAGTAATCACCTACTCGCGCCGTGGCTTCGGCCAGTCCAGCAAGCCCACGTCCGGCTACAACTATGATATCTTCAGCGAGGATCTTCACCAGCTTCTCAACAAGCTCGAACTCAAAAATGTCGCACTTGTCGGTTTCAGTATGGGAGGCGGCGAGGTAGCACGATACCAGGGACGGTATGGATCGAAGAATGTGTCGAAGTCGGTGTTCATCAGCAGCGTCCCACCGTACTTGCTGAAAGCACCGGATAATCCGGAAGGTGTCGACAAGCCAGTCTTCGATGGGATAGAGAAGGCGGTCGCCGCGGACCGTTATGCGTTTTTCACAGAGTTTTACAAGAATTTCTACGACACTGACCAGAATCTGGGCACACGGGTCAGTGAGCAGGCGGTCCAGAACAGCTGGAACGTAGCCGCGATGGCCGGGTCCGTCGCCAGCTTCGCATGCGTCCGTACATGGTATGAGGATTTCCGCAAAGACCTCGCCCGAATCACGTCCCCAACACTAGTCATTCATGGTGATGCCGACCGGATCGTCCCATACGCCAGCTCAGGAGCACGCACCGCCAAACTCGTCAAAGGAGCAAACCTCGTCACAGTCAAGAACGGGCCACACTGCATAATCTGGACCCACGCGGACGAAGTCAACTCCGCACTCCTATCATTCCTCCGTGAGGAGAAGAAGCTCCTCCTAGAAACACCCGCCTAGAACCTGGACCATACTCCAGGATCTAGTATCGTCTATCGAGTTCAGGGCAGCGGAATCAGATCCGGCTCAACCCAGCCTGCGCGAGCCCGGTCCGAGTTGAAAGTCTCTCCACGCCAATGACGGAAGGGGAGACTTTTTTCTAGTAAGAACGGAAATCTAGCCAAGAGATCATCAATACTTCCCACTTCAGACGCGTTCTCCATCGCGTGACGGACAAGCTGGACCCAGAAACGTGTCAATGTATCATGATATCTATTTGGAGAACCATCCGCAACGGCAAACCGGCGGATCTCTCGAGCAACTATGTTCTCAGCCTCATCCTTTTGATGCCGTGATAAGACAAGCCAGGCAAGACGAAGATGACCCCGGTGACGAAACTCCTCGCTTGGAAGGCTGCTTTCGTGGAAGAGGTGCAGAAACTCCCGGTCATCCACAGAATATCGACTGCTGAGGGCTGCTTCTTGGGAATAAACTATTTGCTGGGCTGACGGTAGCTCCGGGGCATGAGCGAGCAGAGGACTCTCTCCCTCGGGTTCAGAGAGTTCCAACCCAATGATTACGAGAGGCTGGTTGCGATCCTTAATGCGAATTATCCTGATTATCCTATCAGCGTTGCGGAACGTCGTAGCCGAGACGGGAGCCTTGACCGGACCAAGTATCTCCTAAAACGATTCGAATGTATTGACCAAGAACAGGATCGGATTGTCGGTTTCGGCGAACTGATGAATCTGCCCGACATGTACCATCCCAGAAAGTTCATGGTAAACATCCTCGTAGACCCCGAACAACAGCGTCGAGGGATAGGGCGTGCAATCTACAACAGACTAGACGAGGAACTAACTCGCCTGGATGCGATCCTTGCATGGTCGATGATCAAAGAGGATCTTCCGCAACGAATAGAATTCTTCCGGAAAAGAGGATTCTCGGAGAAGACGCGTATCTGGGAATCCCGCCTGGACCTGACAATCGTCGACCCAGGAAAGTTCGCTGGATACATCGACAAGGCGTTGAAGGAAGGAATCACATTCACAACATTGGCCGAAGAACAACCTCACGGCCAAGACTCGCTGAGAAAGATCCACGAACTCGTTCAGTTGATAACTGCTGACATGCCTCGCGAAGCCGCTTTTACACCGCTACCTTACGAGCAATGGGAAACTTTCTCACTAAACAATCCACAGCTACTCCCTGAAGGCTACATCATAGCCCGTGACGGACCGAGATATGTTGGAATGAGCAATGTACATCGAATCGACACGGAACCTGGTGTTCTGCATCAAGACGATACCGGAGTCATCCGCGAGTACCGAGGCCGAGGAATAGCAACCGCGCTGAAGCTCAGAGTCATAGAGTATGGCAAGAAGAACGGTTATCGTATGATCAAGACCTGGAACGATTCCGACAACTGGCCCATGCTCGCCGTGAACACGAAACTCGGATTCAAACGACAAGTAGGATGGATAACGATGGAGAAGATTCTCCGCTCAGAAGCCAGCGCGTGACGGAAACCTTGCGGCGGACCGAGCCTTCCGCAACGCAGCCTCACGTTCCCGATTCTTCGGCTCAGCGTTCGTTTCCAGCGAACGAAGAAAATTAGCCGAGGCCAGAGCTATTTCGTCTACAGCAACTGCGAACGAATGCTCGTTAATCTTCGACGGCCTATTGAACCCACTGATCTTCCGAACAAACTGGAGGGAAGCAGCCCGAATCTCTTCATTCTTTGCCGGAGGATCGAAGTTGAACAGAGGACGAATATTTCTGCACATTCTCAAATGCCTCGGAATATCCGATTAACGGGCGGAATCTATTATAGAAAGTCTACAATCCTAAAATGAACGTGCAGCAGACCTCGCCTTCGGGATGGCGTGAACGAGCATGACAAGGATTGTGGCTGATGACCTCCAAGACGAAGAAGTCTTTCCGCTAGTTGAATACATGACAGCCATGTCCGGCGGCCAAATATCTCAACACAAGAAGATCCTCGAGGTCACCGGTCTCACCAACAAGAAGATCAAGTTCCTACTCCACAAGTTCCTCTACACAAGGCGCCTACCCGGCTATGGCGTCCTCGACACAGCTGGAAACTTCGAGATAGTACACCTCAAACCTGAGGAGAAGCGGAAGGAACAGCCCGAGACCCTGAGCCCAACGATGCTCCCCGGGTCCATAGGCTTAGGAGGCATTCCACGTTGGGGCAAACCGTCAGACATGATCGAATGGGAAGGACAGCCGCCCCCACCGAAGAAGGAACGATACAAGAAACGGTAGCGCTGTGCCAGTCCGAAAGACCTCGAGCCGTCAAAGCGTTAACTACTCTTCGAGCCGAGTCAGTCAGTATGGCGAACAGAGCGACCGTCGCCTTCCTCTTCTCCGTAACAGGAGGAGCATATCAGATAATATCTCCATAAGTAGCCGCAATAATAGATCGGAACAGTTCTCCATACTACTATGTCTACAGCTTCGAAACCCTGATACTCACGAGTTTCCTAGTGTTCTGGGGCGCCAGCCATCTTCTGGAAGACTGGAAGGGCCGGATAACCTGGCCCTTCCTAATCTTCGCACTAGGTATTGCAAACCTGTCCAGTATCATCATGGCATACTACATCCCGAATAATTTCGCGCAGTCGACATCGAACCCGCTGTTGGATGCCACGCTGTCATTGATCCCTGGGCCGCTCCTCATAATCATTGGCGGAATCATCGGCTTCCTCGCAGTCAGGCAGTTCTCACGAGAACACGGCCACGCAGTCCTGGGTCACGCTTGACCAATCCGGAACTTAGAATCAACAACGAAGAATGCGCTGAGCAGACGTCTCGAGAACAAGAACCTATTTGAGCCGCCGGCCCCATATTCTCTATCGATAGAATGTACGGCCATACCGTTCCTAATGATCAAAACCCGCAGAACCCTTTAGGCCAGGCGGTGGGCTCTGCCACTACATTCGGGCTCCTCCTCAGCCCGCCGCAGCAGGGATACTATGAGGCGTGTCCGGTCTGTGGGAACCGTCAGCCGGCCGGTGGGAAGTATTGCAGCCAGTGCGGAATCCGACTGAGATGCCCGGCATGCAGCACACCGTCCTTGGGGAAGAATTTCTGCCACAGCTGCGGCCAACGCCTCAAACCCTAACGTTCGACCCTTCTCAACCACGTCACGTGTGTGTACTTATTCTGACAATGTTCAGTTGTGTACATGATTCTCATATTCAACCTTCACCATTCTACTGTCAGCTGTCCCCCATGCTATTTGCCCCATGAGGGATAGTAGCAGCGAGGTGAACAGCCAAACCAGCCGCGTAAGGACCCGACCCTTTGGACCTAGGGAATAAACGAAGTATTCGTCCTAGGAAACGCCCGGAAGTGACTCCCGGATACATCGCTCGACACGACCCTGGGAGCCAACATCCTTTTTCTTAAGGCTCTGACCCACCGGTTTCCGTCATTTTTTCGGTTCTCTAAGCCCTGACATTCCGGTAACGCTACAGCCTTCTAGCTAGACGACCGACCTCTTCAATCTGAAAACTGATGCGTCCTCGATCTCAGAAAGCTCCTAAAGTCAGACAAATCTGGGACGCGTAGTTGGCCACGGCTACTCGGAGTCCTGGTTCTGATCCTCTTCCGATCGTAACTGCGACAGCCAGTCCACCTGTTGCCACCATCGTGGATGATCCGATCCATGAGCGGCCCCTCACCCAGAACGAGATCGGCTTTCTACAGAGTATCGTCAAGAAGGGAAAAGTTCCTGCCCTCCGCGTCTTCGGAGTCCTAACGAGCGTGATGGCTCTCGCCCTTGTAGCTGCGGCGGCCATCGGACTCCCACTGGACCCGAGCACTTACACGCCCCTCGTCCTAGTTACAGGATTCCTCGGTCTGGGCCTAGGCAGTGCCTCGAGGAGCATCCGTAACCCGATAAACCGGGTCCTCGCCGCCGGGAAAGCGCGAGAAGTCTACGGCGTCCCGGAAATAACCAACCCACAATCAAGACTAGTCCAAGTAGGTCTCGCAGGTCTCACCTTCCAGCTGAGACCAGTCCAAGCCGAACAACTCTTCGCGGATCGAATGAACAAGGTCGCCTATGCTGAAGGCGGTAGGATCGGCGGAGCGAAAGGAAGAGTGGGAGGAACACTCGGGCTAGTACTCGAATGGAACGGAACTCCCGTCTCCAAACGCGAGACGCTTCTAGTGAGAGACACGTCCCTAGGTAACCCAAAGTAGGAAACAGACTGTGCGCGCTCGATACTTCTTCCTAATACTCATCGTTTGCTTCCTTGCGACCTCTGCCATAATTACCAGATCTGCACACGCGTCTGCGGATGTAGCTCTAGGCACCTATGTTACCTCTGATGGGACCCGGAATTTTATCGATGACGGTGGAACAATGCCACTCGGCTCAACGCTAGAAATCCAAGTCTTTGTAAGCTTAGACTCCTGCGATCCCGTGACTGTACATTGGGGAGACGGAACATCTGAAGTGAAGAACTATGGGAGTTCCTTAGTTGAGAACTGGTATCACATCTACAATTCAACCGGCACCTATGCCATTACCGCATACGAACCGTGCGGGGGTGGCGGCCAGACACGGTCGGTTGTTGTTGGTAGCACTGGCCTCGCAATCTTCGACCCTTCAGGCCCACTCTTCATACCAACGCTCTTCGGCCTTATCCTCGGGCTGATCGGCCTAGCGATGGCCCTGGGTCCTCGCATACCGATTGCCGGTGCAGGAGGATTACCAAATCGACCAAGCTGGCAACCTCACCTCCAGCCGGTTCCCGTAACTACTCTTGGTACTCCACCAAGCATGACGGCGAACCTGGTTTCATACCGAGACATCCCACCAGGCGCGCCGCGGCAGCCTGACCCTCGCCTCAAGATGGTCCCTGGCCAGGCCACCGATGTGAACCAGCTCCTGAAATGTGCTTGCGGGGGCCAGCTCGGCTTCGCCGCGGGCGGTTGGTTCTGTTTGAATCCGGACTGCCCTCTCAGACCTAAAGAAAAACCGTGGCCGCGAATAGTTCACGGACTCTAAGCCAGCGCTTCGCCCCCGACATTGTTCTTGTCTCTGCGCCTAAGGGATTATCCTAGACGACCATGTTTGTCGACTAGTTTCTGAAGAGAGTTCGCGACCTTTTCCGCGTCCGGTCTGCGCCCAGGATCCTTCGCTAGCATGTCTTTCAAGACGGGAACGATTGCGGAGAATTTCGGATCTATCTTCGACATGTCTGGGTTGAAAGACTCCCATGCGGACTCCAGATCGTTCGCGGCCTTGTTAGAGGTCGGATTGTTTGACAGATTATTCATCGTCTCGATGAGCGTGTTGGAGTGGACCGGCGTCCGAGTTAGCATCGTGTACAAGGTTGCCCCTAACGCGTAGACGTCCATGCTCGGGTCCGCCTCATCACCTAGCACCTGCTCGCCTGGAGCATACTCCGAGGTGAACTGCACGACCTTTCCCCCACTCTTTACCGCGGAGCCTAGGTCGGCCAGCTTCGGCACGAGTGATCCAGCAACCATCTGGTCGAGCATGTCCTGCCCGGTCAAGGGTGGTTTCGACGTGAATAGCACATTCTGCGGCTTGACGTCGAGATGTACGAATCCGGCTTTGTGGACCATGTCGAGGGCTTGGGCCATCATCTGGCCAAGCATCACAACTATCCCGCCCCATTTTTCCGAGTAGTACAATGGCTCATATGCTGGATCCTCGATCAGCTTCTTCGCCATTCCACCCTTCAAAAAGTCCATCACGATCGCCGGCGGGCTCCGATAGTAGAGCGCAGTATTCCCTTTGACGATCTCCTGGACATTCAACCGGTCCACCAGGACCCCTCGTATCTGGACTACGTACTTTGACTGTCCCGACAGCTCTAACAGCCGGGTCGCCTCGGACATTGTCTCGTTCAACGTGATCGTCCCCGCAGTCGGCTCGTTGACAGCTCTCACGCGACTAGTCATCTTCAAGATAGGAATCTTCAGCGCCATCTCAGTCGCAGCCTGACCGAAGGTGGCGCGGAGAACATAGCCCGTTGCTCCTGTCGCGACATGTTCGATCACACGGTAGCCGTGGATCTCCTGGTTCACCCAAATTCTCGGGTCCCACTTGTCGAGACTGGGTAGGCCCGTCTTCGGCAAGGGAACCGATGGCGGGGGTGGCAGCGACACTACTGGCGGGGGGCTTGGGCGTTGGACGGGTATGGGCGGAGGAGGAGCTGGGCGCGAGACGGGAGGAGAATGCGACACTGGAGGAGATGGACGAGCGGCGGGTGATGGAGGATGAACGACTAATTGGGGCTGCACGCTAAACGAGAAGGACTCCTTCGAGGTCTGATGGGATTTAGTCGTTACAACAATGTGAGCGTTGTAGTTCCCCGGCTTTCCGGGAGCGTAAGCAGCGTTGTATCTTCCCACCGAGACATGTGACAATCTCAGCTGATCTCGTTTCCCCGCAGGCGTCTGTATCGAGGCGTCGATCGTGGCCATGTCTCGCGGTTTGCCCTCGGACTCTGTGGCTATCTTGATCGTCTCGACGTGTCCAAGCTTGATCGAATGATCTCCCGAGACCCGGACTTTAGGCGGCGCAACCGAGGGAGTAGAGATCTTCGCAGGTCCTGATGATATCTTTGCGGGCACAGGCGCGCCAAGCATTCTGACCGCCAAACCAGACGCGACTATTCCAGCCACAGCCAAGATGGGCAAGAACCCTAGGGAAGAGAAGAAGATGTACGCGAGTTCCGGGCTTGGAGATGTGATGTAGAGATAGCCGATAACTGCATTGTAGGAGAAGAACGCTGGAGGCATAACAGCCATTGAGAATCTCTTGGTTTGCCAGAACTTGTCAAGGAAGAATAGAAGACCCATCTGTAGAGAGTTCGCCGCAAGACCGAGTCCGATGAAGAGCGAGGCCGTTATGAGGGAGGATCCAATTAGGTTCGAGCTCGAGCTCTTAGACGCTCCAACGATGAGTCCCACGCCCGTCGCGAGTGTCGCAAGTATCATCTGCTTTGGGACCCTGTAACGTTCTCTTCTAGAGAAGAGAATCGTCGAAAAGAATACTCCTGCTGCAGGAGGTAGCGCGACGAGTAGGAAGGAGAATCCTCCGGATGGGGAGATCTGCGAGGAGAAGGCGGAATTCTGGAGAATGTAAGACAGCGTCAGGAGTGTAGCTCCGAAACCCAGAACGGATCTCAGAAATCCGGTCTTGAGATCCAGAGCGGTCAAGAGTCCGAAGCTAACAACGGTGATAGCATAGGTCAGAGTATCTCCCTGAAACCCCAGTGCGAAGGCAAAGCCAAGGGGAAGTGAGAGCACTGTGACGAGCGATGGGGCGAAGAAGCCTGTTGGTGCCGGTAGGCTGTGATGTGGCTTAGCTAAGACTGAGGGCTGGGGCTGTTTTCCTCCCACCGCAATCCACCATTACGCATCCGGCAATAGTTGTCAGAGAATCCTCTCTACGTCTCTTCGACGAGAGGGGAAGACCGCGACCCAAAACGAAAATGTCTCTAGTGGGCTGGAGCCTCGGTACTGTCAGAGATTAAACCGCGTCCACTGACCATTGACCAGTTGGCCCATGAAACTCCGTCATTCCAAGCCCGCCTCCGATGAGGACGAATTAGAAACCGGAACTAGTACTGAGGCGTCTACGCCTCAGACTGCTGCAACCGGGAACTGGAAGTGTCCATCGTGCGGCGCTGAAAACGAGGACTACCGGACGTTCTGCGACGGCTGCGGAGACAAGAGACCCGGAGCCAAAGTCGCATCGAAAGGCATCGACATGGCCAGCCTACTCGGCTCCTCAGAATCATCCGACAACACATCATCAACCAAAGACGAGACATCATCCAGCTGGGAAGACTCCCCCAAAGACTCACCAAAGAAAGAGAAGAACAAGAAGAGTAAGAAGAGCAAGAAGGGAAAGAACGAAGACGACGAAGAGGCCGAACCGCTCAAAGCGGAACCCATAGAACCGGAAA
>Ga0099829_10000623_pt1 | contig 18641 bp, 15 predicted proteins | sample CZO8metaG_3_FD_79336 | JGI IMG/M metagenome (GOLD analysis project Ga0099829, IMG submission 79336) | Vadose zone soil microbial communities from the Eel River Critical Zone Observatory, Northern California, USA - CZOApr15con2H2.8 metaG | ecosystem: Environmental > Terrestrial > Soil > Vadose...
CTGAAGTCAGCGCCCGTCGACGTGACCCTCATCGATCGACGCAACTACCATCTGTTTCAGCCGTTGCTGTACCAGGTGGCCACTGGCTCCCTGTCGCCTGGTCAGATCGCGGCACCGATCCGCTCGGTGCTGGGTCGCCAGAAGAACACGAGGGTGCTCATGGGAGAGGTCGTCGATTTCGATCCGGCGGCCAAGCGAATCATGCTGGCCGACGGCGCGGCTTTCGAGTACGACTCCCTGATCGTCGCCGCGGGGTCCGAGACGTCATACTACGGGCACGACGTCTGGCGACCGTGGGCGCCGGGCATGAAAAGCATCGAAGAGGCCACGAACATCCGGCACAAGATCCTCTACGCGTTCGAGGCGGCCGAACGACTCACCGATCCCGCCGAACGACGTGCGTGGCTTCGGTTCGTGATCGTGGGCGCCGGCGCCACCGGTGTGGAGCTGGCCGGCGCCATCGGCGAGATCGCGCGGCAGACCCTCAAGAACGACTTTCGATCGATCCGTCCTCAGGATGCAGAGATCATCCTGCTCGACGGCGCGCCGCGAGTGTTGATGACCTTCCCGGAGCATCTCGCGAAGAAGGCCGCCCAATCGCTGGCGAGCCTCGGCGTGCAGGTGAAGACCGGGGTCCTGGTGAAGGAGATCGATCACGACGGCGTCACGGTCGACCGTCACGGCACCACGGACCGCCTGCCGTCCAAGACCGTCATCTGGGCCGGAGGGGTGACGGCGCCCCCGCTCGGACGCACGCTAGCGAGTCGTACCAAGGCGGAGACGGACCGGGGCGGACGCATCAAGGTGAATCCCGACCTCACGATCCCGAATCACCCGGACATCTACGTGGTCGGAGACCTCGCGCTGGCCGCCGGTCCCAACGGCAAGCCGTTGCCGGGGGTGGCGCAGGTCGCCATGCAGGGAGGTACGTACGCCGCCAGGGCGATCGTCAGAACGGTCGAGGGCGGGAAGCCACTGCCCCCGTTCAAGTATTTCGACAAGGGCGAACTGGCCGTCATCGGCCGGGCCGCCGCGGTGGCCAACGCCTTCGGTCTGCATCTCTCCGGATTCGCCGCCTGGCTCATCTGGGCGTTCGTCCACTTGACCTACCTTGTTCAGTTCCGCAGTCGCATCACGGTCTTCGTCGAGTGGGCCATCGAGGATCTCACGTTCAGCCGCGGGGCCCGACTGATTACCGGTCCCGCACTCACCGATTTCGACTTCAACAAGGAGATGGCGGGGGAGAACCGCTCACGCGGACCCGCCTGATGGGCGACATGCCAGCCAACGATCACGCTATAGGTATAGCCAAGGTCCGAGTCGAAGAAGACGCTCTCGGTCACGTCGAGGTGCCGGCGGAGCACCTGTGGGGCGCCCAGACCGAACGCTCGCGCCGCAATTTCCCGATCGGCGGGGAGCGCTACCGGTGGGACCGGCCGGTCATCCGGGCGCTCGGGATCCTCAAAAAGTGCGCCGCCCTTGCGAACGCAGAGCTGGGCCAGCTGGCGCCCGATAAGGTCGACCTTATCGTACGCGCCGCGCAGGACGTTGTGGATGGAAAGCTCGACGACGAGTTCCCGCTCGTCGTGTTCCAGACCGGCTCGGGAACCCAGACCAACATGAACGCCAACGAGGTGATCGCGAACCGCGCGATCCACCTCGCCGGCGGGGTCGTGGGATCGAAACAGCCGATTCACCCCAACGACGATGTGAACCACAGCCAGTCGTCCAACGACACGTTTCCCACCGCGATGCACATCGCCACCGTCGAGCAGCTCGACAGCGTGCTCATCCCCGCCATCCGCGCGTTGCGAGACACGCTGAACGCCAAGGCCAAGGCATTTTCGGGAGTCGTGATGGTTGGCCGGACCCACCTGCAGGACGCGACACCGCTGACGCTCGGGCAGGCGATCTCGGGCTGGGTCGGCCAGCTCGACCAGGCGCTGGAGGGGCTCGGTCGCGCGTTGCCGGGCGTCTGCGCGCTCGCCATCGGTGGCACCGCCGTCGGCACCGGCCTGAACGCCGACCCCCGTTTCGGCGAAGTCTCGGCGCGCCGAATCGCAGACGAGACCGGGAAGCCGTTCGTCTCGGCGCCGAACAAGTTCGCGGCGCTGTCGGCTCACGACGCGATGGTCGACGTCAGCGCGGCGCTGCGCACCCTCGCCGGCGCCCTGATGAAGATCGCCAACGACGTCCGCTGGTACGCGTCTGGCCCTCGCGCCGGATTGGCCGAGCTGCTGATTCCGGCAAACGAGCCGGGGTCGTCGATCATGCCAGGGAAGATCAATCCCACCCAATGCGAAGCGCTGACCATGGTCGCCGTGCAGGTCTTCGGCAACGATCACGCCGTCGCTTTCGCGGGATCGCAGGGCAATTTCCAGCTCAACGTCTATAAGCCGGTCATCCTTCACAACGTGCTGGAGTCGATCCGGCTGCTGGCCGAGGGCGCACGCTCGTTCAACGACCGCTGCGCGGCGGGTATCGAGCCGAGTATCAGGCGGATCCGGGAGCACCTCGATAACTCGCTCATGCTGGTGACCGCGCTCAACCCGCACATCGGCTACGAGAAGGCCGCGCAGATCTCCCTGAAGGCGTACCGCGAGGACCTGACGCTGCGCGAGGCCGCGCTCAGACTGGGCTTCCTGACCGCGGAGCAATTCGACGCATGGGTTCGGCCGGAGGATATGGTGCACCCGCTTGCGTCCCGACGCTGAGAATGGCCCCTCAACACCACCGACGCAATCGCGCTCCGGGCCGCCGGTAGGGCATGATCAACCGCCCGGCGAGCGGTGCCGCCCTCGTCCTGTGCGCCGCGGGCTGTGACCCCGTGCTGAACGTCGCCGGCTCGTTCTTCCCGGCGTGGATGGTCTCGATGCTGCTCGGGGTCGGGCTCACCGTTGCCGCGCGCTACGTATTCTCCGTGGCCGGGCTGGAGCCGCACCTGGGTCCGACCACCCTTATATACACGAGCCTAGGGCTGTTCCTGACCGTAGTGGCCTGGCTCGTCCTCTATAGAGCCTGAGCGATGGACGACGGCGCGCGTACGGCTTCAGCCCGCCGGGTCATCGGCCGCACGCTTGGCATCCTGATCGTCGCGGCCGGGGTGCTGGCCGGCCTCTACGCCTATCGGCTGCAGTTCGTGCAGCCACGCACCGACGACGCCGCCGTGCGGGCCAACGTCGTCGGGATCGCGCCCCAGGTCAGCGGGCCCATCGTCGATCTGCACGTCGTGGACAACCAGCATGTGAAGGCCGGGGATCTCCTCTTCGCGATCGACTGCCGTCCCTACGAGGCGCGACTGGCTCGCGCCGGCGCCGACCTCGCACTCGCCGTCAAGGAAGTGGCTGCACAGGGAAAGTCGATCGCATCGGCCGCGTCAGAGATCGGTCGCCGTGAGGCCAGCCTGGCGTCAGCGACCGCTCAGCTCGCGCGCACCGAGGAGGAGCGAGCGGCGGCCGAAGCGGCGGTGACCAGGCTGCAGGCCGAGGCTGACTACGCGAACGACTATCTGGGCCGGGTCGAGCCGCTCCTCAAACGGCAGTCCGTGTCGGCGGATCACGTGGCCGACGCCCGCACCAAACGCGACGCAACCGCGGCCTCGGTCCAGGAAGCACGACGCCGCGCGCGGGCCGCGGCGGCCGCGGTCGAGCACGCGGTGGCCGCTCGCCGCGATGCGACGCTTGCTGTCGAGCAGTCGCATCACGAGCGCTCGCGAGCCGAGGACCTCCTGGCGCAGGTTGGCGATTTCAACGCACGCGTGGGGGCCGCCAAGGCCACCGTGCGCGCGGCCGAACTCGACGTGGGCTACTGCCAGGTGCGGGCGCCCTTCGACGCCTACGTGACCAATCTGAACATCGCGGAAGGCGAGTATGCACGGCAGGGCCAGCAGGTCTTCGCCCTCGTGGACAACCGCGCCTGGTACGTCCTGGCGAACTTCAGCGAGACATACATGTCATCGATCAAGCCGGGAATGGAGGTTGACGTCTACCTTGTCACGTACCCGGGGCGGTCGTTTCGCGGAGTCGTGCAGGGCATCGGCTGGGCCAATCGACCGGACGACGGCGCGACGGTGGGCGTATTGCCCAACGTGCAGCGCACGCTGAACTGGGTGCGCCTGGCCAGTCGCTTCCCGGTTCGCGTTCGCCTCGAGGAACGAGATCCGGAACATCCGTTCCGGATGGGCACGACGGCCGTCGTCACCATCCGCGGGTTTCCGCGTGCCACATCGGTGGCAGGCGCACCGCGCTGAACGCGGGGTTCCCTCGTGAGCGCCCTCCCGACGGCACCGCGGCTTATCGGTCTGACGCCGCGGATGCTCGAGTCGTTGCGGATGGAACTGGCGCCGGCGCCCGGGCGTTGGCGGCGCTCCGTGTTCATGGGGCTCGGCACGGTGACGGCGCTCGTGCTGGCGTGGACAGTCCAGGTGCCGACGTTCTCCGCTCCGGTGGTGGCCTTCTTCGGGCTCTTGCCGGCCAATGTCTGTACCTGGCGCAACCTCCCCCTGCGGCTCGCGCTGACAACCGTCGGCGCGATCCTCAGCATCACAGTCGCCGGAGTGCTCCTGCAGCTTCCGTGGCTGCTTCTGCCGGCATTCTTCGCGGGCGTTGCGCTCATCGCCTATTTTTGCCCGGTCACGAATGGGGCCCTCGAGCTGCTGGCCTTGCTGTACCCCTTCTGCACCGCCTTCTTCTTCGGTGTGCTCGATCCGGGCGACATGCCGACGGAGGTTGGCGACATTTGCGTCGGTTACGGCATCGGGCTGTTGGCCGCGACTGCATTTTCTCGAGTCTTGGCAGCGGACGACCCAGCGGCGACGCTCGCCGATGCGCTCGCCGCCGGCTTCGCGCGCGCCCGCTCGCGCCTCGAGGAAGTCACGGCCCGCTTCGCCGCCGAGCGGTTCGAGCCGGTCCCGGGCGAGCCGCCGACTTCGTCAGAGTTCGCCCGGCACATGCGGCTCCTCGATCGCGTCCGTCAGGAAGGCCGGGGTCGAGACACCGTTGAAGTCCTGGCCTTGGCCATCGTCGTCGTCGACCACGCGCTGGCGCTCACGAACACGTTGGACGCACTGGCGCGCCACGATGTCGGCCGGACGTATCGGCGTCTGCTCGCCCCGCAGCTGACCGCGCTCGTTGCCCGCCTCGACGCCGGGCTGCATGCGTTCGAGCACGCGGCACGCGAGCAGCGCTCTCGCGGGGCGACCCTGGCCCGGCCGGTGGACGCACAGTGGCCAGACTATCACGGGGCCATCGACGCGCTGGAAGCGCGGCAGCTCGCGGTCCGGCAAGCCGGTGCGTTGACGCACGTGGACGTCGCCGAAGAGGCCAACACCGCCGCCTTCGTCCGAACGCTCGTCGACCTCGCCGACAGTCTGCACGCGCCGCCCGCAGACCTCCGGGAGCGCGTGGTCGGCCGCGCGGAAGCGGCCACCGTTGCGCCGCCCCGTTTCGATCCCTATGCCGCACGCTACGGCGTGCGGGTCGGGCTCGGTACGACGATCAGCTATCTCATCGGGATCGTCGCGGACACCGTGGAGCTCTTCAACATCCTCTGGCATCCGGCGTTCCTCGCCGTGTCGAGCCACGGCGCGACCATCCGCCGCGCCGGTACGCGCTTCGTCGGCACACTGATCGGTTGCCTGATGGCGATCGTCGCGACGATCGCGGTGATGCCGAATCTCTCCGAACTGCCCGCGCTCGGGCTCGTGCTGTTCGCGGTCACGGTGCCATCCGCGTATCTGGCGCTCGGTGGGCCGCGCTTTTCCTACGTCGGCGTGCAGATCGTCGTCGCATTCGCAATCGTCGCCCTCGCCGAGCAGGCGCACCCGGACGTTGGCCCGCCGCTGTGGCGCGTCTACGGAACGTTGCTCGGCACCGCGGCCCTCTTCCTCGCGTTCCGCTTCGTCGCCCCCGACTATGCGGGGCGCCAGCTCATCGCCCGCCTTGCCGACGCCGTCCGTGAGATGCTTCGGTTACTCCCGCGTCCCGGCTCGGTTCCGCCCACCGTCGCCGAGGCAATGGCGGTTGGTCAGCGGATCCTCGCCATGCTTCCTGACATGATGAGGCTCGCCGACGAAGCGCGCGCCGAAGCCCTCACGGGCGGAGTCGATACGGAGGCTGCCATCGTCGCCGCCGGACGCGGCGTCCGCATCGGCACCCGCCTCGCAGCCATCTGCCGCGAACGCGCGGCGAACCCACCGCCGCCGCTCTCGGACGCGATGCAGACGGCGGTCGCGAACGTCGAGACCGCCATCCGGACGTGGCTCGAGATCGCGCTGAGCATGCTCGAGGCCCGGCACACGATGGCACGTCCGGGTTCACGCGGCGACCGCGAGGCGTACGCCGCAGCCGCGGCGATGGCGGCCCAGCCGCGCCCAGATCTCTCCGGTGCCCGGAGCGCGCTTGAACGAAGCATTGACGCTGGGCGCCGCACCGACCTGGCCGCGTGGCCTCCGGCTGCGCGTGGAACCCTCATGGCGGAGGTCGAGCACGTGCGGCGCGTCGGCGAGTTGCTGCCGTCGTTCGACGACTATCTCAAGCGGTTTGTCCTTCCGCGGGGCCAGGCCGCTTAACGGGTACCCGCTGCCCTCTCCGGCCACACCATCGAGATCAATCCCTTTTCGCGAAACGCCGCGACAAATTCGCGCAAGCGCGCCGTGCCGTCAATTAAACCAATGGTTTACATTTGGCCGGCCCCTTGCTCTGTCGAGCACATCAGGGAAGACAAACATGGGAATCGCGGCGGACAGTGTGGTGGGCGGGCTCCCAGCGTGGCGCGTTCGGCGCGTGACAGCGCACATCGAGCAGAACCTCGACAAGCCGCTGCCGCTGACCGGGCTGGCCGCGGTGGTGCACATGAGTCCCTTCCACTTCGCGCGTCTGTTCCGGCACAGCACCGGCCATCCGCCGCATCGCTTCGTGATCCGGCAGCGCATCGCCCGCGCCCGCGAGTTCCTGGCCCGACCGGAACTGACGATCGCGGAGATCTCCCGCCGGGTCGGCTTCCGGACGCCCAACCACTTCACCACAGTGTTTCGCCGCGTGAGCGGTGTCACCCCGCGCGGGTATCGCATCGAGCATGCGCGCGAGGCGCGGCCTCGTGACGACGGAGGAGCCCAGTAGCTGCGTTGAGATCGTGCCTACGCCGCGCCCTTCGCGGACTGGTCGTCGCGCCTGGACGGGCTTCTTGCCTGCGTTTGCGGAAATCCTCGGCCGCGCTCGCCGAGCGGCCGGGCGCGCATCGAAAGGGAGGGAGGAAACGCCATGGGAAAGAAGAGGGTCGCGGAACTGCTCGTGGACACGCTCGTCAGCCGAGGGGTCTCGAGGATCTATGGGGTCGCGGGAGACTCGCTCAACGGGATCACCGACTCCATCCGGCGACAGGACCAGCTTCGATGGGTCCACGTACGAAACGAGGAGACGGCGGCCTTCGCCGCGGGGGCAGAGGCGCACCTCACCGGCCAGCTCGCCGTCTGCGCCGGCAGCTGTGGCCCGGGCAACCTCCACTTGATCAACGGGCTCTACGATTGCCACCGGAGCCGCGTGCCCGTTCTCGCCATTGCCGCGCAGATCCCCACCCATGAGATCGGCAGCGGATACTTCCAGGAGACCCACCCGGAGCACCTCTTTGCGCAGTGTAGCCACTACTGCGAGCTGGTGTCGCATCCGGAGCAGATGCCGCGTGTGCTCGAGATTGCGATGCAGACGGCGGTGTCGCGCCGCGGCGTCTCGGTCATCGTCCTCCCGGGCGATGTCGCCCTGCACGACGCGGTGGGCGAAGGTCCGCGCCTGACGTTTCCCGAGCCGAAGCCGCTCCTGTGCCCGTCCGACGAGGAGATCGCCGCGCTCGCGAAGCTGCTGAATGGCGCGCAACGGGTCACGATCTTCGGGGGCGCCGGGTGCGCCGGAGCGCACGCCGAGCTGGTCGAGCTCGCGCGCCGACTGAACGCGCCGGTCGTGCACGCGTTGCGAGGGAAGGAGTTCATCGAGTACGACAATCCGTTCGACGTGGGCTTGACCGGTCTCCTCGGCTTCTCGTCCGGCTACCACGCCATGATGGCCTGTGATGTCCTGCTGATGATCGGCTCCGACTTCCCGTACCAGCAGTTCTTTCCCAAGGAGGCGACGATCGTCCAGATCGATGCCCGGGGAGAGCAGCTGGGCCGACGGACCAAGGTCGACCTCGGTCTCGTCGGCGATGCCAAGACCACCCTCCGCGCCCTGTTGCCCAAGCTCGCGGCCCACGAGGACGACCGGCATCTGAAGGCGGCCCGGGAGCACTATGCGCGAGAGCGAAAGCACCTCGATGAGCTGGCGACCGTCGGGTCTGGGGCCCGCAGCCATCCTCAATATGTCGCCCGGGTGGTCGACGAGCTGGCCGCTCCCGATGCCATCCTCACATGCGACACGGGCACCCCGACGCTCTGGGCGGCCCGCTATCTGACGATGAACGGCCGGCGTCGGCTGCTGGGGTCCTTCAACCACGGGTCCATGGCCAATGCGTTGCCCCAGGCGATCGGGGCGCAGGTCAGTCATCCGGGTCGTCAAGTGGTCGCCCTGTGTGGCGATGGCGGCCTCGCGATGCTGATGGGCGATCTGCTCTCACTCCGGCAGCTGAAGCTGCCCGTAAAGATCATCGTTTTCCGCAACGACGCCCTGGCCTTCGTGGAGCTGGAGATGAAGGCGGCGGGAATCCTCGATTTCGGAACGGACCTCGTCAACCCCGATTTCGCGAAGATGGCCGAGGCCGCCGGGCTCCTGGGGCTGACCGCGGAGCGGCCAGAACAGGTTCGGCCGATGATCGCCCAAGCATTCGCGCACGATGGACCCGCTCTGGTCGAGGTGCCCGTGCACCGGAGGGAGCTCGCCATGCCCCCGACGATCAGCCTCGAGCAGATGACCGGGTTCGGCATCTTCATGATCAAGGCGGTTCTCAGCGGCCGCGGCGACGAGATCGTCGACCTTGCCAAGACGAATCTCTGGCGCTAGCGGAGGCGGCGCGGCGGCAGCATGACGGTCATACGCGCTGCGCTCGCAGCCGCCCTCGCGGTGACACTGTTCGCCGCTCCGCTGGCCGCGGAGGCACAGCAGCCGGGTAAGCTCCCTCGCATCGGCCTGCTCGACTACAGCACTCCCGACCAAGCGCGGCTCGCCTGGTGGGACGGCTTCCTGCGGCGGATGGGCGAGCTGGGCTATGTCGAAGGTCGGACCGTCGCCTTCGAGCGCCGATGGGCGCGGGGCGAGATCAAGCGGCTTTCCGGCCTGACCGCCGAGCTCGTTGGGCTCAACGTGGACATCATCGTCACCGCCGGAACGCCGGCGCTCGTGGCGGCGCACGCCGCGACGACCACCATCCCCATCGTCATGGCGCCTGGAGGCGATCCGGTCGAACTGGGAATCGTCCCCAGCCTCGCGCGGCCGGGCGGGAACGTCACCGGCGTGACGTCGCTGGCGGCCGACCTGACCACGAAGCGGCTAGAGTTCCTCCGCGAGCTTCTGCCGAAGGGGTCGCGTATGGCGGTGCTGTGGGATCCCAACGGCGGAGGCGCCCGCATCGCGATCCGGGAGACCCAGGCGACCGCAGGCCGAATGGGGCTCGAGGTCCGGGCCTACGCGGCAAGGACGCCGGGTGAGTTCCACCACGCGTTCTCGGCGATGGCGAAGGATCGTGCGGAGGGACTGGACGTCGCGACCAGTCCGATGTTCTTCACCGAGCGGCAGCGCATCGCGGATCTCGCCCTGAAACAAGGCCTGCCGATGATGGTCGGAGCGCGGGAGTACGCTGAGGCCGGAGCTCTCGCTTCATACGGCGCGGACTACGTCGACCTATTCCGGCGTGTCGCCGCGTACGTCGACAGGATTCTCAAGGGTGCCAAGCCCGCTGACCTACCCATCGAGCAGCCGACTACATTCCAGCTCGTGATCAACCTCAAGACCGCGAGGGCGCTGGGCCTGACGATTCCCCAGTCCCTGCTACTCCGAGCCGATCAGGTGATTCAGTGAATTCCATCCCCGAGGACCGGAAGAGATGTCGCTCAATCGCCTACGAAGCATGGGACGCCGCCTGCGACGCTGGTAGAGTTTTGCCAAGGTCGTCATTCCGGCAAGAGCCGCGAGCAGGGACAACCACTAACCGTACCGGAGTAAGTAGAACGGGCGAGGAAACAGCTTACGGGGCTGGCCTGCGGACTTGAAGGTGACGAGACATGGCAAGACTTATCACGTTGGCGCTCGCGTTAACCACGGTCTTCAGTAGCAGCGAATCGCTGCCAAGCGCGCCACATCCCGAGACGAAGGTCCGGCAAATAGAGCAGTTCGACGGAGCTCGGGACGTAAATCCAGCAGAGCTTCGCAATCACACCACAGGCACCTGTGCGCTGGGGAGTTTCGTTGGGGTGCCCGGGGCGGCTATGTATTCTCGCGCGCCCTTATTTGCCGGACAGTCGGTGCCGGTTGTCGCTCGCTTTTCTCTGGTCGGTGGAGATGCCAAGGCTTCTGGAGTTGAGCGGAACGCTCGGAATATGGCGTTGGCGTTCAGGCTGCCCGATGGGAGCCTTCAGCACGTCTCCCTGACAAACGCGCAGGAGTTCTCCTCCGCCGCACCAAGTTCGCTGCTCTACAAGAGGCCGAATGCGAAGGACGTCAGGGCGTTTGTGGGTGGTCGCGCCGACAGTCTGGGACGGGCCTTGGCTGAGTACGAGTCAACAGCAGGCTATGCGGATGAAGTCTACTATGGCATTCGTATACTCAAGCTCGTCAACCGGGCTGACAAGGCCACGTTCGCACGATGGCGCTTGATACCTCAGGACGGAGAGATGACGCGTTCTGATCCGACCTCGGCGTCCACGCCCGGCACTGTCCTAGAGCAGGCGCTCATAAAGCGGACACGGCAGGGACCCGTGCGCTGGGACATGCTAGTGACGCTCGGTGAACCCTCTGACTCGGAGGGCGACCTGCCGATCCGATGGCCCGCGACCCGCGAGGAGCTGCACCTAGGGACTCTGACGATCTGGTCGACAATGCCCCAGAAGGGGGCCGGATGCCGAAAGATCATCTACGATCCGCCTCTGCTCGGCGATGGGATCGCGTCGCTCCGTGAGCGTACCCAGTTGATGGCAATGCCTGGCCTACTCCGAGCGGCGGAGGAACCCCTGCCGTGAGTGAGCACTCGAAGCCCGGCTTCGTCGACACGGTCGCCACCGCCTTCCTGCGACGGCGGCTTCAGAGCCGCCGCCTGCGCGCCGCCGCGGTGCGCGGGCTCACCGGCATCTCGGCCGGCTCGGGCGGGCGCCTGCAGATGGACTTCGATCATTCCGCGACCCCCTTCGCCCAGGTCTCTCCCTGGCTCGCTGCGCACACCAGCGAGATCGGGGCCGCCCCCGCGCCCCCCGCGGGCCCGCTCCGCGTGCCGTCGCTGTCCATCGTGGTCATGGTCGTCGGGTCGCGCGGCGACGTGCAGCCGTTCATCCCGATCGCCCGTCGGCTCGCGGAGCGCCACCGCGTCCGCGTCGCGACCCATCGCGAGTTCCGGCCCATGGTCGAGCAGGCCGGCCTGGAGTTCTACCCGCTCGGAGGCAATCCCCACCAGCTGATGGAGTACATCGTCAAGACCGGCGGCAGCATCCTGCCGACCCGCGTCGATCAGATCTGGGAAGACGTGCCGAAGAAGCGGGCCATGATCGCCGAAATCCTGGAGTCGACCTGGCGCGCCTGCACGGAGGCGGACCCCGAGCGGCCGGCGGCGCGGCCGTTCCGGGCCGACGCCATCGTCGCCAACCCACCCAGCTACGGCCACATCCACTGCGCCGAGGCGCTGCACATCCCGCTGCACATGATCTTCACCATGCCGTGGACGGCCACCTGCGCCTTCCCCCACCCGTTCGCCCACATCGATCCCGGCGACACCCACCGTCCGGTGGAGAGCTTCTTCTCCTACGGGATCGTCGACCTGCTCGTCTGGGCCGGCATCGGCGACCTGGTCGACGCGTTCCGCACGAAGACCCTCGGGCTCCCGGCCGTGGCCCTCACCGACGGCGCGGCGCTGCTCGACGACCACGAGGTACCCTTCACCTACCTCTGGCCGGAGAGCCTGGTGCCCAAGCCCCCGGAGTGGGGCCCCCACATCGAGCTGGCGAACTTCGTCCAGTACGCGCAGGCCCAGGCCTACGAGCCTCCGCCCGCGCTCCTCGACTTCCTGGCGGCCGGCGAGGCGCCGATCTACGTCGGGTTCGGGTCGGTCGTCGCCGAGGACCCCGCCGCTCTCACCCGCACGATCTTCAGGGCGCTCGACAAGGCGGGCGCGCGCGGCGTCGTCTCGCGCGGCTGGGCGCACCTGGGCGGCGAGGCGCCGCCTCCGAACGTGTACCTGATCGACGACTGTCCACACGACTGGCTCTTCCCGCGCTGCCGCGCGGTCTGCCATCACGGCGGGGCCGGAACCACCGCCGCGGGCTTGCACGCGGGCCTACCGACGGTGATCGTGCCCTTCTTCGGCGATCAGTTCTTCTGGGGACGGATCGTCGCGGATGCGGGCGCCGGGCCGGAGCCGATTCCGATCCGCCGGCTCGACGTCGAGCACCTGACGGCGGCCTTCGACGCCTGCCGCCGGCCGCAGATCCGGGGGCGGGCGACCGAGCTCGGCGCCCTCCTGCGAGCGAGCGACGGCGCGGAGCTCGCCGCCCGGTCGGTCGAGCGTCATCTCCCGGCGCTCGTCATGTGCTGCTCGGCGGACCCGCGCCACCTGGCCGTCGTCTACTGCGACACGTGCGGCGTCCGCCTCTGCGAGGCCTGCGGTCGCGAGGCCCACTCGGGGCACCTGGTCCACCCCTACCGCTACGTGGACTGGGGTGGGCGGGCGCCCCATGGGCTCTTTGCCGAGCTGGGTGAGCTGATGGGCGACGCCGCCCTGGCGCTCCAGGCGGGGCTGGCCGAGCTCCTGCCGAGCCTCGGGTCCGGGCACCACGGGATCCCCTTCAGTGACGGCGACGAGCCATCGCGTGCCGACCGCGGCGGGCTGGTTCGCAAGCTCCGCCGCTGGCTCACCTCGCGGTAGACGTCACACGCTACTTTGGCTTGACCTTCACTGCGTCTCGAATCCCGCGAAACAGGGCTGCGGTCTGCCGCCGCGATCTGAGTGTCAGCGCGGTGACCGCAGCCGTCAGGACGAGCAGCTCGCCGAAGATGAGCGCCCAGCGCTGGGCCCGGTCGGCCCACGCGCCCGTCCAGAGGGCGGGCGCGAGCGCGACGCAGAGGGAGAGCGCGACCCCCACGAAGTACTCCCGGGGCACGCCGAGCGTCCAGGCCGGGAACCACCAGATCTGGCCCCTGCGGAACCGGGCCACGCCGAAATGCCGGTTGCATGCGAACCAGAGAAAGTCCCAGGTCACGGTGAGGAAGAAGAACATCGCGAGCAGGTCGGCCGCGCGTTCCCAGGAGCCACCGTAAAACTGCGGGACGTGCAAGAACAGGAGAATACACGTCACGAGGCAGACGTGATATCCGGTCACCGGCTTTCCGAACAACCGGCGCACCACGGGGCCGTCCCAGCGCCAGGTGGGCAGCTTCTCGGCCCACCCGTGGGGGCCTTCGATCTGAATCTCGAGGTGCGCCAGGATGAGCGCGATGAAGAAGAAGTAGGCTCCCAGCGTCAGGGTCATCAGGTGGCCGTTCCTCGCCCATAGTCCCGCACCAACGCACGTCGCTGCCCCGATCGGACAGAGGGTGCCCCGTGGGTGGAGCCTCGTCAAGCGCCCCGTTTCGGCAGGCGCCGGCGCTCGTGGGTCATGCTCGCTTCGATTGCCGACGGGGGTCGCGCTGGACCCTCACAGCCGGCGGCATGGTGACGACGGTGGCAGCCCGGCTGACGGCCAGGCTTGGGTCTTCCTGATTGGAGGACGAGCGTGGGGGCCCCCGCTTCTGGTTCCAGCATGGTTCCAACGCAGCCCCACGCAGCCTAACGCACTACGGAGGCGGTCCTGCGGGCTGAGTTGGATTTCCGGGGGTTGCTCCGTGCTGCGTCGGGTCGGGGGGCACCGGGGGGATACTTACGAATCAGTTGCTCTGTCATTGAGCTACTGCGTTCCCTGTTGTACCTGCCCGGCCTGGCCCTCGAGCGCTGCTTGCGGACCCGCTGACGCCCGGAGCCGCGTCGGTGGGCGGGCTTAGGCCTGGTACTCTGTGGCAGCCTCTCGTGCAGCCTGCTTCCGGGCCTCACTGCCAGCGCCATCGTTCGAGCTTGCTTGCACGGCCAGGTTCCCGGCTTGCGCGGTCGCTGAAAAGGGAACGCCGTCCCCTTGACCTGAGACGGCACCGGCGGTACCTTCCAGTCCTACTTCGGGAGCCCGGCGCTTCGGGACGTGAGCGCCCGCGGCGCGAAGCGAGGGGCGACCTGCAGGCCGGCACGTCGCTGACCCTGCAGTTCGTCAAGCCGAACGGCCGGCCGGTACGCGTGGAGGCGATGGTGTGGCGCGTGGACGCGGATGGCCTCGGCGTATTCTTCCTGGGCACCGCTCCCGACGGCCTGATGACCTAGCCGCCCTGAGGTAAGATTGCGGGGCCGCCGCGCCGAGGCGCCGCGGCCCCCATGACCACCCCCGGCGCATCGTTCCTGGCCGCGCGCACGCGCTCGGCCCCTCAGGGTTTCGGCCGGCCGATCCCGCGCAAGGAGGACGCGCGCCTGGTCACCGGGCGTGGCCGCTTCAGCGACGACTTCACCCTGCCCGGCCAGGCCCACGCGCATCTCGTCCGGTCGCCGCACGCCCACGCGCGCATTCTGTCGATCGAGACCGCCGCCGCGCTCGCCGTGCCCGGCGTGCTCGCGGTGCTCACCGGGCGGGACGCGGCGGCCGACGGCCTCGCCTCGATCCCGCACAAGCCGGTGCCGACCAACCCGAACGAGTTCCCGCTCGGCGGCCGCGAGGGCGGGCGCGTGCGCGTCACCCCGCATGCCCCGCTCGCCTCCGACATCGCGCGCTTCGCGGGCGAGGCGGTCGCGATGGTGGTCGCGGAGACCGCCGCCGCCGCGGCCGACGCGGCCGAGCGCGTCCGGGTCGCCTACGAGCCACTCCGGTCCGTCACCGCCACCCGCGACGCGGGAGAGGCCGGCGCCCCCGTCCTGTGGAGCGAGCTCGGCTCGAACCTGTGCGTGGACTCGATCGCGGGCGACACGCGCGCGGCCGACGCCGCCTTTGCGGCGGCCGCCCACACCGTCCGGCTCGACACCTGGGTGCCCCGCATCACCGGAGTGCCCATGGAGCCGCGCGCGGCGCTCGGCGCCTACGACGCGGCGACCGGACGCTACACGCTCTATGCCGGCGAGGACGGGGCGATGTTTAGCAGGTAGCCTTGGGCGTCCGTCGCGATCAAGCTGGGCTCTGCGGGATAGGGCGGAGCGGCGTTGACGATCCGGCCCGCGTCGAACTCCCCGGCGAATTCCCACGTATTCAGGCCGGTCTTCTTCACGGTGATGCGGCCACATCCCAGGCGGGCCAGCAGGGCGCGGACCTCGCCCGGGTTCTTCCGGTTGATCTGGATCCGGAATCCGGCGTAGCCGCTCAAGAAGCGCTCCTTGGTGATAGGCGTGGGCGCCGCCTTCTCCTTGGACCGAAGGAGCTCCACCCGGGCGCGGCGGTCCTTGATGCCGGTGAGCACGTCCTGGGAGTCGCCCTCCGCGGCCAGGGCGACCAGGTTGCCGATCTCCCGCTCGAGCTTCGCGACCTCGCGGGCCACGTTGACCACGGGGGCGGCCGGCACGGCCCGGGCGGCCTCCCGCTCGCGGATGATGGCCCACAGCCGCTCAGGATCGGCCAGGAGTTCGTCGAGCAGGATGCCGATGATGGCCTTGTCGAGGATGTCCATCGGCACGCCCTTCTGGCTGCAGAACGCCGCGCCCCGGTGCTGTCGACCCAGACAATAATATCGGGGCCGGTGGCTGCCGAGCATGGCCATCGTCCAGCCGCATTCGCCGCACCGGAGGATCCCGGTCAGGAGGTGCTTCGTCGCGGTACCAGCCGCGGGCTTCTCGCCGTTCCCCCTGGCATAGTGGCGCTTGGTCTGTTCTTTCCGCGCGCGAACCTGGCTCCAGAGGGCATCGTCAACGATACGGAGATCCGGCAGGTTGATCGCCACCGCCGGCTCGGCGCGGCGCTCCCGGCGCTTGGCCCGGCCGCCCTTGGGCACCGTCACCGTCTTCCCGTAGATTAGCTGACCGATGTAGACGGGGTTGGAGAGCATCCGCCGCACCGAGTTCTTCCGCCATGACGAGCCCGTGAGCTCCGCGAGGCGGTCCCGCACACGATCATCACCGAGGCCGTCGGCACTCCACCGGAACGCCTGACGCACCACCGCAGCCTCATCCTCGTCGATCCGGTAGATGGAGAACTTCTCCTTGTCGTTCCTGACCAGGGTGTAGCCGTATGGCGCCGGCCCGGTCGCGTGTCCCCGTTGGGCCTTGCCCAGAAGCCCCTCGCGTGTCCGTCGGCTCGCAAGCTGCTTCTCCTGGGTGTCGCTGTACGCGCCCACCAACGTCTCGACGTTGCCGGAGCGGATGATGCCCTGCCCGCCGTAGGCGTGTACCTCGACGCCGGTCTCTTCCATCTCCTCGATCACGGCCAACGTCTTGATCGTGTCGCGGCCGATGCGGGACCGCTCCATCACGATCAACTTCTCGAAGCGATGGGCGGCGGCGGCCGCTCGGCATGCTGCCAGCCCGGGGCGGTTCACGAATTCGCCGCCCGAGATGTTCTCATCGGTAAAGATCAGGTCGGGGACCACCGTCCAGCCCTTCTCGGCGGCGTACGCGGTGGCGTGCTCGATTTGCCTCTCGGTGCTTTTGCCCTCTTCCTTCCGGCGCGTGTCCTCACTGCTCTTGCGCGCGTAGATGGCGGCGATCACTTCGCACCACCCTTCCGCTTCTTGCCCCACCGCGCAGCGCGAGCCCGCTCCAGATTCCGGCGCCCCGCGGCCGTCTTCTTCTTACTCTTCCGCTTGCCGCCCAGTCGACCGATCAACTTGAAGTACGCCTGCTCGACCTTGTCCATCCGCGGGCCTCCATGAACACCAGACCCAGGATACCGCGAAGATCAACAAGCGTCAACAAGCGTTCTCACACAGTACACATGCGGGCCCGAGGGGTTTCGAGAACTGGGTCCCATAGGATCTGGTAACTGCCGGCACCGTACGATTTTGGTTGTGCCCTCGGGAAACGGACTTATATTGGTGACCGACGTACGTAGTTCAACCTCAAGCTGCTCTCCCTGGTTGCTCTTGGAACGAGGGACCCGCTCCGGATCCGACGCCAGGGACGCACCGGGGCGAGCTAGATCTCCGTTGGCACGCTACTCCGAGCAAAAAGAGCAGGAATACTTCAGCTCCTGCTGGGCAACCGCAACGTCAGGAAGGTGTTGTACGACCGAGCCGATCTCGACCGGCTTGTCGAGCTGAGTCGGATCGTCTGAAGCCCCGCATCAAAGGTCCGATTTTGGAAGTCAACCACCCCCCACCCCCAAAAAATCGCCTCGAACGCACAAACGTGGGTGCCGCATGAGCCCGCCGCTATTCGCCCGTCGATGGGCCCGGCCGCAGGCCTTCCTGGGTAACGTGGTCTAAGCCGGGGACGCCCTTGTGCGGCAAGGGCCGATCCAGGGCTGATACGCAGGGAAACCGAGCGCTGAGGGCTGCCGGTTGCAGGGGAGTTGCACGGGAGCCCCAGGCACCTGACGTGGGGGTAAGTGGCTCCTACACCCCTCGGTCGAGGCCGATCGCCCCACCTAGGGCCGTTTCCGTGGCCGGTCGGCGTTTCGGGTACGGCATCGTACGGGTCGAGGGGGTCCGGCTCAGCCTCGGCGCTCGCCTTCCGCAACATGCCGAGCCGGGACAGGGCCGCGTGCAAAGCCCGAGCCTCGCCGATGTCCCACGTGGGCGTCTTGCCCGCGGCGACCTACTCGTGGATGCGCTTGTGCAGGTAGCTCTGCCGATGGCGTAGATAGAGCAGCATCTCCTCCCACTCCATCAGCCGGGCGTAGCTCATGACCGACCTCCCAGGTACTCGGCGGGGTCGTCGTCTGTCGGAGTTGTCGGGGTTGTCGGACCTAGGTCCAAGACTTTTTCGCTGGGAAAATTGGACGCTGCCGGGCGAGGTGGCGCGGGTGACGCCGAATCGTCTGCTGAAAAAGTCTTGGTGGAGGCTCCGACAAGTCCGACAACTCCGACAGACGGGACCAGGCTGATCCCGGTATACACGCTGCCCGTCTTCTTCTTGCCGGTGCGCGGGTCGAAGACCTTGGCGTCTTTGATCGTGATCCCGCGCTCCCCGAGCATCTGCGTCACCGCCGTCTTCGTGAGGACGGGGCCGCTCCACCACGCTTTGATGGCCCAGAAGAACACGGCGCTATCGACTTGTTGGCCCTTCTCGAGCAGGCAGCGGTCACGGATGAAGTCGGCCATCGGGTCCTGTTCCAGACGATACTCCGCGGTCGCGGCGGTGACTTTCTTGGGCGGCGCTCGGCGCGGAGGAGCCGACGCCGGAGGCCCTGCCCTTCCTGCGCTTCGAGGCCGAGGCGCAGGAGCTCTTCGACACGTGGCGGGCGGCGCTCGAGCAGACGCTGCGCGCCGAGGAGGAGCATCCGGTCCTGCTCTCGCACTGGGCGA